>Ga0210239_101366_pt1 | contig 18729 bp, 10 predicted proteins | sample ChrtobMetP5a_0mM_FD_155451 | JGI IMG/M metagenome (GOLD analysis project Ga0210239, IMG submission 155451) | Chrysochromulina tobin associated microbial communities from unialgal haptophyte culture, Seattle, Washington, United States - P5a_0mM | ecosystem: Host-associated > Algae > Haptophytes >... | reverse complement strand
GCGCAGACGGGCGGCTACAGCCTTACTCGAGCCGCTGGCACACGGCACGAAGCAGGTGCACGAGCAAGTGAGCACCAGGAAAAGCGCCGTCGATCACCTGCAGCCACAGCAGCTCGCACGATCAAGCAAATATCTAGATTGTATTAGCGGTCGGTATGGCATAGAACTAGCTCCGAACGAATCATACGATATTTAGTGTGTGTGGCATCACTTTCAGGGCTAAATGCACTGATTTACACTCAATATCGCCAAAATTTTCGCGCCTGCGGCGGGCAAGCCTCCCCCCAGACCCCTGTGCCCAAACCTCAGTTTACACACCAGCCTGGTGAGACCCCTGACCTGAGCTAGAGCCAGAAAATCATCTACAAACCGGTAGAGCACATGAAGGTATAGAGCCACCTCGGGTTACATAGATCCCGGAGCCGCGGGGGCCTCATTCACATTAATATGATTGTGGCGGAACGGAGGCGCCCCACTTCTCCGCTCCCGGTGCGGTCTGTGGTGACGCCATCGTGGCCGTTGGCATTGCAGAGGCACTCCGGGGAGCTATGATGAATCGTAACCCGAACGATCCTGATCGCGGGGCGACGCCCCACCTCTCTCCGTATAGCTAAGCTCCCACCTCTCTCCTACTTGCCTGCAGCCCGAGGCCGCAGGCCGCCATCCGCGCACAGTCGCGCGCGAGTGGGGGACCCACGAGGCGTAGACCCACCCTCCTAGCTCGCATACCCGTGCCGCGCACCGATCTCCCAGGATCCCTATTTCGATCCCGTGTACGCGGTCGGCATGGTTGGCAGGCAGCGGGTGGCGACGTGGACTGGCAACCTGGTCACGCGGCAGCGGTTACAAATGCATGCAGAAGTGGTGACACCGTTCACATGCATGCAGGCAGCCTGGTCACGCGGCAGCTTGGTACCGCCAGTGCCACCCCGGGCGAGAGGGAGTGCGTCTAGTTGGCCGGCCGGCCAGCCACCGACACCAGGTTGATGCAGTAGCGATTGCCTTTGCCATCAGGCAGATTGTGGCCGAGATGCGTACCGTCCACCGAGATGCACTCGCCGTTCGGCAGCACGCGCACATAGTCCCAGTTGACCTCAGCGTCGCGGAAGGAGGGCCAGCCGTGCGCGCGCGACTCGCTCACGAAGCCGTCCCACGTGCGGCCCCGGGGCCCGTAGAAGAGCGGTTTGCCCGTGTTGGAGTCGTAGAACACGAGCTCGCCCGACGTCTGAGACTCCTCCTGCAGGAAGGTGCTCGCGCGCTCCCAGTAGCCAGCATACTCGGCGTAGTGGCGGTTGAAGTTGCAGATGTTGTCCGCCACCTTCTCGTCGCACTTCCAGCGCAGATTCTTCTGGACTGGCACCGCCGAGGTGCCGTGCGCCTTCGGGCTCATCATCTCCTCCGTGCCCATGACGACCGGACCAGCAAAGGGCTTGCTGGAGGCGCCGCCGAGGAGCGAGTCGAACAGACCCATGGCGGGCGTTGGTGTCCGAGCGCTCTTGACGACCGAGGGCAGCGCGACGAAGGAAAGGAACCCGACGACGACCTGACACAACATTTTTTGTCACGAATCTTTCTGTCGCCGAAGGATCCACGGACGATCCACGAGGGGTGCTCAAACTCGATGCACGATGGTCCCATGAAGTCAAGAAGTCAAGTCAAGTCAAGTCCAGCTCCCAGTATAGACTTCCCATGCAATGCATGTACACGAGATGGAGACCGGACACACCAACGGCAGCCCCAGCCGAACGGAACGCGCATTAAAGTGGAGTTCTTGATTTGTTCTTGACGATCGGACCCAACTCCCAAGATCGGACCTCTCTACAAAAGTTCCCTTTCAAAGTAACGGACTCGGGACTGTGTTTTGGCAACACGCGCCGAGCTGTCAGGTGCCCGGCATTTGCGCATGGTGACCGGCGCCCTCGAGCGTCATCCGATCTTCAGACGCGTCAGGACCGCGACGCGCCTCTCTCCATATGCGTCATCTCGTGCCGCCGCTTGACGTCGCATTCATCGCGCGGTGCGCGCGCAGCTTTGTAAAGGGGGGCGACTTCGTCACGTGCATGCCTTGCTGCTCCAACGGACGCCGGTTTCGTCACATGTGCATGCCTTGCTGCTCCAGCTCGTCCGCGGCGGTACGCATGCACGCACGCACGTCGGCGATCTTTCGCTTGAGGACCTCCACGCCTCGCCGCACCTAATTAGGGAGAGAGGGCGCCGTGGTGAGCAGTTGCATGCAAGGCAGGTCATCAGCCGCATTCAACGCCTCGCCGTACGATCTCTTCGGGTCGCAGCGAGCCGGTCGACTCGACTGTGAAGTGGAAGAGCGCCCTCTTCTCACCGATGCGGCACAGATTGGGGTACTCGCGTGCTTGCTCCATGCAGTCCTTGCAGATCATGCACGCGACAGCCTCGTCGTTCTCAACGCATTCTGAGAGCCACGGGCGCTCGAGACGGTCCTTGTCCGAGAGGGGCTTCATCTTCTTATCTGAGCATGTCTCTACGAACAAAGTGCGCTGGTCCAAGGACAACGTCGCGTACACCTTCTGGTTGAGCGACACCTCGGGCTCGTACCGGAAGCAGGCGGTGCACACCTGTGGGGAGGAAAAGGCGCCGTGGTGAGCACTTGCATGCAGGGGCTCGTACCGGAAGCAGGCAGTGCACACTGGGCTCCACTTGGCGTGCTCTTTGCCAATGCCCTTCTGCGCGGCGGCCTTGAGCCGGAGGTGCTGCCCCTTGCGCAGCTTGCACAGCAGGATGTCGTCGCACGCCACCTGGCAGCGGCTGTCGTCCTCAAGCTCTGGCTTCAGGTCCTTTGTCGTCACCTTGCGCTCCTCGCCCATGCACTTGACGTTGATCTCGAAGTTGACGGTGCAGTTCGGGCAGTGGCCCATGCACGTGCAGTCGCGGTTGTACTGGAAGTCCTGCACCGCGCTCCCGATCGCCTCCGTATTCCAGCCCGCGCGCTCACTCGTCAGAGGCACCATCCCGAGCCGGTGCGCGATGAAATCATCGTGCAGCACGGTCGAGTTATGGATGAACTCGACCTTGTCTATGGCCATCGTCGGCACCTCCGCCATCATGGCCCGGCGGAGGGAGTTTGCAATCGAGGCGTCCGTTTTCGACAGCGTGAACTTGATGTAGTCCTCCGTGACCTCGGTCACGGTCACGGTCGGGTCGCGCGGGAAAGGCAGAACCGCCGAGCCGCCCGAGCCGTAGCACAAGTCCGGCGGCATGGTGGGAGGTCGTGCGGAGGGGCCAGCGATGTTCGCGGGAGGGTCCCGCACGTTCTGGCTCGGCTTGGGTGCCGAGAACGAGGTGCACTGCGCGCGGAAGCGCGACTCTGAGCACACAAGAACAAGAAAAAGGACACGGAGCCGTGTTCACACTTCACAGCCAATGTTTAGAATTCGACACCCAAGACACCGGACCGGCGTACATACGGATGCGGTTGTCGTGAAAAGAACTGAGGGGGGAAACCTTCGAGAGCGTTCTTTGGGCAAGTTCTCCAGGCCCGTTTCAGCGGCGACACGTGCGCGCCGCCCATCGCGTCCAAAGTCACACACGCTTCTCTTTGGCGCGATCGGGATGTGGCGATGACCGATGTGCGGCTGTGCACGCGCGCGCGCTCATTGCGTGCCCCCCAACGTAGCCCAGGACGGCGCGACCAACCCGTAGCCCCCCTCCCCGACCGCGCCGAGACGCGAGACACTCATGCGTCGAGTGGCATGCACTGATTGCCACTGATTGCCTCTGATTGCGTCGAGTGGCATACACACATTTCATGCAAGCCGCAGGGATTTTCGCACTAAAACCTCGAACCACCCTGCGGTCGCCGGCTGGCCGGCCGTCCACTTGCCCTCCCGGCGGACGGGCATCGGCAGCCCGAGGCGCTCGACACAGCGCTCGGCCTCCTCGAGCGAGATCGTCTCCTCCTCCTTGCCATCCTGCAGTAGCCATGCGCTCCGCCCATCGGCCTCCCATAGAACGCCTTCGCCCACACGTATGTCTACCTTGTAGAACCCCACCTCGATGTCGCCGCTGGCATACAGGTACGTCCCTTGCCCATCCTTCTCGCCAGCCTTGAAGTCGCCCTCGTAGACGCCGCCGCTGGCATACCGAGAGATGCCGCGCCCCTCCTGCTTGTTCGCCTTCCACTCGCCCTCGTAGACGTCGCCGTCGGCGAACACGTACTTGCCGCGCCCCTCGCGCTGCCCGGCCGCATTCCTCTCGCCGACGTACTCGCCGGCCACCCCCTCGCCCGAGTACACCATCGTGTTGCCAATCTTGGTGATGTAGTCATCGAACAGCCGCACGACCGTCGCACGGTCGGCCTCACTCGAAAAGGCCGCCGACCGGATGCTCGAGCGCACGCGCTCGATGCGAGACGCCCTGACCTCGCTCCCGCCGTACTGCTCGCGCGCCACCTCGGGCACCGCGCCGTCAATGTCGACCAACTTGGGCGGCAGCCGGTCGAGGATCGCCTTCAGCTTCGGAAAGTAGGCACTCTGCGCAACCCCTTCGGTGGCCACGCCAGTCTCCTCGCAGCACCATCCGCGCGCGCCATACGGGCGCGGGACGTGGAGCGTCTGCAGGCGCGTCGCGCCGTTGACAATCGACTGCCCTCTTGCCACCGCGCGCTCGGCCTCGGCGTGGCTCTGGAACCGCGCGCGCCACCGGTCGACCTTCTCGTCGCGCGACACGCTTGCGAGCGCGCCGTGGTTTGCGAGCCCGCTGCGCACGTCTTGCTCGGTCACCGCGGCGCCGTAAACCACGACCACCCCGTCGAGAGACGCGGGGCGGGCGGGGACTCGGGCGTGCCGGATCACCGTCGTCGAGAGCACCGACGCGTACGTGAGCGCCATCACGTCGAGCGCCTCGTCGAACACCGCCTCTTCGCTCGCGCTGCGCGGCTCCTGCGGCAGGCAGGGGCAGTCCCAGAAGACGCCTTTCACGTGTTCGCCCAAGGCGCTCAGCAGGTACCGGCGGACCGCGGCCAGGTACTCGCCCGTCGGATCGTCGCCGTCGGCGGTGTCCCAGCCGTACGTCATCGAGGCGATCTCGCGCTCGTAGCTGCCGTGCACCTTGATCGAGCGCTCGGCCGACAAGAAGAGCTGCACTCCGCGCTCGCGCTCGAGGCGTTCGAGGTCCTGCCGGCGCATGATCTTCGGGATGGTGCCGTCGCGGATGCGGTCGGCGTCGATGAGCTTGACGGCGCTCGAGCGGAGCGCGTCGACGAGCGGCTTATCGAGCGCCACGAGCAGCGGGAGCGCCTTGTGCTCGCTCAGTTGCACGGACGCCCTCTTCTTCGACGGCGGTGCTTGCGGCTCTGCTTTGCTATCGGTGAAGAACCAGCCCATTCCGCGGTCCCCGCTCAGCCAATGTCACAAGGCCGTGGGCGTCCTGGCGTCTCTTCGCCGAAGGTCCTCACGGCGCGATTTCGGTTTGGAACGCCGTCGGCGTTTCCGATTGCTGTCTCTTTTTGGTGTTCTGGTTACTGGGTGCCCCCCGTAGCAGAGCTCTCGCGAGTCCGGATCCGATCGGCATCCCCACGCGAGAAGAAACTTGAACTTGAACTTGAGAATGTACATACGATGCAAGATCCGCTTGATGATCCCGATACATCCCGTCACCCGATTGATACACCCGATACACCCGGGCCCTGGGCACGTGTGTGCACCGGCCGCGCGGTCTGCGAGGGCCCTGCCCCCCTGCCTTGGCGCGACGCGGCGCGAGAGCCCACCGAGCACCGTCGGCACGCGCTCCCTGCCTTGGCTCCCTGTCGCCCTGCGCGAGGGTAAGCGCGAGGGGAGATGGGGCGCTCGCGATGCGGATACGGCGCATGATCAGCCCAGCTCGATGGCATCCACTTCCATGGCCGGTGGCGCCGTCCTGGGCAACAGCCAGCCAGCCAGAGTCGCCTGCTTAAGCGCAGGCTGCAGCGGCGGTGGCATAGGCAATAAGCTGCCCGTCGCGTGCATGAACGAATCTTGAGACAGCGGATGCCGGTAGGAAGAATCGGCACTAGCCGTCGGCATCAAGAAGAAGTCACACAGGTGGCGCTGTGAGAGCGCGTAGCCATCCTCCAGCACGGCGCCGTCCACCGACTTCCGGCTCTGCTTGCCGCATCGAGGGCAGGCGCCGTGCGCGGCGGCCCACGCGCGCACATACTCCGACTTGGCGTCGGAGGTTGATGGCGAGGAGGGCACTGCGTGCTTGGGCAAGGCGTTGTACAGGTCATGCCAGAAGCCATCGAGGGAGCCGGAGGTGGAGCGGGCGATGGAGCGCGAGGTGCACTCGCAAAAGGTTGCGAGGGTCTTGCCGTCGCAGAAGGATGCAATGGCTAGCTGCAGGTCCGGGCACAGCGACTCCGGGTTCAGCGTCTCCGGCGGGAGCATGGCAAGAACGGGAGAGACGAGAACATCAGCCATCATGGCGTCGTGTGAGAAAGACGTCTTCACTTTTTCTGCTATCAAAGTTGAATGCGCGGTTGTGGAATGACGCTGTGGATCCTTTTCAACAGTGACTTGCGCCGCCATGGTAGCTTCCCTCCATAGAGTCTCCTGTATATGCGGACTTCACGAAAGCCTTCGTTTTCCAGACGAGTTTCGTCACTTGGACGAGAATAAGAGAAGATTCCATGCCGACCACTCCCTCGATCCTCGTCGTGGGCGCTGGGCTCACGGGCGCTGCGGTGAGCCGCGCGCTGCGCCGATCGCTGCCGGCCGAGTCGATCATTGTCTGGGAGGCGCTCGGGGCCGTCGGTGGCCGAATGCAAACCGAGCGCGTCAGCGTCGAGGGCGGCGCGCTAGGCCTCGCCGACACGGGAGCGCAATACGTGACTGTCACAGACGACGCCGCCGTGGCCACCGCGCACGATCCGCTCTACAACGCACTCTTAGACGCAGGCATCCTGATGCCCATGGTCGGACGCATCGAAGGCACCCGCTCGGCCGACGGCGGTGGCAAGAACTACATCGCTCCCGCTGGCGTTGCGGCGATCGTGGAGCACCTGTTTCGCGTCGCGGGCGTACGCCCGGTGCTCGGTCGCCGGGCCACCGGCCTGTACCGTGCGCCACCCGTCGCTGGCGGAGGCGTCGGCAGCGGCGGCGGCACTCCCTCTCCACGAGGCCGTTGGGAAGTGAGCGCGGCTGACGGCACTCGCCAAGCCTTTGATGGTGTGGTACTCACGCAGCCAGCACCGCATATGCTGAGCCTGCTCGATGCGGGCGACACAGCCGCTTGGCTGCCCGACGCTACGCCCGACGCGCCCAGTGCCGCCGCGAGCGCCCGCCGCTCTTCACAGCTCAGCCGTTCACAGCTCAGCCGTGAAAAGCTGCGCGCGGTGGAGTACTCGGCGCGGTATGCACTGACGCTCTTCTTCCCGCCCTCCGTCGCGCCGCTCTTCGGCGCGAATCTCGACTGGATCTCCAAGTACGTGACGAAGGCCGAGGACGATGCGCTCGTCTACCTTTCTGTCGATTGGGCGAAGCGCGGCGGTGCCCCCACCGAGGCCATCTCCCTCGTCGCGCACTCGTCCGTGCCGTATGGGGTGCGCATGATGGCGGCGGGCACGTCCGAGGCGGCGGTGCTCGCCGAGCTCCGGCGGCGCGTGTACGCGCTGCTGCCCTGGCTGCCGCCCAACCCGAGCGCCGAGCACCTACAGCCGTGGCCGTTGTCGCAGGTCAGTGCTGGCCTTGATGGCGATCTGATTGTGATCTGATTGGCGATCTGATTGGGGATCTGATTGGCGATCTGATTGGGGATCTGATTGGCGTCTCGTGGGTGCGCTCTCCGATCTGATTGCCTCTGATTGCCTCTGATTGTGTCCCTCATCAGAAGTCACTCCTCGAGCAGGTGCGCTGATTGCCTCTGATTGCCTCTGATTGTGTCCCTCATCAGAAGTCACTCCTCGAGCAGGTGCGCTGATTGCCTCTGATTGCATGTGATTGCATGTGATTGTGCTCGAGCAGGTGCGCTCTCCGATCACTCTCTCGAACGGCTGGGCCTGCGCGCGCCTCTACCCGCCCGAAGACGAGGAAGCTGCGGACGAGGCGGCGGTAGACGAGGCAACGGCGGCGGCGGCGCGCTCAACTCGGCGCTCAACTCCGGTCCTCTCGGCCCCGGTCCTCGTGCTTGCCGGCGACGCGTTCTCAGCTCTCGGCTCCCGCTTCGACGGGTGTGTACAGAGCGGCGAGGCTGCCGCAGCGGCGGTGCTCGAGGAGATCGTGATCTAGGGCCGCGAGATCTTGGCGAGATCGTGACGTGAGATTGCGGTGGGATCGATGCGAGATCGCGTCGAGATCGGTTCGCCTTGGACGGTGGCAAACGCGGCTGAGCGTGGCGGGAATTTGGGGGACACCGCACGAACTCACGGACTGATGTGCGACCCGCCCACGCGTCTCCGCATCGAAGGCGCTCCGTAAGTAAGAAACGTATTATGTCGAAATAAGTAAAACACGCCTAGACACGGCCCAACGCATACGGCCGGCCACGCATCGAAGGCCCGCTCCGCGGACGTCGACGAGCGCGGCGGCCGGGCTCTGGCGTCCACGGAGCCCTCGGGGCGGGGGGGCAAGGCAAGGCAAGGCAAGTCAACGTGAACGTCAAGCCCTGGCGTGGGTACGAGATGCAGGCCGAGCCCAAGCGCGAAGCAGCGGGCCTCCTGGCAACGCAAAAAGTGCTCCCATCGAGTGAATCGTGATACGTGAATGCACATTGTGAATGCAATAAATTCGAGGTTTCGAGCTCCCGTCCGAAGAGGCAAAGATCCGTCCGTTACCGTTACGAGTCCGTGACAGGATTGCACTGTCAATCAGCTCACCCACTGCGTGCGGGTCACACCGCAGGCCACGCTCTCACACGTGGGCACAAGCCTGGCACAAGCAAGCCCTGCGACACACGTCGGAGATTCACGAAACGCAACGACCTCGTTCCCACTCATTCCCCACAGCAATTCCCCACAAGTGTAACTCCCCTCTTTCCCCACAGGTACGCTTTGGGTACCTAACACATGCACGCACATACGAGGGACACGGGAGCACAGGCGCTCTTCTGCTTCCGGGTTCGGCTCCGCGCAATCGAACGCCATAGAGCTCTACTCCGCCCGTGATTCAGAGTCGGCAGGCCCCACTGTGAATTCACAGTCGGTAGGCCCCACCGCGGTCGACGAACTTTTCGTAGTCGAAGCCCGTCTGGCGTAACGCCTCATCCACGCCTACTGCGAGCACCGGCTCAGAGTACGTGTAACGGCCGTCCGTGTTTTGGTAGAAGCGCCCATCCGGCGTGACCATCACGTAGCTTAACGTCATGGCGTCATTGTCCTCAGCAGCGACCACGACGCCCCTCTTCTCCAGGTGGGCGTGACGAGCCACGAAGGCCTCAAAGTCGACGTCACTCACCGCTTTGTCCTCGAAGCCCTTGTCGTTCTCGCCCTCAATTCTGAGGACCTTGAACACTTTCCAACGCTGCACGCCGTTGCGAACGATGAAGTCACTCCAATCTTCGAAGTGGTTCTGACGCATAACAACCGTGTTGAGCTTCACCTTGACGTCGAGACCGCGCGTCTCATTAAGCTGATGCACGCGCCTCAGAGCACGCTCGGTCACGGCCACGTGGTTCCCAAAGCCGCGACCCATCTCCTTATTGACCTGATCATCGAGCGAATCACAGCTCACGCCAATCTGATCAAGGAAGGGTCCGTAGCTCTCAAGCCACGTAGCGGTCAAGCGTGAGGCATTGGTGATGATAGAGGTCTTCAGGCCGAGCTCCTTGGCCGCCTTCACGTACTCGCCGAGGTGCTGGTTCAGCAGTGGTTCGCCGCCTGCAAAGTTGACCTTGAAGAAGCCTGCATCACGCAACGATCGTAGAAGCTTGATGCCGTCTGCCTTCTCAAGGCCTTTAACGACATCGGCGAAGTGGGCATAGCAGAATGAGCACTTGTAATTGCAGTGCTTTTCGAGGTGCCAGTTGACTGTCAGCAGCCTTGCGGGCTCCGAGGACACGGGCTGGAGGGTGCCTTCCGAGAGCACGGGCTTGAGGGTGCCTTCCGAGAACACGGGCTGGAGGGTGCCTTCCGAGAACACGGGCTGGAGGGTGCCTTCCGAGAACACGGGCTTGAGGGTGCCTTCCGAGAGCACGGGCTGGAGGGTGCCTTCCGAGAACACGGGCTGGAGGGTGCCTTCCGAGAACACGGGCTGGAGGGTGCCTTCCGAGAGCACGGGCTGGAGGGTGCCTTCCGAGAGCACGGGCTTGAGGGTGCCTTCCGAGAACACGGGGCTGGGTACACTTGGCCACAGGTCCCCATGCGTCAAGAGCGCCAAACAGTTGCCGTTGGTTGGTTTGAAGGTGACCTCGCCGATGCGAAGGTGGCGCATGGCACCCAGGAGGAGAGCGAGCTTCGGCAGGGCGTACTGAGCATTTTCCTCCTTGACGACATATTCTAGTGCCGCTGATCGCTCTCGCTCAAGAGCGGGCAGCATGTGCTCGGGGATAGCGGCGACTTCGGCGAGAGTGCGCTCCACGTCGAACTGATCGAAGGTGACGAGGCCTGAGAGAACACGCTGCTGGTTGAAGATGGATTGCGAGGAACCGATGGCGACAACGCTGTGCAAGACCTCGGTCTGCAGCCACAGCGGCACCGTCTTCAATTCAGTGCGCAGGTATGCGAGAAGCGCCTCGGACAGTTGACCTCGTGTCAAGCCCGCCTCCATCGCGGAAGCCACCGCACGCATCGTGCCAGAGCCGTGAACGTCGACGTGGCTGTCAGAGCCGTTGCTCAATTGGAAGGAGCCCGCGCCGCAATCCCACGCGAGAAGTGCATCAGCCTCGAGTCCGCTCAACGCACGCGCGCTCTCGTAGCCCAGTCTGGCCTCCTGCTCGCCTTGAATGACACTGATTTCAACGCCACACTCCCGAGCAAAGGCCGCGACTACAGCTTTTCCGTTGGCAGCCTTGCGAAATGCCTCAGTGGCGACCGCGGCGGTCTGCGTGACCCCGAGATGGTTGGTATCTGCGATAAAGTTCTTAATCGTGTGCATTCCGAGTGCGTACATCTCGGGAGAGATCAGCATGCTGTCCGAACCGCTATGCTTGAGGTCACGCAGGAAAAGCGTTTGCACGCTTGCGGAGAAGATGGAGCGGACGATTCTTTTGCTGGTCGGTTCCACCTCCGCAACCTCGCACTTGATAGAACCCGAGCCGATGTCAAGGACGCGACGCACGACGGTGCTGAAGGCGGCGATCGGACGAAGATACGACGGCGGCCGAAGAGCGGCGCGGACATGGGACAGCATTACGCAAGTCCCAAGTCGGCTCATGAACGTGACACGATTTCCTCGACGCTTGCTTTCTGAACACAAAAATTCGGGACGCTCAGAACGACGCATTCGATCTCGATGGCCTGAAGGCAAACCTCTACGCAACGTGACCGCGTGCTATCGAGGCGCGCCGAGAGATGTGAGCAACGGGCCCGACCTCGGCGACGGGGGCAACTACGTTTCGCACAATTTGGTTTCGCACGGCAGCGAAACCGGCAACGCGCTTGCTCTCTGACCAGTCCATGTGTCAAGACCAGGACAAATTAGCGCTTCAAGTTCACAAATAGTATTCGGCTAATAATTGGGACGCCTTTGCAGTTGCAGCCACGCGCACGCTTCCGGCCGCCACCGCTGAGGATTGGCTGGGCGCGAGCGTCATCCTGAACACGTAGCGGCGCTCGGGACGCCCGAGGGGCCGGTCGTCTCGTCCTCCTCGCTCGCACGTTGCAACGGCACGGCCGCGCTCGTAGTCGTCGCCGCCCTGCTGCTGCCGCCGCCGCCGCCCGACGCCGTGGTGAGTGCCCGCCCCTCGGCCAGCCGCTCGGAGCGGGCGGCACGCGCGGCGGCGTTCGCGTCAGCAAGCGAGCGCTCCGTCGCACCGAGCTCCGCCTGCATGAGGCCGCCGCGCACGCGCGCCTCAAAGGCCTCCTGCAGCGAGGCCTCTGCTTGCTGCTCCACCTGCCGCACCTCGAGCGCGACGACGGCGTGCCGTGCGGCAGCCTCGAGCTGTGCCGTGGTTGCCTGCTGCTGATGATGCTCCGCGTCGCTCTCCGACGCATTGAGCTCGGCGGCCACCACTGCCTGCCATGCGGCGGCCTCGAGCTGTGCCGTGGCCGCGCGCTGCCGCATCGCCTCCCTCGCCGCGTCGGCGTCGGCGAGCGCGTCCTTGAGCATGGCGTTGTGCGCATGCGATGCAGCCAGGTCGGACATGGACGCCGCAAGGTCCGTGCGCAGCCCGGCGATGAGCGCCGCCGTCGCCGGGTCGAGGGTGGGCCCCTCGCAAGCCGCCATAGTTCCACAACCCGCTATCCGGATACTTGCGCAGTTTAGGATGTGTGAGGCGGAGTTCGTCACGAGTCGCCGGTAGTAGTGATTCGGTTGGGGCCTCCAGACTTCATCACGTGGTTCACGATTCCGCAAGGGCCTCGATGCGCGCGGCCTTTGCACACAGCTACGGTGCGCCGTCGGTCATCACCCTCGCGACCGACGTGCCGATGCCCATTCCAGGGCCTGAACAGTTGCTCATCCGCGTACACTCGACGACTGTCAATCCGGCCGACTGCAAGCAGCGCAGTGGAAATTTGAAGCTCGTGATGAAGCACTCCTTCCCGTTGGCGTTTGGCCAGGATTTCGCAGGTATCGTGGAGAGCGCGCCGCCGACCTCGCAATTCAAGCGTGGCGACGAGGTATACGGCTGTACCGCTCCGCGCAATGGCTGCGGCGCCGAGTATGTGGCCGTCTATGAGCGTGAGGTCGTGCGCAAGCCTGTGACTTTGGCATGGGATGTAGCCGCGGCGACGCCCACGGCAGCTTGTACGGCGTATCGGGGCGTCGTGACGGTAGGCAAGGCTACCGAGGGCATGCGCGTACTCGTCCACGGGGCATCTGGAGGCGTAGGATCTGCGATGGTCCAGATTGCGCGACGAGGGTGCGGGTGCACGGTGTGGGGCACGAGCGGCCCAACAAACCGTCAGTACGTCGAGAGCATCGGGGTCGTAGCTGTGCTCGACCACAGCCAGCCGCTCGCTTCCGCGCTCGCCACAGCGGCGAACACACCCGCCGACATCCACTTCGACCTCATCCTGGACGCTGTCGGCGGCGACGACCTCTATGCGGCTAGCCTGCCGTTCCTCGCTAAAGGCGGCAGGTGCGTCTGATTGCGTACGATTGCCTCTGAGTGTGCCTATGAGTGTGTGCCTATCATCGGCCCTCTGGTGCCCTCCCTCCACAGGTACGTGTCGGCAGTGGGCCCGGTGAGACACGGCGGCTCGGACCGAATCACGGTTGGTACGCTGCTCTACAGCGCATACACGCTCGTGCCACGCCTCCTCTTCAGCCGAAGGTACCTCCTCTTCCTCTCCTTCGACGTGGCGGATCTCGGAGTCGCCGAGCTACGCGAGCTCATCACCTCGCGCGAGCTCGAGGTGCGAGTGGACCCAGAGCGCTTCGAGCTCGCCACCTTCGCGAACGCGCACGCCAAGTGCGAGACGCACCATTCGTGTGGGAGGATCGTGGTGCGCGTCACGGCAGAGGAGGCAGCGTGGAACTCGCCTGTACTCGCTGAGGTACTCCGCGGCACCGCGCCCATGTAAGCGGTCCGACGCCTTCACCGCATTGTGCGGCTCAAGCGTCGATCGGGCTTGCATCACCGCGCAGGCCGCCCCGCAGCCCGCGTGTGGAGCAGCCCCTCACCGCGGCCCCTCACCGCGACCCCTCACACCGAGGCCCCTTACACCGAGGCCCCTCACCGAGGCGCTCACGACCGCTGATCATTTATGTGTTATTTACGCATTACGGCTGAAACGGCTGACCGCGTGATCATTCCTTCATTGACCTCGTGGTCGCGATATATTTGTAATTGAAAGAGAAGTGCAAAGTCGAGCACGGGCCCCCGAGCCTCGAAGACAATGGCCGAAGCTTCGCGAACCGCGACGAAGCTTCGGACCAACCGCCACTGACGCCGCACTAGCGAAATTGAGTAGCCCGAGCGAGCGAGTACTCAGTACTTGTGTTGACCGAGGGGCGCGGAGCCGTCCTTTGAGACGGTGGTGGAGTGAGCGTGGAGGGACCGCGAAGAAACTTTCCAACTGGAACTGAACTGACGCCCGCACCACGGACGGCCACCGATCGGGTGCATCGGCGACACGGCTGGAGGAGAACGGAACCTAATCCTTAGCCCGAAGCCGAACGCGCTAACCGGCCCTCCGCTCCGTCTAACGTAACCATACCCCTACGCTACGTATCGAATACGAACGCCCTATCTCTAACCTACTACGTATAAGATTACCGACTCGACCTTCGCCTCGACGCGCCGGTGGCCCACTGGCACTGCGAGGGCCGTTCACGCCCGCTTGAGCGCCATCGGGCTCTGGTATGAGAACGGGACGGCGCCAATGTCGGTGAAGGCGCTCCGGTCGCGGCGCAAGTCCAGGCTGCTGCTGTCGAGCCGGCAAGCACACGGACCCCGCAAGATGTTACAACGGCAGTTGCACCGGCGCTCAAAGCCCTGCCACAGCTCGCAGACGAGGACCTGCCGCCGGCCGCGCCGGAGCGGCGTGACGCAGTGGTACTTGTGCAAGAGAAACACGAGCAGGTCGCCGCGCTCGAAGGAATGCGCTCAGAGCGGCGCTCGCAGGCATGCGCTTGAATTTCTGCCGTCTGCTTCCAGCGAAGACGCCTCCGTCAAAGTCGGTCGCGTCCGAGAGCATCAGGTCGAGTGTGAAGAGGGAGTGTGAAGAGGGAGTCGGTCGTCGTAGTGCATCTGGATGGGCAGCCCGCCCGCCTCGAGGACAGTGTGGTACTCGGCGCAGCGCATCACCATCGCCGTCGCCTCCAGCTCCAGCGCCTCGAGCACGCCCCAGTTGGCCACGTCCGCCTCACGCGCGGCCAGCTCCAAGGAGCAGCTTGCCGAGCCGGCGGTTCACGTGCACGGTCTTCCAACTGCCCGCGGCGGCGTTGCCCGTGAGGCTATTGGAGCGCGTTCCCCTGTGGAAAAGGCGTTGCCGCGGGCGGTTGCCCGTGAGGCTGTTGGAGCGCGTCCCCTCTCCTGACGATTGCCTCACCTCGGCACTCGCTGCTTGGACCGCTCCGAGTGTCTCGTCGAAAGCGAAGCCTGGGATGCGCACCACCGCCGGTCGCTGCGCTACGCGGCTGCGCCTCATTCTTCTCGCAATGTATTCCTCACAAATGCTCCACGAAGACTTTCTCTTCAGGCTCCGATGAGCTCGACGTAGCGCCGACCTGGGGCAGACCTGGGGGCAGACCTGGTCGAAGCTCGCCAGGGCGCTTGCCAAGGGATTTGGCGGCACTGAAGATCCCAGGAACCGACTTGGGCAGCCCGCGGGGCAGCGAAGCGCGCGCCCGAGTTACCCGCTCGCGCACCGTTTCAAAACGGTGCACGCGACTTGGCACTACCCGCTCGTCTACCGCTTTGTTACGATCTGGATGCTGCTCTGGCCAGTCGACGCTCATCCCATCTTCGTCATTCTTATCCTCATCAGCGTCAAACATCAACACGGTCCTGTTCATGCTCTCAATCAGCCAACGCATCCCGGGACGCATCTCCACACTCGATGTGGCAACCTCCTGGTCTGAGTGTATCGACGCGCCTGCTGTCGCTCCAACCGAGACCTCTGTACGGTGGCGCACTTGACCTTGTGAGTGATTGGAATTCTGACTCAAACCTTCAAAGGAGCTGATAGAGTCCCGGCTAGCATCCAGAGTCCCGAAGTTGAGTAGTGAAATGTCCCGCTCGCTGACAACGCCGCCGCCGAGCAAAGTGGCAGCAGCAGCGGCTTGATCTGCCACAAACGCCAAGAAAGCGAGGTCGCCCCTCGCGGCCGCCTCCCTCATGGCCACCTCCCTTGCGGCCTCGGCAGTGGGGGACGCGGAGGAGGTTTCGGTTACGGCTGCTAACGGCTCAACCGCCACTGCCGCCGTTGCCACGGGCTGAAGCACGCGCTCCACGACCGCCGTCTCTGCTGCCACCGGCTCCGTTGACGCGTGCACATCTGTGAGCAGTGATCGACCTGATGGTTGTTTGGAGTTCGAACTCGAAGCTTTAAAGAAGCCAAAGGAGCTGAGAGAGCCGTATTCTTCTTGTCCGGACATCCTTCTCTTCGCCTGACGTCCACGTCTGGATGTGCCGACACGTTGCTTTGGGGGGGGCGGGGAATCTGTTTCTGTAGAGAGCGATCCGGTAGCATTCGAGACTGAACCGGCTGCCTGACCGCCTCGAACTGAGCTCGGCTTCACCGCCGCTGCCGCCGTTGCCGCAGGCTCAAGCAAGGGCCCCACGCCCGCCGTCTCTGATGCCACCACCGGCTCCGTTGACGCGTGCACATCTGTGAGCAGTGATCGACCTGATGGTTGTTTGGAGTTCGAACTCGAAGCTTTAAAGAAGCCAAAGGAGCTGAGAGAGCCGTGTTCTTCTTGTCCGGACATTCTTCTCTTCGCCTGACGTCCACGTCTGGATGTTGGGACACGTTGCAGCTTTGGGGGTGGCCGCGAATCTGTTTCTGCAGAAAGTGATCCAGTAGCTTTCGAGACTGGACCTGCCGCCTGGCCGCCTTCAACTGAGCTCGAGGCTGCCGAGCCAACTTGCTCAAAGTACTGCTCGTCCACCTTGATGAAGCTGTCCATCCTGAGGAGCACCGAAAAAGCGGCAACTTCCTCGTTGCTGAACTCCTGCTTCGTGCGCAGGGCAGCTGCGAGTCGCTTGCAAAATATCTCAGAGCCCACCGCGGGCTTCTCAGGACCGACGTTCGTCCAGTGCGAGCCAATGCCCACGCGTGATTTCAAGGCCGTCCTGTACCGCATCTGATTGATCAGCACCTTTTTCAGCGAGACGCCCTCGCGTTTCAGGTTCCTCTTGGTGAGGAAGGCCCTTTGGATCAGGATGGCTGCGAGATCCTTTTCTCCGGCGCCTTGCCACCGCTGTCTGGTGCGCACTTGGTGATCCCGGACCTTGGATTGAACTTTCGTGGCCGCTCTTTGCTTCTTCTCGCATCGCTTTCTCGCCGCAGCGTTGAACTTGCTAGCCGCATACTGTTGGCGCATGTTGAACAGAAGGTTGTCCATGACAGCAGCGATGGCTGCGGCCTCTTCCGCCACGTCCGCGACAATGTTGACCCCTTGGTCAACAACCTTCTCCAAGAGGCCATCCCCGGTATCCATGCCTATCAGCGCCGCAAGCAAGCTAGGGATGACCATAAGGAAGCCTACGATGGCGATGCAGCACTCCGAGATTGACATCTCCTCCATGTTGTACACGCACTTGATCAGCTGCACCACGATGGCTTCGTACCCTTTTTCAAGGATGGGAATGAACATCCCGAAGAGCAGCAGCAAGAAGACGGCCATTTGAATCAGCGGCTGGAGATCGAACAGCTCGGGGAATCCTGACACGAGCAGCAGAAGCGTGCACGTGCCCTCTGTCAGGTACTGCGCGGTGATCACAAAGTTGTCGATGCGGTCCGCGGACGGGCCGCCAAACATTGTGTACACTGCAATGCCATATTGCAGGCAGATCACCGCGTACATCTGCGCGTCGGCCTCAGGAGAGCCCGGCTCGATGACAGAGCCGGTGCCTGTGAGGATCGCGATGCTCAGCTGAACGAGGAGGAGGAGCCACTCGTACAAGACGCCGCTGATCCCATAGCTACCCGAGGCGCGGTTGAGCCAGAGCAGTTTATTGCCGTCGATTGCATCTCCTGTACGTGGGCGGAGGAGCACCATCGGATGGGCGAGAAGTCGCTCTGTGCGGTCGGGCTCCACGACGTCTTCCTCGGACTTGGTCCAGTCACCGCGTACGCGATTCACCAGGTTGAACCTCTTGCCTCGTATTCTGTCTGGACAGCACCAAAGGCGTATCTTCGAGACCAGCCAGAACGCCGGATCATCCACCTCTGACAGATCCGCAGGCTCGAACCACTCCCATGAGTCCGCAGAGTAATACCACCAAAAGTGAAGCAGCGTCACGAAGCCCGACAGAAAGAACAGCCCGACGACGACGAGGATGATGAGACCCGGCCAGCGGCATTGGGCTATGGTGCACGTGATGTTCGTGTCCAGCAGCAGCTCTATGGACTTCCCGACCAGCCCGGTGACGAAGAGTGACATGACGAGGTTCTGCATGTTTGGAAAGACGAAGACGCCGGGAAGCGGCCTGAATGGGATGCCCTTGCCCGCGGCAAACTTGTCCGGTTCCTTCTCTTTCTCCTCGTAGTATTTCTTATTCATGCGCTTCATCCAGTAGATCTGCACGCACACTTGGATGGACGTGACGAGCGACATGGCCATGACGAACGTCACCAGGTTGTCGATGAGAGCGGCCAGCGTGTCCGGTGCGTCCTCGTCACATTCTGTTGCCGACCCCCCCTCCCCACCGCCTCCTTCGTTGAGCCGCCGCCGCCGACCCCAATCGACGCAGTCGAAGAAGTCGTCCGTGTTGCTCCCGTTGTTCTCCGCGTCGCTGCTGGTTGCATTCTCACTAAGGTCGACCAGCCGCCGTGCCAGCCAGATGGATAGCCGTCGCCGGCTGACGCCACCGTCGTCGCCGCCGCCGCTGCCGCCAAAGGCGCCAAAGGACCCCGAGGCCCATCCCATGCCACCAGCTACTCCGCTCTGCAACTCGCTCTGGTTGGCGGCCAGCCCAGAAGACGCGCTGAAGCGCTGCACTCCAAAGATGAGCGGC
>Ga0210239_101350_pt1 | contig 18877 bp, 9 predicted proteins | sample ChrtobMetP5a_0mM_FD_155451 | JGI IMG/M metagenome (GOLD analysis project Ga0210239, IMG submission 155451) | Chrysochromulina tobin associated microbial communities from unialgal haptophyte culture, Seattle, Washington, United States - P5a_0mM | ecosystem: Host-associated > Algae > Haptophytes >... | reverse complement strand
CCCGCCGCCCCCGCCGCTCGCCGCTCCCTCCCCGTCGAGTTGGCCGTCGAGGAGGTCGCGGGGCGGCCTGAGAAGCCCAAGACGGCGCTCGCATGCGTCACTTTCCCGCCCGAGCTGCTGCCGGTGGCGCGGCGCGCGCTGGCCGGCCTGCCGGGCGCGAGCCTCGTGCCGGGCCTGGGGCCGCAGCGCCTCAAGGTGCCACTCGAGAGCTACAAGGCACTGCTGGAACTTCTCGAGAAGGACCAGGGCGGCGCGGTGGGTCTCGCCCCCGCACACCCGATCGAGCGAGCAGCCCTCGCGTACGCCCCTCCGCTCAGTGAGGCGGCCGCGGCGAAGGTGATGGCCGAGCGTCTCCCCGAACGGCTGAGTCGATCCCTGTTCGAGTTCCAGCGTGAGGGGGTGCAGTTTGCCATCCGGCACGGTGGGCGCGTCCTCATTGCCGACGAGATGGGTCTCGGGAAGACGGTGCAGGCCATCTGCACCGCGCTCTGCTACCCGAATGACTGGCCAGCCCTCGTCATCTGCCCAGCGTCCCTCGTCGATAACTGGGCGAACGAGCTGTCCACTTGGCTCGGGCGTGCCGGCGTACCCGAGCCGTCGGGGCTCGTCCACCGCGTCAAAAAGGGGGCCGATCCGCTCCGGCCGCCACAGGCTGCCCAAGCACTTGCTGCCTTCACGCCGCGTGGCGCCGGTGGCCAATACGGGAGCGCCAGTGGCAGCGACGACGATGGAAGCAACCAGGGGGGCAGCCAGGGGGGCAGCCAGGATGGCAGCCAGAGGGGCGCCGGTGGGGTCGCGCGTGGTGTCACGATCATCTCGTACGCCCTCGCCGAGAAGGCGGCCGCTGACCTTCTCAGGTGCGGCTTTGGCATCCTCATCTGTGACGAATCCCATGCCCTCAAGGGGGCAGATACCAAGCGCACCAAGGCATTGATCCCGATGATTGCTCAGGCACGGCGAGCTCTGCTTCTCTCCGGTACGCTGCCCAGGCTCTCAACGGCCGCTCGGTCCTCCTCGCCCTCCCGCTCGTCCTCCATTCACACCCTCATTCACACCTCATCGCGCCCCTCCCTCCCCCTCTCGTGCAGGTACGCCGGTGCTCTCGCGCCCGATCGAGCTCTACACGTGCGCGCATGCATTGCGCCCAGCTGTCTTCGGCACCCAAAAGGAGTATTCGGTGCGCTACTGCGCGGCCAAGCAAGGGAGATGGGGTTGGGACGATAAGGGATCGTCCAATCTTCTTCATCTGTCGGCGGTGCTCGCGCATTGCCTCATGGTGCGCCGGGAGAAGCGCGCTGTCCTCTCGCAACTGCCGCCCAAGCTGCGACAGGCGGTGAGTGTCGAGATCGATGCGAAGAGTAGTGGTGCCATCGCACGCCGGCTGGCTGAGATTATCAAGCACGGAGGCGGCGGCGGCGGCGGCGACGACGAGGGGGGCGGCGGTGGCCAGCACAACCCTATGCTGACGGAGGTGTGCGGTCTGACGGGCGAGGCGAAGGTGAACGGCGTGGTGCAGCACGTGCTCACGACCCTCGAGGCGTCGCCAGAAGTCAAGCTACTCCTCTTCGGGCATCACCAGGCGGTGCTCGATGCGCTCGAGGCGGCGCTCCTCGAGAAGGCCAAGGTCGTGGGTGGGCTAGTGCGGATCGACGGCCGCACCCCGACTGAGCATCGCCAGCCGCTCGTCGACCGATTCCAATCGGAGTCGTCCGTACGTGTGGCGCTCCTCTCGATCAATGCGGCGGGGGTGGGGCTGACGTTAACGGCCGCCTCACTCGTCATCTTTGCGGAGCTTTCGTGGAACGTCGCCTTCCTGCTGCAGGTGACGGGGTGCCACGGGCGGTCCGCCCGAGTGCCCACCTGCGTGCCCCGGAGTGCCTCCGGAGTGCCAGTGACCTCCTGAGTGACCTCCTGAGTGCCTCATGAGTGACTTTCTGAGTGCCTCCTTAGTGCCTCCTGCGTGCCTCCTGAGTGACCTCCTGAGTGCCACAAGTATCCTAGCATGACGACGGATTGGCCGGTGGCAGGCGGAGGACCGCGCGCACCGCATCGGGCAGCACTCCTGCGTGCACGTGCAGTACTGCTTGGCGGAGGGCACCGTCGATGATTGGATGTGGCGTACAGTCGAACGCAAGCTCTCGGTGACCGGCTCGACTCTCAACGGTCGCGACGCATTGCAGGGTGGCGCCGGCTTTGCACAGCACCAGGGGGTCGGAGCGGCCAGCGTGGCCAGCGTGGCGGGTGGGGGAGGTGCCGCTGGTGCCGAAATTGGCAACCATGACCTTCGTATGATGCTCGGCGCTCGCAAGGAGCCGCCTGGGCGCACGGCGGAGGGCGAGAGTGCTGCGGCCAAACGGCTGTGCCAACGGCCGCCGCCCGCCGCCCGCGAGGTCATCTCGCTTGATGAGGACGACTGAGTAGCGCGCACTTCGCGAGCGGAGCGTGGGGGGGGGCGTGCCGCCTGCGGCGTGCAGGTAGCGCGGCTGCACCAGCCTGAGAGCTGAGATGGATCCCAATCAGATCTTTCGATATGATCCCTATGATGCCGCATCGACATAGCATCGACATACAGTGTGTAGTCGCATACTCCACTGGCGCTACTAACTGGCGCACTGCGCGACATAGCAGTACACTGTGGAAGACGTTATTACTTATTTACAAATTTTTTACAAATCTGTACTTTGTCCACAGTGCACTTTAAAAATACCGGACGACGTGTGCACACCCTCGTGCGGGAGCTGTACCGCGCCTTCTAGTTAGTTAAGGTAACCCTCCGTCGACGGCGTCGTGCCCAGGCGCTACGCCTACGGACTAACCCTGACATGTGTAGCCCTTAGATCGTGCCTGAGTACCAGCACGCGACTTCAGTCGCCTGGCTGTCAGAGTTCGCCACTCATACACCTCATCTCCGCCAGCATCATGAGTCGTGCCCGTACTCGTACCACCCGCACCCGCACACTCGCTCTCATGCAGTGTGTGCCACCTGCCTTCGCCGTCGTCGTACATGATGAGGTGATGCCAATCAAAGGCTTCGACGCTACCCGGCTGCCAGCGTTGCAGAGAAGGCCAGTAGACTTCGATTCGGCTCCCAATCGCTGGTTCAGCTGGTTCGCCAGCGTCGAGGCGAGTGGCTGCGGTGAGAAGTCGACGATGGTCGTCGTCCCCTTGGGCGGCGTGACGTAGGTGCTGCCGGGGCGCGGCTTCGGGCGGCCGCGGGTCGGGCGCGGGCCTTGCGTGGGCGACTCCTGCAGCACCTCGATGTTGTCTGAGACGATTGTGAACATGTCGGCGGGAGCAGGGTAGCAGCCCGTGGACGCATCCGTGATCCGCTCGTAGGCCGAAGCCCTCGCTCGCTGTCACGCACTCTTGCGAGTCTGAGTCCTCCCCAGGTGGGGTGCAGACGGCGCCCTCGGTCACCGATGGCTCAACCATCTGCACAACCATCGCTTCCATCGAGATGCGGTCGGCTCCCATGGACACAGCTTTGAACAGGCTCTGGTCCACCAAGAGGTGAGCACGTGAGCTCTGCGGCTTCGACTTCCACGCCGCCTCCTCGGCCGCCGCTGCCTCCTCGGCCGCCGCTGCCTCCTCGGCCGCCGCTGCCTCCTCGGCCGCCGCTGCCTCCTCGGCCGCCGCCGCCTCCTCGGCCGCCGCCGCCTCCTCGGCCGCCGCTGCCTCCTCGGCCGCCGCCGCCTCCTCGGCCGCCGCCGCCTCCTCGGCCGCCGCCGCCTTCTCAGCCGCCGCCGCCTTCTCGGCCGCCGCCGCCTTCTCGGCCTCCGCCGCCTTCTCGGCCGCCGCTGCCTTCTCCGCTTCGGAGTCCTCTTCGGCTTGCAGCACATCCTCCTCGCCCGGCTCTGCCGCCGCTCGCCCCGCCCCAATGTGCCTCGCGTAGTTCAAGGCCGCCTCCTCCGGCGTCGCAAACCTGCCTAGGTAGCGCTTCTCGCCATTCACTCTCATAACTGCCTCATACTTTCCATCATGCCTGTACACGCCCTTGAAGCCGGACTGGCTGCTCGACGACAGCACGAGCTTGAGCCCCTCGGCCGCCGCAGCCTCCCTAGCCTCGTGCGCAGTGAGCGGCTGCGGCCCTGCGGCCATCACCTCCTCCTCTCGCACCTCTCCTTCCTGCGCCTCTGCGAGCACAGTGTCCTCCTCGGCAGCCCTACGGTCAATAACCTCGGCCTTGACCTCGGCCTCGTCGTCCTCGGAAAGCACCATCACCTCCTTGCTAGCGGGCCGACCAGTGGACGCTGCTTGCGAGCACCAAGCCGAGCTTTTCTTACGCTTCACTGGCTGCGCGTACAAAGGATTCATCGCCAGCCAATCTGGCATGGGTCGCTTGCGCGTCCCACGCCGCAACGGCTCATCCAGAGTACCACGAGCGCGACCCATCGTCGTTCCGTCACTGGATCCACTCAGCACCTCCTCGTCCATCTCATCAAGATCGATGGCGTCGATGCTGGACTGCCCCTGCTGCCGAGGGTGATCTGTCACACTGGGCGGCTCGAGCCGGACCTCGGAGCTGCCACGGATCCAGACGACTTGGGCGCTCTCGGGGAGGCTTTCGAGCAGCATCTGTAGATTCCTGTCGATCTTCACGTCTCTGGAACGCGCTATGCGTTTGCCGCAGCATGGGCACGCCTTTCCAGCGTACGAGCGCAGGGCACCGAGGTTGCATTGGGCAACATGATGGCATAAAGCCCCTTTTGCTGGCTCGACGAGACGTTCATGCGTGAGCACGCACTTGAGTTGAAGCTGCCTCCAATCGTCAGCCACGACGTCAGCAGAGCTCTCGGCGGCGAGGACAAGGCGCACAAAGCAAGCTGGGTCGTCGAACCTGCCGTGCACCTGCGAGAGGCCGTCATCATACATCACGCGGAAGAGTTCGATGGACGACCCGTCTCTCGCGAGTTCTGTGAACGTTTCTGCAAGATAACCTTCATGCCAGTCACCATTCCAGTCTAGAGCAAGACGTGCGCCAACCTGCGCCTCGCGGGGCAGCCGCACCATGCGCACGACGATGCTTGAGGCGCCATCACGGGCGCACGCAAAGGGCCGCGGCTGGAGACCACCCAAGCTTGCAGTGACGGTAGATGCGGCGGCCGCCGCTCCCGTTGCGAAGGTGGTGGTGGTGGAGGGGCAGGCGGCGGCGGCGAGGGCTGCGGAGGGATGGGGATCGGCGGCACGGGCGGCGGCGGCATGGGCGGCGGCATCGGCAGAGGAATGAGCGGCGGCATGTTGATGCGGCTCCAGGCTTAGCTTCAGGCCGCCAATTCCGTTGGGCGCACTGAGTTCGTCGAGGGGTGTTGCGCTAGAAGATGCCTCGCCACCGTTGAGAACCGGCGTGTGAAGTGGATGGCCGTCGTCCTCATCAGACGAATCATCATCGAGCGTGAGTCCTGGCTCAAGTCTAAAGCGTCCTCGTGGGTGCAACATCTCGAGCGGACCGGAAGGAAGCGCGCGAGGAATCAGATCTTCGATTCTCCCCGAGATCCACATGCATGCATGCCAACGGCGATATCGAAAGGGGTTACCCTCACCGGTTACTTCGGATGTCAGTGGTTGTGTCAGTGGTGTCAGTGGTGAGTGTCAGTGGTTCCAGTACACAACGGGAGTGGACTGGCGCCAAAGAGGCCGGCGGAGTATCCCGGTCACGCGGTCAGCGCGAGAACGTGGTGCGGCCCGGTGCCGTGGCGCGGCCGTGCCGGCAACCTGGCGCTGGCCGGCAACGCCGGACCGCGAACCCGAACGGTCAACCTCTAACGGTGAACGGAGTTTACCGGGACCCGGACCGTCCCACTGAACGTTATCTGACTTGTTCCCCGCCACGCACGATCGATCCTAGCTGAATGCGCAATTATCTCAGCCCCCCGCCATGGAACCCGAACCCCACTGAGTGTGTCTGCGCCAGAGCCCTATAGCGGGCCCGTGACCGCACCCCCTCAGACCTCTCTATCTCCAGAATCACTCTCACTTGTCGTGTCGCTGTGGACCTCTTGCGCGTTGGGTCCCCATGCCTACTACACAGCCGTGTGCCCCTCCCGCCGTACTGTGGAACTGTGATGCCCCGACCCTGACCATCGGCAGCTCCCCACCCGGGCGTCTCTTGCGAAAGAATGTGACGCTTCAAAACATGTCATTCGGGACGGCAACATCATCGGGCTGCAAAGTGGTCTTCGACAGCAGCTCACACCCCTTCTGGAGCCCGCGGGTTGTGGAGCTCAAAGCGGCTCAGAGACCATGCCATCCTGATCCTTATTCATAGAGCCCATAGCGATCTCCGATGGGTTTTCCTCCTTGTACTCCTCCAATTGAACGGATGGGTTGACAGGTGGCTTGAAGAACAAGAGCTGCGCCGAGAAGGCCACGCCGAGCCAGGAGCCGAAGTAGCCGTTGCAAGTCACGTGGAAGGGCGACGAGCCGGGGAAAGTGGTCCAGAAGGCCTCGATCACCCAGCAGACCAGCAGGACGAGATAGAGGAAGGTGAAGAGCTTCTCGACCTTGCCTGAGATGTAGCCGGGCTTGAATACGATGAAGCACGCGAAGCAGAGCGTGACGATGGACAGCCAGAAGGCGTAAATCATCGCCTGAATATTATATTCCATGATGTCTTGCTGCTGGAGCATCCGCCCGCTGGAGGGGGGCGCGGGGGGCTTGCCGGGCGGCGGCGGCGCCCTGGGTGGCGAGGGGGGGTTCGAGTGCCACACGGGCACGGGGCGCCACGGGCCACCATCCGCGGGCATTTGGGTAGGATCAAAGGCGAGATACGGGTACGATTGGACTGCGAGCAACGGAGCCGGGACGCGCGGGGTCACGCGTGCTTCAAGGCGGCGCGGCGCGGCGCATGGTTCAAGCCATAGGACATGATGCGCCAAGTTCAAGCCTCTTGGCGAGCTTACGAAGAACCATAATGGAAGAGATGATCAAACCGAACGCAGGCGAGACTCCGGTCTTTGCGCGGAGGTCGTCGACCATTTTGGCGGGATCCACGCCGATGTTGCCGAGGGAAGCGCATGCCCCCGCCCAGCACGCAAAGTACCCGTTATTTGTCTGATCGAACCCGTGCTCCGGCATGTTTGTCAGGATGAAAGCGCCAATCGTTATGTTCACGAACAGGAACAAGGAAATGAGACCCTCGACGGTAATGGGCCCGATCAAGGGCGCCTTGGCAACCAGGACCTTCTGCAAGATGGCCTGTTTCATCTTCAGCATGAACAAAGCGACCACGCAAACGATGATCTCCATAATGCACATGACGAAGGCGTAAGCATTGTTAAAGCCGACGCAGAATTTCAAGCCATTGGAGGCGGCGCACAGATCCACAGGGTCATAGGTCAGGAACAGCGACGCAATCAACACCACCACTGAAGCCAAGAGCAAGAAGCCGGTCGACGTCGGGTTGAGAACCATTGAGGGTCGGCCACAATTGATTCCAGGGCAGGTTCCAGTGCTTTCCGAGGGAGATAACGGAGAGACGAAACCACGCGCCGTGTTGGGCGATTCACTCCAATCGCGTCAGTTGCAGTCAGTCAGTCAGTTACTGCGGTCCTACAGCTACAACACGAGCAAGCGTGCGTACACCGGCGTCAGATAAAAAGTTAGTTGGGATCTACGACACATCACCGACGACCTCATCTGCGCCAGCAAGGTGCCGCTCCCATGCGCGCTGATCTCTGAAGTCCAATGAGGCGCCGAGGTCCTCAACTCCGTCGCACACTGACGGAGCGTGCTCGTATGCATGCTCGTATGTCTCGGCTCTAATCTCGGCTCTAATCTCGGCTCTAATCTCGGCTCTAATCTCGGCTCCTTGGGCTGTGCCCGCGTCAAGAGCGGCGGCCTCTCTCCCCTCCGCGCTCATCGGAGACGCCGCCGGCTCGGGCTGCACCTCCTCGTCGCTGTCGAGATCGGCGCCGGCCGCCTTGGAGGCGGCCGCATACCCGCCAGTGGGCAGCTCGTCGTCGCCGCCGCCGCCGCCGCCGATGCTGATGCCGATGCCGCCCTGGCCCTCGCGATCGACGTCCAGCACGAGCAGCTGGCCGCATGGGCGCACGCGCAGCCGCGGCGCCTCGTCGCCCTCGTCCTCACGCCACCTTCCGCTCGGCTCGCCTAGCAGGAGCAGCCAGCCGTCGTCCGCGTACTGGTGCACGTGTCGTCCATCGGTCGCCGGGCGATGGAGGTCGGGCTGCAGCGGCGGGCGTGCGTCGCAGCAGAGCCCCACGTAGTCATCGAGCAGCCGCTTGAGGTACTGCCCGTGCCAGGGGCTCTGCGGCTCCATCCCAGGCGAAGGGTTCACCTCGAGCATCATCGGCACGCCGTGGGCGTCGATGATTAAGTCGAAGGCCACGAGGTCGCGGAAGGTAGCGTGCGGCGCGCGCGCCGTCGCGAGCGTCTCGAGCAGCACCGGGCGTAGTGCGAGGATGGCGTCGGCCACCAGGGCGTGCATGCGCGGCACGATGGCACTCAGGAAGCCGATCTTGGGCCCAAAGTACGCGTCGAGGTCGCCAAAGGAGACGCAATTGCCCCGCTCGAACTTGCCCGCTGCCGGCGACACCTTCTGCACCGCAAAGTTGGTCAGGTGCATGGAGTTGTGCGTGGCGTGGAGCGAGTAGGGCTCACTGCTCGTCCGACCGTAGCCCTCCCGATGCACGTAGAGCCGCAGGCCGAGGGGCGAGCGAGGCGCCGTCTCGAGCACTACGAAGAGGCGCACGTCGAACTTGCGCCCGTGGTAGAGGAGCGGCCGCTCGAGGTACTTTTGGACCACCCACGCACTCCGGCACGTGGACGACTCGAGCGCCGTATCGAGCGCCTCCTGCCTAATTTGGTGCTTCGTCTCGAGCGCCGCCGAGCTCTGCATGCAAGTGGCCGTGGCGGCGGACGGGTCAGCGGCGGGATCGAGAGCGGCGGCGGCGGTGAGGGCAGCCGCGGTGGCGGCGGCGGCGGTGGCGGTCGTGGTGGCGGCGGTGGCGGAGGTGGCAGCGACAGCGGCCCCGGCTGCCTTGGTGTGCGGTCCACTGGACGGCTGTAGCGCACGTACGCTCAAGTAAGGCGATTCGCTCAACCTCTTGACTGCCCCCGCTGCCGCCGCCGCCGCGGGCGCTCCCTGCCCCTCCCGCCCGTGCCAGTGCGCCTCGAGGCCTTCGAGCGTGGCGGCGATCCCGATGCCGCGCCCACATGATCCAGCCGATGGCTTGAGTAGCCACAGATTCTCCTCGCATTGCTCGGCGGGTACCCTCGGGTCCGTGGCACGCCCGACGGCGTCGAAGGTCGCACGGAAAGCTTCCCAATGCGCCCCCGTGGCGCCCTGAGGCAGAGCCATTGTGAGCGGATGAAAGGCCCACGGGTCGAGCCCCTGAGCCGCATAGTACGCGCTGAGCGTGTGCAGTAGCCCGTCCTTGCGCCACAGGCCGCCCAGCCCAAAGCCGGAGCCATCGGCAGTGCGTGCTGGCCATCGGTTGGTCACAGCATGCATCTCGGACGGGTAATTGTGGACGAGAGGGTCGTTGCTGCGAAGCCAGCAGAACCTAAGGCCGCGCGGCCCCGCCAGGCACTTGCGCACGTGCGCTGCATCCAACCCGCCGCTCACCTCGCGCCAGCCACGTCGCAGCGCCGCCGCGCGCACGTACTCGGTGCCGTTACCACGGGCTGTTTGGACCAAAAAGGTCGGGCGCGGCCCGCAGGGCTCTTCGAGGCTCCGCGCCCGACACGGCGCCCCGCGCTCCTTTAGGCTTCGGGCGACGGAGTTGGCGGCGGTGGAGGCGGCGGCGGAGGTGGATGGCGTGGGGCGGGATTGTGGCGGCGCGGAGGAGGGGCGAGTGGCGTGGCGGGGCTTGGCAGCAGCGGAGGTGGTGGCCGAGGCGGCGGCGGCAAAGGAGGCAGCGGCGGCGGCGGCGGCAAAGGAAGCAGCGGCGGCGGCGGCGGCGTCAGCGGAGGGCGTGCACGCATAGGTGAGGAGTGCCGCCTCATCGCGCGCCGCCATGAGCGTGTTGATCGCGTAGACCTCCGCGCGTCTCTGCTCAGCCGACGAGGCTTCGTCAATTGCTTCGTCCTCCGTAGAGGCGAAGGCAGCCGCGTCAGAGGTGCTCGTGGCCGCAGCGCTGTCGGTGGCGCGCCCGCTGGTACGTTTGCGCGGCGCCTGGCGCGTCGGATACGCCGCCGCGTCAAAAGACACTCGGCGCGACGGTACCGCTGCGCCGCCCGCCGCCCCGTCGGTAACGGCCGACCGCAAGATGGAGGGCGGCGGTTTCGTCATTGGCGACGGTTTCGTCATTGGCGACGGTTTCGTCATAGGCGACGTCGCCTCCATCCAATGGAGCGATGAGATAGCGATCCCGTTGAGTGAGGACGTCGGGGGTGGCGGCGTCATCGGCGGCACGGTCGCGCTCGCGGGCACACTGCGTGGGTGATTGGCGGCGGCACGGGAGCTCGAGCGCGCCAAGGGACGCTGCGTCTCCACTGGAAAAGTTGAGCACGCGGGCGGCGGAGGTGCGGGTGGGCAGGCGCCGGCTCGACCAGTCGGCGCACTCACCTTCGGCCGTAACGGCGGCGGCGGGCGTTGGGAGAGGGCGATGGCCCCGACCGTCCCGGGGGGGCCCAATGGGGGACCCGGGTCACCCCCCGGGACGCCTGCGTTGAGCGTTGGGATCATCATCGTGGTCGAGGAGGGCGCAGTCCCTTGTTTGGCCACTCCGCCAGCCGCCGCCTCTTTCGCCGCCGCCTTCTCGGCCGCCGTCGCCTTCTCGGCCGCCCTTGCCGTCTCGCGGCTCGCGGCTCGCTCGGCCTCCTTCGCACGCATGGCCTCTCGCGCCCTAGCCGCCTCCTTCCGTCCCTCCTCGATCTGGACCAACGTCGCCTGGGCCTTGGCGTCGCGATCGGCCTCGCGCGCCGCCGCCGCCGCCCGAGTCTCCTCATCTCGAGCGGCGAGCGCTGTGCGCTGCGCCTCGTGACGCATCGCCATCTTGGCTGACGCGGCCTCCGCCCTGCCGACGGTCAGCGCACGCCGCCGTTCCCATGCCTCAAGCTCGCGCGCTTGGGCATTGAGCGTGGCGGGGATGGTGCCGGTCGGGAGCGGCGCTCTCGCTCGGCGCGCCATCGCACTGGCCGCCTCCCTCGCCGCCTCCCGCGCCGCCTCCTTCGCCGCCTCCAGCGCCGCCTCGTGCTCCGCGGCCCGCTGCTGACGCGCCGCCTCGCGATCACGACGGCGCCGTTGCGCCTCGGTCTGTTTGGCCTGTTTGGCCACCAGAGCCTCTTCAGACCGGTGCGCCAGCTCCTCGGCCCTCCGACGTGCCTCGCGCGCAATGTGCCGTGCGCCCTCTTCGGCCGCATGCAACGCTGCCGCAGCCTCCCGCCGCCGCGCCGCCGCAGCCTCCTGCAGGCTACGGTGCCGCAACGTCTCCGGCGTCGCTAACCCTAGCCCGGTCAGCGACAGGACGGCAGCAGCCTCCATGGCGGCGGCGGCCTCGGCGGCTGCGGTGGCCTCCCTCAAGCGTGCCTCCAGCATCGCGAGGGACTTCTCTTCCTCAACTACCAGCCTCGCCGCCGCGGCTGCCTCCTCCTCGGCCGCCGCGGACGCCGCCGCTGCCGCGGAGGCAGCCGCCGCCTCCGCCTCCGCCTCGGCGGCCTCTGCCTCTGCCTCTGCCTCTGCCTCTGCCTCTGCCTCTGCCTCCGCCGCCGCGGCCACCGCCTCAGCCTCTGCAAGCGCCGCCGCCTGCGCTGCCTCTCGCTGCTCGTGTCGCCGGCGCTCCTCTGCCGCCTTCGCCTCGGCCTCGGCCGCCAACTGTGCGCCGAAGAGGGCCTCGCGCGCGTCGACCAGGGGCTGAAGCTCCGCCACGCAGGCTGCCAGGCGCGCCACTGCCGCTGCTGCTGCTGCCTGCTGCTGCTGCTGCTGCTGCGAGGACAGTACCTGCTGCTGCTGCTCGTCGCCCTCGCCACCGACCGCGCCGCCGATGCTGGAGCTACCACCACCACCGCCAACACCGTCCTGCTCGCGCAGCGAGTGCATCATCAGCCTGAGCGCGCGCGGACTCGCTGCGAGCGCCTCAGCCAGAAGCCTTCCGACGACGATCTGGTTGGCGCGCATGTCAATCGTCTCGAGGCGCGGGCACGTCACGACGGACTGATCGGCTGCCGTGAGGAGCGCGGCGCAGCCGATCACCCGGATGCGGTTGGCGGCGAGCGATAGCTCCTCGAGCGCCAGCAGCGGCGGTGACGAACGCAGCAACGCGTCCGCGAGAGCATGCGCACCGATGTCTCCAATGGCATTGGAAGAGAGGTCAAGGCGCACGAGGCTCACAAGCCCGGCACCCCGCACCGCCTCTGCTAGCGCATGTGCGCCCCTGTCCCCGATTGCATTCTCGTGCAAGCACAAGCGCGTGAGCTTGTGAGTGCCGCCGCGCGATGCGAGCTGGGCGAGCCCTGCTGCGAGGTACTCGGCACCGTCGCAGCGGACCGCATTGGCGTGCAAATAGATCTGGCGTGGCGGGGCTCCAGCCGAGGCGCCGAGCACTACAGCCACTTCCTGGCAACCGTCGTCGTTGAGCGACCTGGAGGCGACGTCCAGGATGGCCCGGATGGAGCACACTGACATAAGGACCGTTGGCGTCCCGGTTGCTTCAATAGGAAGTCAGGAAATCTCGGGGAATTCTTTGATATGTACTGGCGTGTCCCCGTTCAACCCTCTCTGGTCTTTGAGAAAGGGTCAGTTGAATCGACACACAAGGTACCGACCAGCCTTTGCCACAGGAAAAGGTCAGCTTATGAACCTTTTTCGGAATGCGAGCCTGCAATGCGAGCCATGCACACACCGCCGGGGTCGTCGCTCTGTTCGCTGGCCGAGGAGCTCATGCAGCGACCGTTAAGCTATTTTATGCGTAGCTCGCAGCCACACGCTGCCAACAGCATCACGATCCTCGGCGAGCGGCAGCAGCTGGCGCCGCTCTCGGACGCGCTGTGGCAGGCGGCGAATCACTCGCTTGCCGAGCTGGATGTGGCCCACCTGAATCGCGCCATGTTGCTCAATGCGCCGTCTGATCACTGGCACGGGCTCGTCAGTCGGCCCAGAGGCGGCGCGGTGCCACAGCCCGATCAGCCCATCCCCATCGCGGTCCTCGGTACGTCTCCCACGTCTGGCTGTGGAGCCGCGGAAGACGTCCTTCAGCTGAAGCGTAATCGGACCGTCTTCGACGCCGACGAGCTCGCTTGCGAGAGCGATCGCGGCTGGGCGCGCCTCTTCCTCGATAATGTGAAGGACCTCCTCGCCACGCATCGGGTACCCGCGCCGCTTGAAGCGGCCATCTGGTTCAAGAATGCGGTGGGGGCGTCCTATTTTGGGCAGTGCACCGAGCGCTTCGTGCATCCGGAGACGCGCATCGTGCTGCTTGAGGTGGGCTGTTCCGTCTGGGGCGCCAATCTGATCGATCTTCTACGCAGACTTCGCGCACACGCGCCGCGCGCCGCCATCGCGTTCGTCATGTGGGCCGACCAGCGGATGTTTCACTCGAAGCTCGTAGATGCCGAGTCGAACGCGGCGAAGCGGATTCGCGAGGCGGCGAAGCAGGAGCACGCGGACATCGTGGACATCTCTTCACTCCTGGTCTCCCTCTACCAAAAGGGCTGCCACGAGGAGCCCTGCTTCTACCAAAGGGCGACCAACCGCACCGAAAGGGTTTCCTTTTTTGGGCGATGGTATGCGCAGGGCGGTAAGGATACCATCCACCCGTCGCCCTTCGGCCATGCGCTGACCGCCGCGGCCGCCGCACGTTATCTGGTGCTGCAGCTGCTGCGGCCCGCGTGCTCGAAGGCCATCAACGCTTCTCGCGCACAGGAGGGGTCCAACCGACGTTGCTCACCCCACATGATGCATCGATCCAAATTAGGCTCTCCCGAGCATCGGAGCTGTGCGCCCATCTCGGCGCCCATGCCAGCTGTAGGGCAGCAGGCGTGTTACGAGCGTGCCGACCGGCTGCCATTCGACAGCCGCAACGCGAGCAGCTGGACGCTGGTCGACGAGGGCGGCGTGAAGCGAGTCCCAAAGCTAGGGTTGGTCTCGACGTCAGTGGGCGCCGAACTGCGCCTCGGGCCGCTGCAGCCGCTCTACCATGGCAACAGCTCGGTCGGTTGCACGATGATCCGTGTGGACCTGGGGTACTTGAGGAGCAGCCGCCCGGGTATGGGGACGCTCCAGCTCTCGTGCGACTCGGGATGCCTGTGCAACCAAGTCTACGACCCGTACGCGTCGTCCTTGTACCCCTTCCCACAAGTGGAGACGGCTGCGGCGGCGACCAACCTACACGGCGAAGGACGCAACGTCAGCGTGACCGAGACGACAAGCTTCATGCTGCTGCATGACGGCGCCGGGGCTCCGTGCTTTGTGAGTGTGCGGCACGCGCTGGCACGTGACGCGTCGGCGCGCTCCCCCTCCCGCGTGCGCGTCGATAGCCTTAGCATGAGACCCCTCGATGTCTTCGAGTTGGTGCTGGCGAACCACAGGCGCATCTGGGCGCATCACCGTACGGCCGCCGCTCGCTTTGACAGCAAGCTCTTCTACGCAAGGGCCGCCCGATGCTCTCGGAACGGATCGCTCGGTACTGAGCTGCTTACGTGTTAGTGTGACGGCTTGATGGCCGGCACGAGGGCCGTTGCGGACTTTCTCAAGGTTTCCCTGCTTGAGTTGTGCGAGCAGGCGAGCTCTGTGGAGGGCGTCGAGGACCTCATCAGGGAGGAAGAAGAGAGCGTGAGGAATTATGACCGCACAGCTGTACGTGGACACTTCAATACGAGCAGTGGCCGAGGGCAAGGCTTCTGTGAGGTGACCACAGAGAATGATGCTGGCCAGTGCGCGTCGAGTGAGACCCGCACAGCAACCAAGCAGGGCTCGTGGTCGATGCCATCCCTGCGAGCATGTGTCAAGCGGTGCACCCAGTGCCAGGCCTGCAGATTCGTTTCCTTCAGCCCGATCAACTACGACTGCTCGTGGTTCCATGACTGCGACATCATGCGGCTGCAGACGATGCCAGGCGTCTCTGAGGCGCACGGATGGTCGTTTACGACGGTGGCAGTCAAGGGGCCTCATCGTCGCTCCATCGGCGCCAGCCGTGCCAGTCATGTGCGAGCGGTCAGTCATCTTTACGAGAACGACAAAGCCCTCCTTACGAGGAAGCCGAAGCACGATCTGCGGCAAGATTGAAGGTGCACCCGGCGAGGCCGGATAATCTGGCATCCGTACTGCACATGACAGACTCTTGGATACTTCATTAACACATCATTCATGGTGTTCAAAGGTATTCGAAGACTTTATCCGGATAGTACGCGTACAACGTAGTGCTGCACCACGTAGTTTAAGATTTAGTACGAGTTTCGTCCCGACACTTTGCTAGTTCGGTCGGGTACGTTCAAAAGCCTAAATATATAGCGCGGCGACAATCGCTACAATGCAACGCTACGGGTTTTTGCACCGCACGCTGTGGCCCTTGATTAAACCGAACTTATGATGGCACTCCATCTTCCGTTCCATGATTGTCGCCGCAAGGCCAGTAGAATGTAGCACAATGCGCTATGGACTGACCCTGACCGAGTGCAAGTGACACGCTCGAATGCCCCGGCGTACTCCAGTTGCCTCTCCGGACCAGGTCATGAGGGAGAAAGTCATTCGTCCAGACCAGACTTCACTCGTCCAGACCATGGTTGGCTTCGATGTACGCTTCGTGGTACGCACGAAGATATTCCTCGTCGTCGCTCACGCTACTCGTCTCGCTAAAGCACTCGCTCCACGGCGGCGAGGGCGGCAGGGCGGCGAGGGTGGCGGCAGCGGCGGCGGTAGCGGCAGCGGCGGCGGCGGCGGCGGCGGCGCTGGCGGCGGCGTCAGTGGCGGCGGCGGCGGCGGCGCTGGTGCTGAGACGGAGGAGCTCTCGCGGCTGCGCATGGAGCTCGAGCAGCTCGACGACGAGATCGACATCTCGCTTCGTCATCCCGCTGTCGAGAGCTGTGAGGACCAGCACCTGGACCAGCGCTAACAACTCGGCCGCCATCATCTCGGCCGCCGCCGCCTTCTCAGCCGCTGCCGCCTCCTCGGCCGCTGCCGCCTTCTCGGCCGCTGCCGCCTTCTCGGCTGCTGCGGCCGCCTTCTCGGCCGCTGTGGCCGCCTTCTCGACGGCCGCTATTGCCTCGGCCGCCGCCACTGCCTCGGCCGCCGCCACTGCCTCGGCGGCCGCAACCACTTTAGCCGCAGCCCTCTCAGCTGCCTCCTTCTCGGCTGCCGCCTTCTCGGCCAGCGCCGCAACTTCCTCTGACACCGCCGCCTTTCCAGCCGCCTCTTTTTCGGCTGCCGCCTTCAGGGCCGCCACTTCCACAGTCACCACCTTCTCGACCGCCAACGCCTCGGCTGCTTCTGTATGTTCCTGCTCCTTCCTCGGCTTCAACCAAGCCGCCCTCGCCGCCATAGGGTTCAGCCGAACGACGCTGCCTTGTAGCTGGAGCCACGCGCCCTGGACCAGGCGCTTCGACTTGCGCCTCGCAGACGCGGGGTCCTTTGCACTTGGAGCACTGCCCTTGTCGACAGCAACTGCTTGGTACGGGGCGGACCTTGCAGCCGTGCTGAGCGACGTTGTGAATCGCCAGGGCTTCGTCGTGGGAAAGGGTGGATTGAGCTGCGACAAGCTCCGGCTAGACGATCCAGCACGCCAACGCGAGGTGAACAACGTAGGTAGGCTCCACGCTCGTTCAAGCCTCTGAAACTCCTTTGCTGACACGTTCTCGGATGTCACCTTCCCTGAGTCCAGCCTCCCTGAGTCCAGCCTCCCTGAGTCCTCGGTCGAGCCCGATGAGGGGGAGGGGGTGAAAGGGGATGTGGGAGGGGTCGAATCTAGGTCCCTTCGCAGCGAGAGGACCAGCTGTGCATCGAGCCAGTGCATTTGGCAGCTCCGCGCCTCTGCTGAGAGGGGGGAGCAGCGGTTGCCTGAGTGGAGGGCTTCTGTAGAGGGCAGCGGCTGGCCGAGTGAAGAGGGCACCGGCTGCCTGAGAGGGGGGCTTGTGAACGGCTCCACTACGACGGGCGAAGCGATTGTCTGCTTGGCGCCTGTGAACGATCGCCTGTGAACAATCGCCTGCTTGGTGAGGGTGTCGTCCGGTAAGCAGCCCCGAGGGTGGGCAACGCTGATGGCGCCCGATGAGAGCCGCGCCTCAGGTAAAGCAGGTGAGGAAGTGGCAGCGGCAGCGGCGGCAGTGTCGGTGTCAGCCGCTGGCATGGTGGCTGATGTGGGGGCGGCGCTGGGAGGGGCGTTGCTGTCAGGCGCTGCACTGGCAGCCCCGATTGCGGAAGCATAGGCGCGGATGAGAGCGGAGACGGTGGGCTGATGGGCAGCCGGTCTCGTGGCAAAGGGCAAAGGTGGCATGCTCGGCACGGGCTCGGAGCTCGGCACGGGCTCGGAGCTCGGCACGGGCTCGGAGCTCGGCACGGGCTCGGAGCTCGGCGCCGGAGTCGAGACGGATTTCGCGACCGCCTCTGCAGTGGCAGACGGACGAAGGTGCAGAGCGTTGGTTGCGAGTCGCACCTTCTCGTTGAGCATAGCAGTCTGGTAGGGAGAGAGCGGCAGCTTGCGGGCGAGCTCGTACATCCGGAGGGCGTCTTCGTACTCGCACAGCTTGAGGTGCATGTTGCCCGCGCTGATCCAGTAGTTGGGCTTCAAACAGTCGAGATGCACCGCATGATGAAAGCTGAGCAGCGCGCTTCGGAAGTCGCCCTTGTCATTGAGCGTCATACCCTCGCGAGCCATCGTGAGCGCCTCCAAAGTGCGCGGGTGTGAACTCATCGATGAACTCATCGATGGCCTCTCCCCCATCCAATCAACACCACGTGAGGTATGATGCAGCCCCTGGCGCAGCAGCTCCGCCTCGGCGCTGCCCGAGAACGGGACTGAGTTCGAAAACGGAGAAACGTTGCGGAGTCGCTCGGTGGCGGGCGGCGAAGGCGACGAGGCGGCACAGCGGGCGGCTTGAGAGACGATTGGTGCCGTGTTGATGGCGTCCGACCCCCAAGACACTCGTCGCACGGCACGCACTGCATCGTCTCGAATGAGCCGCGCTTCGGGCACCAGCTCACTGCCCTCCGCGGGCGCAGCGGTGGGGCCGGGATCGGCGGCACACTCGCCGGCAGCGGTGGCGGCGCTGAACGTCGCGGATTCGGCGGCCCTCATCCTGTGGGCGCGCCACGCAGTCTGCACGTGCGTGCATGCGGCTTCTTCAAGCGGCCGCATGGTCTCCGCCTCCAGCGCCTTGGCATGGAAAGCGTCGCTTAGCTCCGCCGACGCTCCTAGGCGCTTGGCTCGCAGCCAGCCGACGAAGGTGCTAGAGACGAAGCCCTCGTCCAAGGGGTCGAAAGGAGGGCCTGGGGACGCGAGAGGATACCCGCGAAGGCTAGCCATGATGGAATGCGGGCTCGTTGTCGAAGAAGTTGGGCCAGAAGGGATCTCAGATGGCGTCACCGGCTCATTCGGACGTTTGAACGGCAGCACTGGGATCGGCGATGGCAGAGATGGCGATGGTAGAGATGGCAGTGGGATCCCACCCTGCGGCTCCTGCACCACATGTACCCGCGCCGCCGCCTCGACATCTTGTGCCTCATGGCTCAGTTGGTCTATGAGGAATCCGATGGCAACTTCGACCGCTTCCGTTTTGGCGGCCGCCTCGGCGCGCATCTGCTCCATCGCGCTCGCGCTCGCGGCCAGCTGCTCCTCGAGGCGCCAGATTGCCGCGGCCACGGTGGAAGAGGTAGCCTCCGCTCGCAACTCCGACCGAGCCTCCACCGCCTCCACCGCCTCCACCGCCTCCACCGCCTCCACCGCCTCCACCGCCTTCACCGCCTCCACCGCCTCCACTGCCTCCACCC
>Ga0210239_101341_pt1 | contig 18956 bp, 9 predicted proteins | sample ChrtobMetP5a_0mM_FD_155451 | JGI IMG/M metagenome (GOLD analysis project Ga0210239, IMG submission 155451) | Chrysochromulina tobin associated microbial communities from unialgal haptophyte culture, Seattle, Washington, United States - P5a_0mM | ecosystem: Host-associated > Algae > Haptophytes >... | reverse complement strand
TGCCTTGGCGCGGTATGCGGTCCGTACCGTGGTCTCGATAGTGACGAAGCGCTCTGCGTATGGTTTCCACGGAGTACCCGACGACATGGGCGACATCTGCGTTGGTGTAGCCGTCCTTCCGGAGCGATCGGCAGAGCTCCGCGCCCCATTCGGGCATCGGCTGATGATGGCGACCCACCATCCGGAAGAGACGCGAGAGGCCGAGTCGGGACTTGAGTCGCGACTCGAGTCGCGAGAAAGCAGAAAAATTCTTGCGACACAACGATTTGCGAGTGGGGGGGTGGGTGGGGGGGGGTCAGAGGTGGCCGCCGCGATAGTAGTGTTGTTATGCTCTCTCTACATGTAAAAATCGTATGAAAGGCAGCGGTTCGGTCCAAGACACCATTGGTCCAAGCAACGCTGGTGACCGCGCCCGTCGCCGCCCTCGGCGCTGCGGCGCTCAGAAAATGTCGGGGAACTGGTGCGTGAGGCTCACCATATCAGCGTACATGCCCATGTCTATGAGAGCACGCGCCGAACGTGTGTCACGCGTCAGAGGGAGGCCTGTGGGCAGCAGGGGACTCGGGGCAAGCGGCCAAGCGATGGCGGTGGCGCGCACCAAAGTTGTCGCCCATGTACACGGAGGTCATCTCCATGATCTGGCCGCTCTGCAGCTGGCCAATGACCTCATAGTGGCCCTTGCCCATCGTCTCCGGCGAGTACTTGTGGGTGCCGTTGGGGCAGACGATGGTCGTCACGGGCCCTGCACAGGCGACGGTCGGTCATGAAGTCATGAGTGGGCGCGGCGACGAAGGCGGCTGAGAGAAGAGGACGTCGGCGCGGGCGGCAGCCTTGACCAGGGCGCCGGTGTGGCGCGGCGCGTACCGCCCTCGTGGCTGCCCGCAAGCACCAGCTGCACGTGGCCGTCGTCCATGGCCACGAGCTTGCCGACGGCGCGGACCGACTGGCCCTGGAATTGCGGGCTGTTGACGTGTTCGAAGGTGATGCGCGAAGTCGAGCGTGTGGTCATGGCTGCCTGTGTCCACGGTCGCGCGAGAGGTGAGCGTCAGGTCGCGAGCGACGGCAGAGGGCACGAGAGCCCGCCGCGCTATACCAGACAGTGTGACGCTGCCGACGCTCTCCGCAAAGGCGCGCGAACAAACTCGTGACCGCGCCGGCGCGCGGCGGCCAAACTTGACCAGTTTGGACCAGGAACATGTTGGATCTCGTCTCGAGAGTAACGGAACCGCGCAGGGTCATCGTGTTCCCCAGTGAGAGCGAGATTCTGTGCGAGATTGCAAGCATGAACGCGCTGAGTCGCACCATGATGATGTCCAGGCAGGAGACGCTGGCGCGGCTGCCACTGCCGTCGCTCGAGGACACGCTCGCGCGCTACCTTCGTGCAGCGACGCCGGTCGTCGCCTCGCCCGCTCAGCTGCAGGCCACGCGTGCTCTGGTGGACGAGGCGGTGCAAGAGAGAGCCCTCAAACTCTCGCGCGCTGCCCTTACCGAATGGAGGTTGCCACACTCGTCTGACGGCGCACGTGAGCTCGGATCTCGTCGCCGTTGCAGCTAGCGGAAGGAAGCGCGCTGCGCGCGCTGCATCGAGAGCTCGAGGAGCGTGAGGCAAAGGCGCTCGATCCGTCGTTCGTCTCGGTCGGGTGGGACATGATGTACCTCAAAGGACGCTGGCCGCTGCCGATCAACTCGAATCCCGGCACGGTGACGCCGACGGCCACCTTTGGCGACGCACGCACGCAGGTCGCGCGCGCCGCGCGCCTCGCGGCCGCGGCCACCGACTTTGCACTCCGCATCGCCGATGGATCCCTCACACCGGATGTCTTCAAGGGCGTCGTGTTGGACATGCGCCAATACCCCCGAATGTTCTCATCGACGCGGCTGCCGGTGGCGGGCGGGGCGGACACGTGGCACAAGGCGCCGCCCGAGCGCTCGCGTCACATGGTCGTATTGCGCGGCACTTCCTTTTGGAAGGTGCGCTGATTGCGCTCGATGACGACCGAGTGCTTCTCTGATTGCGCTCGATGGCGACCGAGTGCTTCTCTGATTGCGCTCGATGGCGACCGAGTGCTTCTCTGATTGCGCTCGATGACGACCGAGAGCTTCTCTGATTGCGCTCGATGACGCCGTTGGGCAGGTAGAGCTTCTCGACGCCGTGACGGGCGCGCCGCTCCCAGTGGCCTCGATCGAGGCGGCACTACACGCAGTCATCAAGGGCACTCCACCGACGAGGGCCGACTCGCCGCCGTCGCTCGCGGCGCTCACGACGGCGGATCGAGACACGTGGGCCGCCGCCCGCACGAAGCTGATGGCGCACTCCGCGGCGAACGTCTCGAGCCTCGGCTGCATCGACGATGCCTTGTTCCACCTCAGCTTGGATGAGGTGGGCTCTTGATTGTTGACCTCCTGATCACCTATCGTTTGCAATTTGATGACCTGCTGATGATCTGCTGATGACCTGCTGATGATCTCCTGATGACCTCCTGATGACCTGCTGATTGGAATTTGAGTGTCCCTCGATTGCATGCAGGTGGACCTTGGCTGCCACGACGGCGCGGACCCCTCCGCCGGAGAGCCGATCGAGGCGGCGGTGCGACTCGCGCTCTGCGGCGACACGCGCCTGGCGCCGCGCTGGTTCGACAAGGTGAGTCTCGTCCATCTGATTGCCTCGGATTGCCTCGGATTGCCTCGCTCATCATGTGGCGCCGTGTTGGTTCGACTAGGCTGTCTATTGGATGGTCTCGAGCGACGGCGTGCCTATGTTTGGGTTCGAGCATTCGTGGGGCGATGGAATCGCGACTGTCCGTGGTGGACTGGAGATGCATAGCTGGATGCTGGCACAGCGCAAGAGGGAGGCGAAGGAGGCGGCGGGGGCGGCTGCCTCGCCACCGCCGCCGCCGCCGCCGCCGCCGCGTCAGTTACCGTTTGACATCCCCCCCGAGGTGGCGGCCGTGCGGGACTCGAGCGCGGCCGCCTTCGCTGCCGTTGGGAGCTCACTCGAGATCAGCGATCTCCATTGGACGCTGTGGGGTTCCGAGCGACTCAAGGCATGGGGGGTGCCGCCCGATGGCGCCGTACAGGCGGCCATGCAGCTCGCCTTCTATCGCGTGGCAGGAAGAGTCGGCTCCACGTGAGCACTCTGATTGCGTTTGATTGCGTCTGATTGATTTTTAATTGCGTCCGAGTGCATTTTGATTGCGTCCGAGTGCGCAGGTACGAGTCGTGCTCTGATTGCCACTGATTGCCTCCCTCATCACTGATTGCCTCCCTCATCACTGATTGCCTCCCTCATCACAGGTACGAGTCGTGCTCGACGGCGCGCTTCTCCGCTGGTCGAACTGAAACGATCCGCTCCGCGACCGCCGAGGCGGCCGCATGGGTGATTGCGTCTGATTGCACCGGCCGCATGGGTGATTGCGTCTGATTGCACCGGCCGCATGGGTGATTGCGTCTGATTGCACCGGCCGCATGGGTGATTGCGTCTGATTGCACCGGAGCGCCGCTGATTGCCTCGGAATGAGGCTGAGTGCCGCAGGGGTGATTGCGCCTGATTGCGCCTGATTGCCTCGGATGGAGGCTGAGTGCGTCCGATGGCTCACGATGGCGTCTGGAGTGCAGGTGCGTTCCGTGGTCACGCCAGGCTATGACGTTGCGGCACAGGCGGACTTGCTCCGCACCGCCGCCGCGCAGCACACCCGCATCTCGCGTGAGGCGGCGGATGGTATGGGCTTCGATCGCCACTTGTTCGCGCTGCGTGGGCTGGCTGCTTCACGGGGGGGGGCGCCCGAGCCGGCGCTCTTCACCGACCCAACTTACGCGGCGGTGAGCGGCAATGAGCTCTCGACGAGCACTGCATGCCCTGCATGCATGCGCTCACCACGGCGCGATCCCTTCTTCACAGGTGAGCGGCAATGAGCTCTCGACGAGCACGCTGACCGCGCCGACGACCCTCGTCCTCTCGGGCTTCGGGCCGGTCCACCCGCAGGGGTATGGCGTCTCGTACCAGCTGCCGCAGGAGAGCTTGCGCTTCTGCACCTCCGCGTACAAGCCGCGCTCGGCACGGCGCTTCAACGAGGAGCTCGCACGCGCGCTGGGCACGGTGCAGGCGCTCCTCGATGCCTCGGGCACGGGGGCTGGGGTGCAGGCGCGCTTGTGAGGGCGCATACTAAGCGAGACTAATACGGCATACTGAACGTATGGGCGTAGCGATGTGGTCCGCGGCTATCGACCGCGGCTAAGGACTGGCCGGAGCGTGATTGTGTCGGTTGTGGCTTGTGGGGAGACTCGTCGCGCGGAGCGCAGTCGCGCCGGAGTGCAATGTTCGGATGAAGATCTGATCCGGCTAATGGTCTATGTAAGGTCTATGGTGTGCTGCTTCAATGCCGGTCGTGAAGTGTGGACAGGGGCGCAGTCGATACAAGAACTCAGATACAACAACGACACAGACGAGACACATACAGTGGGCGGAGAGAGGAGAGCGCGCTCTCGAACAAACCGAACTCAGCCACTCTTGCCTGACTCACGACTTACTCGCTCTCTCTCGTTCCCACGACGCGAGCGCACACGCAACGTCCTCCGCACCCGGCAGTCGCTAGCTAACCCAACGCCAGTCATCGTACTAAGACTGAGGTCAGGGTTGAGGCTAGGGCTAGGGGGGAGGGCAACGGGAGGAGGCGCTGCTCTACGAGCAGGCCTGCCCCCCCCAGGCGTCCGACAACTGCGTCCCTTCTCAGCCTCTAGTCCGTGGTCGTGAGCAGGCAGACGGCCCGCAACGTCCACTTGTTCACGGGGTCCTCGGAGCGCAGCTCGGCCATCGAGATGTAGTTGCGCAGCTGCGTGCCGTGCGCGGCACGGGCCGGGCACGTGTAGATCGGGCACTCGTACCAGAGCTCCTTGCCCGCCTTGCGCTTCTCGCCAGTGGCCGAGATCCAGAGCACAGGCAGGGGAGCGAAGCGCACTTTGGGCTCCGAGTCCGTGAGCGCGTTGCGCCCCTTGTCCCAGCGCGCGCCATCGAGCGCGAGGCCGTAAATGTAGATGCCCTCGGCAGGGCCGGCCTTGACGTCGTCGCGCTCCTGCTTGAGGACTTCGAACGTGTTGACGCAGTCGTCGAGCGCCCAGCCGTCCTTGGAGTGGGCGCGGCACACCTCCTGGCGCGAGGCGGTGAGGAAGCCCGACGGGTTGAAGAAGCCGGTGAGCCAAAAGCACAGAGGGCGGCCGTTCTGGAGCCACGTGGTCAGCTGCTCGGCCCGGTTGAGCATGTTGGCGAACCACACACCAATCAGGGGCTGGAGCGGCAGCGATACGGGCATGACCTTGGCCCACGGGTCGGGCACCTTGGCGTCGAAGAGCGCGTCGACGGCGCCCGCGAGCATGGGCGACATGACGATGGTGCCCGCGATCGCAAGCTTGAGGTCCGAGAGGACCTTGCGCAGTGCGTTGAGCACCATCTGCATCCGGTCGATCTCCTGCTTGAGGACGATGTTGAGCGGCTTGCCGAGGCCGCCGAGCACCTTGATGCCGTTCTTGACCGCCTCGCCGTTGTAGTTGGGCGGCAGCTTCTTCTGCAGGTCCTCGACCATGTTGAGCACAATCTCTTCGCGCGTGAGACCGCCGCCGCCGCCGCCCTCCTTGGGCTGGATGTCCTGGATCGTGCCGAGCGTCGTGGCAGCCTGCGCGGTGCGGTACGCGAGGTCGGCGTTGCCGTGCAGGCCGAAGACCTCGGGGTCGTCAACGAGAGGCAGGGAGTCGATGTACTTGCGGTACGTCTCGATCTCCTGGCTGAAGGGCGGGATGAAGTACGTGTCGTTGCCCGGCACGAACTTGAAGTCGGGCGAGAGGCACTTTTCGACGAGCCACGACTTGCCGTACGTGTTGAAGAGGCGCCGATCCCAATCGTCCGTGATCTTGCCTCCGTACTGCACGTCGCACACCATGTAGTTGACCGTGATCCAGTCGACGGGGCGTCGCTTGGCCTCCATCATGTTGAGGTGGTTCTGCATGTACGTGACGCACGCCGAGAGGTCGGCCTGCGAGAACTCGTACAGGATGTTGAAGCCGAGCGGGCCGAACTTGCGCCGCTCCTGCACGATGGTGTGCATGAAGGCGAGCGCGAAGAGCATCGTCTTCCACTTCGGGTCGCTGACCGAGTCGAGCATGTCCTGGTTGAGCCACGTGTACGTGTTGCGCACGCCGAGCATGATGCCCGCGGGCGCCTCGTTCGTAAACTTGATCGAGAGCTGCAGCAGCGCGATGGGGAAGTCGGGGTTGGGCTCGGCGGTGATCCACAGGCGGAAGACGGGCTGCACCGAGCCCGGCGACGTGTCTTCCAATTTCGGGAGCGCCTTGACCCACTCGGTGAGCTCGCCGAGGAAGGAGAGGCCGAGGTGGCAGTTCTGGAGCATGACCCAGATGCCCTCGGTGATGCCCACCTCGAGCAGCTTGCGCGCGGGCGGCTCCTGGCCCTGCCCCATCGAGATGCCCTCGACTCGCTTCTTGCGCTTGCGCGCGAGGTCGAGGATCTTGCCCGTCGGGTCGGAGCCCATCGAGAGGATGGTGATCATCGGCACGTACGCGCTCGCCTCATCGTGCACCTTGGCAATGTCTAGCGGATCGACGAGCAGATAGTCACGGCCGAGCGACGAGGCGATGTACGTGTCGACGGCCAGCAGCGCGCGGTCCACGCGGATGGCGCGCACGAGAAGCATCTTCTCGAACTGGTCGAGCCGCTCGTTGTAGTCGGGGAAGAGCTGCGTCTCGGGCGCGTCGTGATCGTACCACGCCTTCCACTGATCATTGAAGCGCTCGAGGTTGTCGGGCAGGTCGCGCAGCATCCCAACGGTGCGCGAGAGCGCGATGCAGTTCAGCCACACCGACTCAGGCATCCACTTGGCAGGCACGGGCTTCTCGGACTTGGCGTCGAGAGCGCCACCAGCCTTGAGCAGGTTGCCCACGTACGTCGCCGAGAGGGTGCCCGCAATCTGCTGGATCTTCATCGCGAGCATGAGCGTCCAGATCTTCTTGTGCCGCTCGAAGAGGCCGCGGTGCATGTAGCGCGTCACGTAGTTGGTCATGTAGTCCATGATGTTGATGATGCGCTTGGCGGCGATCGGCGCCTTCTCGGAGTGGTTGACCGAGAAGTCGTGCAGCTCGAGGAACTGCTGGAGCGACACCATGTACATGTTATTGATCGAGGCCATGTCGACGACCATGAAGTAGAGGAGCGCGCCGCGGCGGGCGGCGGGCCGGTACTCCTCGCGCGCCGTGTTGATGCGGATGTCCGTGTCGACGGCGGTGGTGAGTTTCTCGTTGACCTGGACGGCGGTGATCTTGGACTTGGAGAGCACCTCGATGAGCTCGACGTCGTCGAGCAGGTTGCCGGTCGAGTTGGCGAGGCGGTAGAGCAGATCGTCTTCGAGGCCCTTGAGGATCTTCTTGTTCGAGTTGACCTCCTCGACGAGCTTCTTCTTCTGCTCCTCGAGCTCCGGCCGCTCCATCTGCACCACGCGCGACAGGAGCTGCTGCTCGAGGCCGCCCATGGTGACGGTGAAGTTGATGATCGTGAGCTGCGCAAAGATCTCGGGCGAGTAGTGCGGGTTGGTGAGCTTCGTGCACAACACGAGCGAGAAGGTCTCCGAGTACTCGCACTCCTTATCGCTCAGCTGGATGATCAGGTTGCGGCCCTTGCGCTGGATCTCCTTGTTGAGCACCGGGTCGAGCACCGGGTCGATCTCCGTCTCCACGTTCTCGATGATCATCGGGTTGCCAAAGGCCATGCAGTCCTCAAGGTGGTTACGGAAGCGCTTGTCGATGAGCTGCGTCGACTTGATGCCATTCTTCGCCTCGCGGCTCTTGATCCAGCCCATGCCCTGCGACTGCGGGTCGATCATGAGCGGCCACTTCTTCGAGCGCGTCACCATGATGCCGTTCTCGACAGAGAGATCATCCGAGGGCAGGCCCTCGAGGTTCCAGTCGCCGATGGTGCCCGCGTCGACGAGGAAGAGCGAGACGCCGAGGTCATCGGTGCACGGCACGCCCTTCTGGATGCAATCGGCCGCAAAGAGTTTCGTCTGCAGGTGCTTGCGGAACTCGGCGTTGTACGGGCCGACGTACGTGATGAAGGCGCACGCCTGCGCCACGTCGCCCGCAAGCCGGCGGATCTCGTCGGCGAAGCCGGCGGACGACTCCTCCCAGCGGGAGCGCTCTCCGGCGAGGCCGCCGATGAGGCGGTTGGCCGCCTCCATCTTCTTGTTGCATGCGTCGGCATCGTCCTGAAGCGCCTGCTTGGTGGCGAGCGCCTGGTTGAACTGCATGGTCATCTCGTCGAGCTCCCGTGCGACCTGGTCGAGCTCGCCCTGCGCCTTCGCAAGCTTGGCGTTGGCGTTCTTGAGCTTCGACTCGGCCTGCGCGAGGCTCTCCATCTTGGGCTTCACCACCTTGGCGATGTCGACGTAGAGCGCCATCGAACGCGCCCACAAGCACAGGCCGGCGAGCGCGGAGGCGACCTTGCGCGCATCGTCGGGCGTGAAGTCGGGCGCGCTCAGGTATGGGTAGAGCAGCTCGACGGTCTCGTCGTTGATCGCATCCTTGTTGAACTTCTCGAGCGCGCCCAGGAAGCCAATGTCGGCCATCATGGTCAGTGCAAACGGCCACGAGCCCACGAGCTGCAGCACCTGGCCACGCTTGGTCTCGACCGTCTCGGCGGCGACGGGGCTGATCTCCTTTTGGAAGAGGATGAGCACGACGTCGAACGTACGCTTCACGAGGTCGGGGGGCATCTTGAGCTGCTTGAGCAGACCAATGTCCTTGGCCGTGATGGCCTTGAGCGCGTTCTCGGCGTCGTCGAGCGCGGGCTTGGCCGCCAGCAGGTCCTTCTCTACGTCGTCCTTCTGTTGGCCGATGACGGCCGCCTCGGAGCCGAGCGTGTCCTTGACCGCCTGCACCTCGGCCTTCTTCTTCTCGGCCTTGGCGGTCGAGGCCGTGATCTCCTGGAGCATGATAGCGCCCTTCTCCTGTGCAACGATGAGCGTCTTCTCCTTCTCGCGCACCTCGATCTTGATCTTCTCGACGTCGGCCGCCGCGTCGCGAAGCTTGTCGAGACCCGTGTTGATCGAGTCGGCGAGCACCTTGACGCTCTCGAGCTTTCGCACGTACACGCCCTTGTACTCCTCAATGAAGCCGAGGTACGACTTGGGCGTCACGTACGTCTTGCGCCGGTAGCGCTCGAAGAATTGCTCGCACGCGTCGTTCATGCCCGCCTGCACAGCCGCCATGTGCTTGATGAGCTTGCCGCGCACCGCCGAGTCGCCCTGGAGCGCGTCGAAGGAGCCGATAAAGGCGGTCGCCACGTCGGTGAGCGCCTCCTCGGGCCACGTGAGGAACCAGTCGATCGTGGTGCCGTTGATGAGGCCGGGGAACTTCTGCGCGCGCTGCGAGAACTTGACGCCGACGGGCGAGAAGCAGAGCGACAGGTGCAGGTTCGAGCGCACGCGCTCGATGAACCACGCCCACAGCTGGTCGACAGTTGGCTCCGAGCCCTTGTACATCGCCTGGTACTTTTCACGGAGCTCGCCGATGATCGCGTCGTACTCGTCCCGAGGGAAGAGGTTGGGCAGCTCACCCGTATTGAGGAAGATGTTAAAGTACTCGAGGAAGCCCTCGTCCTTGATCTCCTTGTCGGTGAGCATGAAGATCGTCGGCTTGGCCGTCACGCCCGCCCGCCGGTAGAGCGGCTTGAAGTCCTCGAGCAGGTTGTTGCCGTTGTAGGTCTTGGTGAGCGTGATCTGGAAGCAGGTCGCGTTGCAGATGAACGAGGAGAGGCGCGTGAGCGACTGCTTGCCCGAGCCGCCGACGCCGACGAGGAGCGCGCAGCCGCGTGAGAGCGCAAAGAGGCGCGTGATGCGGCAGAGGTGCTCGAGGGCATCGTGGAAGAAGACGAGGTCCATCTTGAGCAGCTTGAACGCCTCGTTGAAGCGCTTCATGTTCTCGACCGCCTTCTTTCGCGCGTCGTTGAGCTGCTCGTAGGGCATGGCCTCGTACACCTTGGGCGCAGGCAGCAGCTCGCCCGTCTCCGGATCCTCGTCGGCGTCGCGCAGGAAGTCGACGAAGTAAATGTCCTTCTGGCTCTGGAGCTTCTCGATGTCGGGGCCGAACTTGGAGGCGAACGGCTCGAGCACGACGAAGATCTCCTTGGCGAACCACGCCTTGTCCTTCTTGTCGACGAGCTTGTCCGAGAAGACGCGCATGCACTCGTGCTTCCACAGCGCGAGCAGCATGAACGAGTCGGTGAGCGTCTCGAGCACGTTGATGTTGAAGATGCCCTGGAAGACGCGTGAGAGGTCGCGCAGGTTGAAGAGGTAGTGGAACTTGGCGGGCGTGGGGAGCATCTTGGTCTTGATGCGGTCCCAGATGGAGATGGTCATCGACACGAGGTTCGTGGCCATCTCCTTGATGGCGTCGTCCTTGGACCAGCCGAAGAAGGAGCTCGACATGGCGCCAAAGATCTGGTTGATCGAGGCGTTCGAGGGCAGCGTCACATTCATCACGTGGAAGTGGCGCTTGGCGCGGTTGGGGATGTCGTTCTTGCCCGCGCCCGGATGGAGCATGGCGCCGAGGATGAGCACGTCGACGATGCCCGTGAACTCGCCCGGCTTGTCGAGGCTGTAGAAGCCGCGGTTCTCGATCTGCATGCGCACAATCTCGAGGGTGATCTGGTCGCCCCACTCGTTGACGAGGGGCATCGAGATGTCGTCGATGAAGCAGAGCATGCGCTTGTTGTTGGGCGGGCCAAAGGTCTTGCCCTGGCGCTTCTCGACCGACGACTCGATCTGGCGCTGGAAAATGGACGGCGTGGTCGCCTGCGAGAACGACATCTTCTTGAAGGTCACCTTGATCGGGTCCACCGCGTTGAGCACGGAGAGGATGATCGAAGTCTTGGCCGTGCCGGGGCCGCCGACGAGGATGACGGCGCGGTTCTGCGAGATGGAGAGGCCCATGTTGTACTCGCAGCGCACCGAGTCGATCGTCGGGATGAGCAGCGACGCGAACTGCTTGCCCAGCTGATCGGGCTGAGCGGTGAACGACCAGCCGGGGATGAGGGCGCCCCATGAGACCCACGGGTACGACTGGTTCGAGGTGTCGATCTTGAACTCGAAGATCGTGTCCGGGTGCTCGCACTCGGGCAAGTTGTTGGTGAGCGTGCGCAGGAACTTGTCGACCTTCTCGCGGTCCTTGTTCTCGAGCACGCCGGCCATGGTCGTGAACATCGAATAGAGCACGAAGCGCTCGAGCGCCGCCGCGTTGGGCGTGCTATCCAGGGCGCCGAGCAGCGCGTCGAGGAGCGTCGAGCAGGAGGTGCACAGCGAGATGTTGGCGATGGACATCTTGGACTGGCACTCGATCCGGATGAAGTTGAGCAATGGTGCGGTGTACTTGTCGAAGATGGGGGTGAGGTCCTTGCCATCCTTGGTGCGCGACGTGAGCCACGACGTCACGTACGGCATGTAGCCGAGGTCTTCCTCCGAGACGTAGATGATGCCCGCGCGCGAGACGGTCGCCGGCGAGGCGTTGCGAAGGTCCTCGACCTCGAAGTGGAGCGTCACGTTCGGCCGGAGCATGGGGATGCGGTCGCTATTGGCGAGGGTGAGCAGCTTGTTGTCGTCCATGACAGTGTTCATGTTCTCGATCCAGATGGCGTCAACGGGCCCGTCGAGCACGAGCCACGTGAAGTTCTTCCTATCCTTGTTCGCGCGGCGCCACAGCTGCGAGAAGATGCCATCGTGCCACTCGCCAGCGGCCACGTCCATCGTGCCGAACATCTGGCCCGAGAGGATCGCCTTCGGGTTCATCGTCACGAACTTTTGGGGCTGGCCGATCATGGCTTCGACGAGAGCATCGGGCGGCACGACGATCGACTGGAAGGCCTGCTGGAGCACCTGCACGATCCTCGACTTGCCCGTGCCCGACGGGCCGACGAGCATGAGCGAGTGGCGCACGAGGCACATCTCGTACACCTGGATGATCTTGAGCATCCACGAGGGCAGCGACTGCAGGTTGTTCGCATCGACGGCCTTCTTGACGGCGGGCTCAACGAGCGGGTGCTTCATCGCGGGCGCCTTGAGGCCCGGGAAGAGGTCCTCGATGAGCGCGAGGAAGAGGGGCACGTCCTCAGCGACGAATTTGGACAGGTTCATGTCGCGCAGCGTGCGCATCACAAGCATCGGCTCGAGCGCGCCCTCCGGATCCTTACCAGCATCACGCTTGGACGAGCCGCAAGTGCGAAGCACGGCGAGGATGTTGCGCAGGCCGAAGTCGTAGTGCGCCTGCTTCGAGAGCTGCTCCTCGCAAAGACGGTAGAGCACGTTGAACTTCTTGCCGCAGATAAAGTTCTGAATGTAGCCCGCGCCCGTGAGCTTGACCTGCATGATAATCTGACGATCGGGGACCATCATCGTCACGCCACGGTGCTGCGACTTGAGGTTCTCGGGCAGCTCCTGGCGGCCTGCATAGCCGGGGTTCATCGTGATGAAGTAGCCGACCGCCGGGTCGCAGTTGACGGTCTGGCCGTCGGTGAACTGGAACATCTGGGCGCCCATCTTGACGGCCATGAGCACGGAGCCCACCTGCTGCGCCGCCACGGAGAGCACATCGAGGTTGATGCGGTTGAACTCGTCGAAGCAACTCCAGAGACCGGCCATCGCCGCGCCCTTGTAAATGTTGCCGAGCGAGCGGAAGTCCATCTGGTCGCCGCAGTTGGTGACCATCACGAACTTGCCGAGCGTGCAGCCCATGTCCTTGGTCGTCTCGGTCTTGCCCGTGCCGGCGGGGCCGGCGGGCGCGCCACCAAGGAACATGCCGAGCGCCTGCGAGAGGGTGACGTAGCAGCGATCGGTGAGCGGCGTGATCACGAGGCGCTCTTTGACGCCGAGGTACTCGTTGGTGTAGTGGAAGTCGACGTCGGCGATCGAGATCTTGGCGGCGTCGTGGTCAAAGTCCCAATAGAAGCGTGCCTGCTTCTGCCACTCAAAGTCCTCGATATCTTTCACGCGGAACCTCTCGATGTCGACGAAGACGTCGCGCTGGTGCACATCGACGACGATCATCGTCTCGACCTTCTTGCGCGTCCACTTGCCAAAGTTGCGGAGCTCCTGGTCCGGGCGCATGTTGATGGCGACGAGGTCGGTGAGGCGCTGCTGGTGCTTCTTGTTGGTGGCCTTGATGATGCCCTTCTCAGCCTTGGCGCGATAGAGCGCGTCCTCCGAGTCGGCGGTCCACTTGAACTGGATGCCGATGAGCGAAACCTGTGCCTGGTACTTGTGCGTGAGCTCCTCGGTGCTCATGTGCTCGGAGTCGGCCGCCGCGTAGCAGATGATGCGGCTGACCGTGACCTGCATCTCGCGGAGCAGCTTGCCGAGCCAGTCCTCGATGTTGCCCTCGGCGTTGACGATCTGCGTCAGCTTGATTGACTGGCCCTCGCCGGAGAAGAGCGCCTCGACTTTCGCCTTGTCCTTCTTGTTGAACTCGGCGTACACGACCGAGTCGAAGCACGACTGCAGGTGCGGCTGGATGGCCTGCGGGTTGGAGCCTTGCGAGAGCACCTCGAGCAGCGTCGCATCGGCCACGAAGAAGAAGCGCGGGAAGGCGGCACGCTTCTGGTCGAGGTAGCCGGAGAGGGCCTTTTGGCAGAGCTCGAGCTGCTCGAACATGTGCGGCAGCAGCTGCTGGAGCGTGTCGTTGCCCACAATGTAGTTGACGAGGTTGGGCACCTCGTTGCCCTTGGACATGATCTTGACCCAGTTTTTGTCGATGCCCTGGAAGCGCTTCGACTCCTGCGGCAGCTGCTTGGAGATGTCGCCCGAGGTGAAGACGGCCTCGAGGTAGTTCCACATGGCCTGCACCGCGACCCACTGCTCGAGCGTCTCGCCAATAGTCGAGAGCTGCTCGACCCACAACGTGGCCTTCTCCTTGAAGGGGATCACAAAGCGCGAGGCGAGCATCGAGCCAAGGCCCATCTGCGCCTCCTCGAGGCCTTCCATCAACTCAGCGGTCGCGCCCGTGTTGAGGATGATGTTCCCGCGCGTCTTGAAGGGCGCGAAGGTGAGCGCGCGCACCGCCCAGTCGTCGGCAATGGCGTCGAGCTTGCCTTCGATGGCGAGCTCCTTGACAGCCGAGCCCGCGATCTCCTCGACGTCCTCGGACACCTGCAGGATCCCCGCGTCGAGCAGGTCCTTGAGCATGAACGACTCCAACGTCACCTCCAGCTTCTTGCCCGTGAGGGTCTCCAGGGCCTTCCAGTGGCGCTCGCGCAGCGACGGGTTGGCAAGCTGCTCGACGAGCGGCAGCGTCTCGAGGAACTCGTCAACCATCTTCTTGAGCTCAAGGTAAGCGTCCCAGCCGCGCAGCTCCTTGGGCATCTTCTTGATGCCCAGCTGGAACTCCTCGAGCTTCTTGACCATGATCGAGATGTTCGACTCGGGGCCCTTGGGCCCAATGGTGAAGCCGCACACATCGGCCCAGTGCATGTCGTTGTAGCCTGTGATCGTGTCGAGCACGGTCGTGAAGAGGTCGTACAGCTTCGAGAGCAGCCCGAGCTCCTCCTTGGTCTTCTCGAGCTCCGGGTACGTCGTGAGCGGCAGGCCGAACAGGGCTTCACCTGCCGAGTACGCCTCGAACTTGCGCCCGCGCTCCTCGTAGAGCCGTTGGAACTTGCGCAGGCGCTCGTTGGCCTCGAGAGGCGGCAGGCCGGGCACGCCCGGCCCGTTGGCCTCGAAGTCGGAGCGGAATTGGGCCACGTCGACGACGAACATGCGCACGTTGCGCACGAGGGTCTTCTTGTATTGCATCTGGTGAGCGCCGAGATGCTCGTTGACGCCGTTGGCCACCGTCTTGAGCCTGCGCCACGCGTACTCGAGGTCGTCCACCTGGTCGGTCTCCTCCTTCGGGATGTCGACGTTGTACTTGGTGAGCAGGCTGTACTTCTCGAGGATGGGGCCGAACTCCCAGTCGAGCATCGTCTCCTTCTCACGGATGGCCGCGAGGTAGCCCACGGCGACGCGCACGTCGTCGAGGTCATTGAGCTCGCGTTTGAGGTAGCGTGTGTGCTTCTCGATCCACTCGGTGATGGTGGCGAGCTCCGTGCGCGCCTGGCCGTGCAGGTTCTGCGCGTACTGCTTCTTCCACGTCTTGGCCTCGGTGGAGAGCGCCGTCTTGAGCGCAAGGGTCTCGAGCACGATCGCACCGATGTTGTGCTTCTGCGGGATGCGCATGATCTCGTGCTCGACGAGATCGTACTTCTTCAGCTCAGCCTCGAAGTCCTCGAGCGACGGGTCTTTGCTCATGAAGGCATTGTACGCCGCCTTCTTGTTGTCCTTCCACAGGTAGTCGTACTTGGTCATGGTGTGCATGTACTCGTAGACCTGTCGCTTCACGCCCTCGAGCGCGCCCGTGAGCATCAGTACCACGCGCACTACGTCCTTGTCCTTCGAGACGACGTCGAAGACGTTCTTGCCGCTGGCGTAGTTGTCGTCGTTCTCCCACAGGCTGGTCTGCTTCGAGCAGCTGAGCACGGCTCGAACTACCGTGTTGATTGCCGTCTGGATCTCGCCGAGCTCAGGGTTCATCTTGGCGCCCTTGGGGGTCATCTCGACGCTCACCTCGAAGAGCGGCTTGTCGATGAAGAGGAAGGTCGCGAGCGAGCGCGCCGCGATGCGGCCCTTGAGCGTCTCGAGCGAGAGGCGCGTGCAGTCCTGCACCGCCTTGTACGAGGTCGTCGAGAAGTGCTCGGACAGCTTCGCAATCTCGGCGGGGTCGACCGACTCCTGCACAAACGAGAGAGGGTACTCCATGATCTGGACGATCAGGTCCTTGAGCGCGTGCTCGATCTCGATGCTCTTGGCGGACAGCGTGGCCGTCTGCTCCTCCGAGAACTTGACCTGCATGTCGACGAACTTGTCGAGCGGCAGCAGGCCCGTCTCCTCGCCCTCACCCCCCAAGGGCATGTCGACGAGAGGAAGCTCCGCGATCGTCTTCTGGTTGCGCACGAGCCGGTTCGCCATGATGTCCTTGAGCTTGTCCACGAGCTCGTTGAAGCGGAGCATCTCGCTGTGGAAGCGCTGCAGGAAGGCGGAGATGTTCATCGAGGTCCAGGTGAGCGTGACGAGCCCCGGGTTGATGACGGCCGTCAGCTCGGCGATGTGCGGCTTGAGCAGGTTCATGAGGAGCTCGGGCACGTTGGCCATCACGCGCTCGTACTCGACGAGGGCGTACGAGAGCAGGTTGTAGTGGTGCTTGTACTTGTCCTCCATCATGAGCACCATCTTGGCCGACTCGGGGATCTCGTGCCCGAGGCGCCGCAGGCACTTGGCCTCCTTCATCAGCTCAAGGATCTGGTGGTCGAAGTTGACGTACAGCTTCTCCGTGGTCGGGTGGCGCACGAGCAGTGTCGACTGCAGCCCGCTCTTGGCAGCCTCGATGCCTCTCACCCACGCAAGCTCCCAGAGCGCCTCGAACTCGACCACGGTGCGCGCGATCTTGTTGTACACCTTGACGGCCTTCTTCGAGTCCTTGAGCTCCATGAGCTCCTGGTGGTTGCGGAACTGCTGCATGGGCTGCTCGATACGCCGCATGAGCTGGCGCGCCCAGAGCACGTTGCCCGTGACCGGCGGCACGTTGCGCGTGATCGGCGGGTTGTTCTTGAGCTTCTCGTACGTGCGCGAGACGACCTCAAGGTCGCCCAAAAAGTGCTGGAATATGGTGAGGCGCTTGGACTCGAGGTCGTCCTTGAGCGAGTCGCGCTGCAGCATGTGGCGCAGCTGGTCGAGCAGCAGCATCGCCGCCTCCGTCGAGGTGATGCGCTCAAACGACGAGTTGATGAAGCCCTGCAGCGACGACTCGAGCTCGTGGATGTTGGCGAGGAACTCGAGGTAGTCGCGATCGAACTGGTTCAGCTGGAAGTCGAAGAGGTCGTACGGCTTGCGCTTGAAGTCGCCCACCATCGAGAAGAAGTTCTTCATCAGGCCCTCGAGGCCCTCGAGATCGCGCTTGGCCAGCTTGGTGAACTGGTCGACCGTCGTGAAAAGGTCGATGAGCTTCTCAACGCGCCGCTGGAAGAGGTTGGACTTGGAGAAGATGATGTTCTCCGAGAACTCGAACTGCTTCGACGAGGGCACCTCCTTGAGCTTATCGCGCGTCTTATCGTACTCGGACCGGTACTCATTGAAGAGCGAGTAGCACACGTTGAGCGCCTTGAGCAGCTCGCCAATATCCTGGTCCCAGAGCGCGCCCTTGCTCGTGACCCACTTGCGGCAGTTGGCGATCATCTGCGCGGTGATCTTGGTGAAGAGCACGGTCATGCGCTCGGGCGTTGCGTAGTAGCGCGCGATCGCGTGCATCATCCGCAGGTTGTTGAGCAGCCCGGAGAGCGACTCGTGCACCTCGGGCGGCGTCGCCGTGTAGAGCGGCTCGATGTACTTGTCCAGCGTGGCGAGGTACTTGACGTTGTCCTTGGCCTCGTTGAGCGCGTCCGTGATCGCGTTGTTGATCGCGCGCCACTTTTTGAGCTGACGGCTCTTGCACTGCTGCAGCACGAGCAGTACCATCTGGCACTTCTCCTTGCGAAGGTCGTCCACGATCGAGTTGAGCTTGGTGGCGCGCGTCTGCCACCACAGCAGCTCGGTGCGTGGGCCAATGTCGTCGTCCTCGTCGGTCGTCTCCATCTTCTCCGGCTCGTTGAGGAGCGCCTCGGTCATATCCGTCCACTCCTTGATGACGCGCTCGTACTCGGTCACGAAGTCGGCGTTCGCAGCCGCCGCCATCACCGCCGCCGGCTTGGACTCGATGATGAAGTTGTCGGCCGGGGTCTCGAGGCTCATCACGAGCTTGAGCTCGCCGAGCGCCTTGTGCAGATTCTTCTCGAAGCCGAGCGCGTCATGTATGAGCTTCTTCTTGTGCTCCGCCGTCATCTTCTTCATGAACCCGAACCCGTTCGTGTTCAGCAGCGGGAAATAGAGCTCCTTGATCAAGCCGGCCATCGTATCCATCGGGTTGGCACCCTTTTGCGTGCACGAGATCGTGCCAACGTTGCAGTCCATCTCGACATCCTTGACGGGCTCCTTTGGCGCCGTGTTGCGCACGACGTAGCAACATTTGCCCGCCAGCTGCGAGTCCATGCCATCGGTCATGAAAACCACAGGATCCGACGAGCCGCCGGTCGGCTGGAGATAAAAGAGCAGCGCCATCCGGGGCTCATAGCCGGCATCGGCGCCAGCCATGAACTCCTGCACGAATGTGGCATTGGAGCCTTTGTCTACCATCGCTGCCGTCACCGTTTGCCCTCCGGGTACCGAGAGCTGCGTTGCCACGAGCTTTGTGATGTACTTGAAGCGCGGATCATCCTTGATCGACATCCCGGACCGCTCCACCTCTAAACTTCAGAGGCGACTGTTGAACCGGGGCCTGCGCAGACGGGGTTGGGGAGGCACGGTCACGTTTTGGGATGCGCGAATGCCAAATTGGGGGTGCGAGTGCCATTCGACCGGGATCGGAGTGGCGAGAGATGAGCAGGCGGGGGATCGAGCGGGTCAAGGGGGTCGAGTCGAACGTGGCTGGCCAGGCTCGGGGACGCGCGAGATCGACGCAGCAGGCAGCCACCTCGCCGCCAACGAACGAGGAGGCCTCCAGGGGTCCGTGGGGTTGTACAACGACAGCGCCCCTCCGCGGGCCGCCCAACGCGACGCGCCGAAACGCCAGTAAACTTGGTCGCGTTGGTTGATTGGCGGTTCATCAAACTACACAAACGGCTAAAGCTAGACCAGGCTCTGAATCGCGGTGGGTGGGCGGGGACACATAACACTCCCAGAACTGATACGCATCGATATTCGAAAGCGCCGACCGGAGACCGTCGGCACATTCTCGGAGCATGCCGCAGAGACCGGCAATACTTCACTCGCCGAATAGAGCAATATCAG
>Ga0210239_101339_pt1 | contig 18984 bp, 10 predicted proteins | sample ChrtobMetP5a_0mM_FD_155451 | JGI IMG/M metagenome (GOLD analysis project Ga0210239, IMG submission 155451) | Chrysochromulina tobin associated microbial communities from unialgal haptophyte culture, Seattle, Washington, United States - P5a_0mM | ecosystem: Host-associated > Algae > Haptophytes >... | reverse complement strand
GGCCTCGGCGTCGGCGTCGGTGCGATTCGCTCTTGCCGTGGTCGGCATCGACCACGGGCGCCGCCTCGAAGCCCGAACGGGCCGACCCGAGCGTGTCTGAAGCCGCCAGGGAGCCCGGCAGCGACGCTCCGGGAAAGGGGGCTCGCCCGATTGGCTCCCTGCAAGAAAGTGGAGCGAAAACAGACGTTGTGCCTCCCCTGTCGCTATCCCCACCCGCCTTGCCATCGATTCCCATACGCACAGTCCCCCGGACGGGATGATGACCCCTTTGGCTCCTCGTCGACGCCGCATCACACCGTATGACGCCGACGGCGGCCAATGGTGCGAAGCAGTCGCCTCGCCACCGAACGAGAGGGCCGATCAGACGCACCAGGGCTCGTGCTGCGGCCAGGCGCCTCGACGTTCATATGCCGCCGGATGATGTAACGAGCAAAGTCCACACATTCTGAGACCAGGGGCAGGTTGAACACCTCTCCGACCATGAGCGTGCGCCGCTGCCCCTGCAGCGCGTCGAGCTGCTGGTGGAGGTTGGCGCGCAGGTCGGCCGCGCCGAAGTGCGGAAAGTAGTCGTGCCATGGCTTGACGAAGCTCACGCCGCCAAACTTGCCGCCGAGGCGCAGCACGGTGTCACGCAGGCATGCCTGGGGCAAACGGAGAGTCCAACGGAAGGGCAGGAGATTGGCAGGAGATAGGCAGGAGATAGGCAGGAGATAGTGGGGTTTCGTCATGAGCCGGGATCAGGGACAGTGCCACAAGACGGCCCTGGGATGAAAACGATGCAGAGCGCCTGGGTGCGCGCACCTCCATCTCTGGCGCTCCCACCCCGCTGCCGCCGTAGGCCCAGCTGATGGTCAGATTAGAACCTCGGTTGGCCTTGAGCAAAATCGTGGGGCAACCGGCGGTCGCCTTTCCAGCATCCGTCGCCATTGGCTCTGCATACGGCTTTGGCCCTTGATGCTCGCTCAGGTAGTAGACTGAGCCCGTGGCGAGCCACGGCAGCCAGACAAAGGAGGCGATCGTGTAGTATGGCTGGTGACGAATCTTTGTAAAGAGCGCGCGCTCGCGCTCGTCGGCGTCGAGAAAGCCGAGCGCCCCTTTGAGATCGGATGCGAGCACGAGCTGCTCAAAGTCGCGTGTGTGGCCATCCGCTGTGGTGATGCGCACGTGCTCGGCGTCACGCACGACCGAGGTGACCGCCGCGCCCGTGCGCACTGCCACGCCCGCTCGTTGCAACTTCTCCTCAAATAGATTCGTCGAGTCCCACCCTCGAAGCGCCGGTCCGCGTGGGCCAAGGGGGGTGTGACCCGGGAGCGCCATCCCGAGCACACCTTTGGAGCCCGCATTGGTGGACTTTTGGGCGAAGCGCGCCCAGTAGTAGTACGGCGGCGCGTCCTTGGCACGCGCGACGCCATAGCCGTGCGCGGAGACGTAGACGAGGGGCCACGACGTCTCTGGCTGGCCCCATCGAGGTACAATCCGAGGGAGCAGAGCGTCGGGCGCCAACTCGGATGACTTCCCGCGGAAATCGTGCAAGTGCGGATAGAATCGCTCTGGACGGCCGCTCGCTCCAAAGGCGTCCTGCCAGTCCGCAACGGGCGTGCGTGATGTGAGCTCAGCCACCGGGAAGGGCCCAGGCCAGCCGAGCCCGTCGACCACGAGGTGGTTCGCGTTGAGCACTTGCAGCCTCCGGCCCGTGCGACCAAACAGAGAGGCGGCAAACTTTAATGGCTTCTCGAAGAGCTGCTCTTCGGCGAAGGAGGCCGATTCCAGCGCTAGCGGTGTGCCCACCGCGCCGAGTGGGTAGTGCTTGCCTGCGTAGCTAAACGCCGCCGCCTTTCCACCAATTTTCATCTCCTTCTCGATGATTGTGATGTTGGTGTACCCCAATTCCTTGAGCGTGAGAGCTGACCAAATTCCGGACACGCCACCGCCGATGATGGCAATCGACCGTGCTTTGCGCCCGTCCTCTTCCGGAGCAGACTGGCGAAGCGGCTCTGAGATACTCCGCTGGGCTGGGCGTAAGAGAACGCTTCGTTTCTGGCCAAGAGTTGACTCGTATGCGCCTTCGACCATGCACTGCAGATGGGATGTGCTCTGGAAATCGGCTTTTGCGCAAATCGGTGGCAATTCCAAGGCCAGCATCAGGTGGCAAGTCCAAGACAAACAGAGGGCAGCCCCGACTTCACCACACGAGCGCGAAGCCGAAAGAGAGTTACCGCGGAACTGGATCGGAAAATTCGAGTCGATTTCCGGAAATAGTTTGGAACGTGAGGATCACACTTACCAACGACAGGCACACACTTCCCAACAACAAGAATATCTCACCCCTCGCACGAAAATGTGCCAATCTCCACGCTCCACTGGAGGGATCGAACTCCACAAGGCCACATCACCAAGCGCGCACGCGGCCGTGGAACGGGCGCTCAAAACAGGGCCGATCCCACACCGAACCCTGTTCTCACGTCTCCGCCTGCTCTCACGATCCGTAAAAGAGCCAGATCAGTCAGCGTCAGTGTACCTGGACGACGAGAATGAGGAGGAAGTCACGTGACCGGGCTTTAGCTCTCTGTCTCGTCAGGACGAAGTCATTTGAGGAGAAAGAGGAGGAAGTCACGTCTAAGGAAGTCAGGACGAAGAGAGCTAAGGCTCGGTCACGACGAAGAGAGCTCAGGCCCGGTCACGACGAAGTCACGCATCGAAAAGAGCCCTGCGCCACTTACGGTTTGGGGGTGGGCGCGCTCGACGAGGTCACGTTGAGGATGCGGACGGTCCATTGCTTCTGGTCGTCGGCGTTGCGCATCGTGTGCACGCACACCGTCACGTCGCCGTCCGAAAACAATCCGAGCTTCTTGCCCTCAGCGAAGGCAAGGCGCACATGGGCGCCGTCGCCACGCTTGACGTCCGTCAGGATCGCGCGCGCGTTGTTCATGTAGCCTTCGATCTGTCGGGCGACGCGGCCCTCGACGCAGATGGCGAGGATGGGCATGTGCGGGTGGTATTTGGACAGCATGCGTGCCGTCTCGCCCGTCTCGGAGAGGACAATGATCGCCTTCGCGCCGATGTCCGTCGCCGTCTTGACGGCAGACGACGCAGCAGACTCGCCGTGCGAGATCGCCTTGCCCGAGAGCTTCGCGCTCTTCATGAGCTTGAAGATGTCATCGTAGCCGCCCGTCGTGTCCGTGTCGATGCGCATCTGCTCCGCCTGGAGGCACGTGCGAGCCATAATCTCGACGGCGCCCTTGGGGAACGCGCCGTTCGCCGTCTCGCCCGAAAGCATCACGCAGTCTGCGCCGTCGAGGACCGCGTTGGCCACGTCTGAGCACTCGGCGCGCGTGGGGCGCGGGTTCTGGATCATCGACTCGAGCATCTGGGTCGCGACGACGACGGGTTTGCCAGCCTCGCGGCACTTGGTGACCATGATCTTTTGCTCACGGAACACCTTCTCTGGCGGGATCTCCATACCCAGGTCGCCTCGCGCCACCATGATCCCGTCCGTGGCCTTGAGGATCTCGTCAAAGTTGTCAAGGCCCTCCTGGTTCTCGATCTTGGAGATGATCTTGATGCCCGCGCCATCAGGGCCCAGCACCTTGCGGATGAAATGCACGTCCTCCGCCGACTGCACGAAGGAAGCGGCGATGAAGTCGACCTTGTGCGGGACGGCCCAGTTCTGCAGATCGTCAATGTCCTTGGCCTGCAGCACGGGCAGGTCGACCTTGACGCCGGGCAGGTTCATGTTCTTGCGCTCGCCAATCGTCTGGTTGTTCTCGATCCTGCACATGACCGACTTCTCCTTGAGCTCGGTCACCGTGAGAACGAGCGAGCCGTCGGCGATGAGGATCGTCGAGCCCACCTTGACGGAGCGCGGCAGCGCCTCGTAGGTGCAGGCAAAGCAGGATGCGTCGCCCTTGTACGAATAGTCCGTGGTGAGCTCCACAGTCTCGCCCGCCTTCAGGACGATCTTCTTGTTGCACTCGTCCTTGAAGAAGCCCGTGCGGATCTCAGGGCCTTTGGTGTCGAGGAGGATGCCAAGGTTGCTGTTCGGGCGAAGGGCGGCCGCCTGGCGCACGCGCGAGAGGCAGTCGGCGTGGGCCGCGTGATCACCGTGCGAGAAGTTGAAACGGGCCACATTCATGCCCGCGTCCATGAGATCGCACAGGACAGGCACATCCCAGCAGGCCGGGCCCATGGTGCAAAAGATCTTGGTGCGCTTCTGAGTAGTAGGCATTGCAGCTATCTGGTACGCTGCGCACTCAAAGGGAGGGTGGGGACGTGTGATTACGCGTCCGGGTCTCGATGGCACTGAGAAGGGAGTAGGGCGCGCGGCACATCGACACGGACCGGGCCTCGAAGAATCATCGGAGATGATGCGGGATCGGGCGAGGAGCGTCGCGGGATGCAGTTTTTGGCGTCTTCGCGAGCACTCGCATCTCACGTCCCGTCGATGTCGAAGAGGACACCGGGAGAGACATCGAGGAAGGACCCAATGGGATAGTTCGCGCCTTTAAACGCGCCCTCGTGAAAATCTCACCGAAGTGCGCGGACACACACGAACTATTTTCGATGCGTGACAAAATCCCGCATCAAAACCAAACCGGCGCGGAACGTACGTCACGCGTACGCACGCACATACGCACGCACGCGCGCACGCGGTGTGTGTGTGGCACACCCACACGTCGATTATGAAACGTCACCGTCCTCGCCTCTTGACTTCCAAAGCCTCGACGGAGCACATGACGCCGAGCTTGGCCTCGAGATCCTTGAGCGAACGCTTGAGTGCAGGCAAGTCTGGCTGGGACGAGCCCACTACATAGCACATCGTCGAGAAGAAGGCGGGCCCAAGGCCTTCGGACAGGTGCTGTTCCGTCTGCAGGTGCTCGATGGAAAGGTGGTGGTCCGCGAGCGTCTGCGACAGGTGGTAAATCAGGCCGGGCTTGTCAATGCCCGTGAGGGACACCTTGCCCGTGAACGCGGGTGACGGAGGCGGCGCGACCGACGCGTCGAGAACTGACATTGAGATGCTCATGCCGTCCTCCCCCGTGTACCACTGGCCGGCGAGCGCCGTCTTGGCAGGGCACAGGGCCTTTTGAAGACTGCTCAGCTTCTCGAGCGGGCAGCTCACGTGCAGAATGATCACGAACTCGTTCCCGAGTGACATCATCTTCGACGTCGTGATCGAGCCCTCTTGCTCATAGCACCGCTTGGCGAGCGAGGCGACGATGCCGGGACGGTCGGCGCCGCGCACGAAGACGACTAGGTGACCCCTCGTCGGGTCGAGCCGCGGCGGTGGGCCGACGACCGTGCGCGTCACCAGCGCAAAGGTCGACGCGTCTACTCCGGCGAAAACGTTGGTCACCGGGACGTCTGAGCTACCTGCGAGATGGCACTTGAGCGAGCGCACACGCAGTCAGCAAGCACGCGCGCGCGAGCGAGCGCGTAGCGCTGCCTCGGGACGGGACGTGGTGCACACCTCGCATCGACGAGAGGATGCAGGTCCAGATGAGCGACGTCGTCGCGACCCATGGGATTCGCAGGTGCATCGGCATGAGCGCGAAGTTGAGGAAGGTCGAGGGGACCCAGATCTTCCACAGCGCGATCAGGTCCTCGTTCATATTCGAGCTGTACTCCTCGACCGCCGCCACGGGGTTCGGCGTGTCGGACGTCACAAAGTCCTTGATCATGTAGAAGACCGGGAAATACAAGAACGGGTGATGCACGCACTGATCAAGGAAGACCTGGTAGAAGAGTTCCCGGATGCCCTTCGGGTCCTTTAGTTTATCAGCGACGGACTTGGCCGCAAACGACGCAGCACCCGGAAAGAGTCGGCTGAAGAGGGGCACGTAAATTGCATACTGTATGCCGCCGAGGTAGAAGAACCCAAATGTGCCGAATGCCAAGTTCCGCTTCCAGTCGATGTTCTCGCGCTTTTCGACTATCTTTTGTACCATGAGATCGCAGCCAGCCGTCTTCAGCAGCGAGTAGCCCATGCCGAAGGCTAGCGGACGTGACCGAGCCAGAGCCATTATGGCTGCCATGGCGGCAAAAATATCCGCGCAGCGATTCGCGCAGCCGCCTACTCGTGCTCGAGGGGCTTTCGGGACTCGCGCTTTGCTTCGGAGATTTTTTCCGGTGTGAAAGAGCGCTATGAACGAGCAGTGTTTTGCGTGTAGAAACTGGTCGGTTCCTTGCGTGTTTATTCAACTGACCCATTCAATGAACGAGTGCGCTAACACAGTATCCGACAATCCTCTCGGCACTCGGAAGACGCGTCCTCGCATGATCGTTCCATGGTCGCGTCAGAATCATATCTGTTGAGGGTGGCAGGATAAGGTGTTGAAGTAACTCTTTAATTGATCGGTCCGCCTCATATGACATATCGTAACAAAATGAGTTCCGTTATCACACCAGAAACCAAGTACTGCTGCGGGGCCCCCCGGCCTGCGCGCTCTGCTGGTGGCCTGGTGCACGTGGTGTCTCTAAAGTAGCTGACCGTGACCCTCCGTTACTGATACTGTAGCGCCTGAGGTCGCTCTGCTGTGGGGAAAAGGCCAAGCTGGTATTATGACTCTGGTGAGTCAAGCACGTGGGTCGTGGCGGATGATGCCCCGGCACAGTCCACCACCGGCCCACCTTGGCCACGTGTCCACCCGCCCATCTTGGCCACGTGCAAGGCGTCTTGTTCCATGACTTCAAGTGGGACTGACGGTGAAGGGGTGGTCTGGAGCCCGTTCTGCATGCAATCCAAAAGGGGTGGTCTGGAGCCCGTTCTGCATGCAATCCAAAAGGGGTGGTCTGGAGCCCGTTTGGAGCGCCTCACGGAGCTGTGAGCGCAGACGAGCGCGGAGCTGCGCGCTCGGCTGCGGCGGCGGATGGCGACGCAGAAGGGGACGGCGACGTGGATTTTGGTCTGCCCAACGGTGCAGAGGGTGTTGGCTGGCGCCCGCGCCCCCCGGCGGGTTGCCAGTTGCCGTAAAGGCTCGTGTCGAGAACATTGTAGATGACTGTTCCGCCGGAGGCGCTGTACGTTGACACAGGCGGAGCGGTGCTCATCGCCGCGCCGTTGCTGCCGCCGCCAGCGCCCGTACTTGCACTTGCGCAACGGCCTGTGCTGGCATCGCGCGTGGCGCACGCAGGTGGCGGCTGGGGTAGGTGGTCAGCGGAGCTAAACGCTTGCGGCGGCTCGGGCAGGTGGCCGGTGCGGCTCATGAGAGCGCTCGCGTAGGCTGCGCTGTGGGCGGGAGGGTAAAGGCCCGTGGGGCTGCCGCTGCCCATGCCGAAAGGAACCATGCCCGGCATCGCCATCGGGTCGCAGACGAGGCCTGCGGGTGTGAACGGTGTGGACGGTGTGAAAGGTGCGATCGCTGCGGGCAGCAGCGTCCTCCATCCCACGTCCTTCGCCGCGACGCCCCGAACGTCCTCCGTGCCAGAGGCCGCCGCCGCCGCCATTGTCGCATCCGCACCTTTCACACCGTCCACACCGTGCACACCCATTGTCGCATCTGCACCGGCGCCGGTGGCGGTGTGCTCATCGTGGCGTAGTCGCTTGGCGCCGCCGGCAGCGTCGTCAGCGGTGGTTACGGGCTCGTCGGGTCGCCGTCTCTTGGCTGCAATTTCGGCCGCCGCCGCCGCAAATTCGGCGGCCATAGCCACCGGCGCCAGAGGTGCGGCGGCGAGGGCACCCGCGCGGCTGGCCTCGTGTGCGTCGGCCATCGCACCTAACCCACTCCCCGATGCCGAGGGTGTGGGCGGGAAGCCCGTTGGCGGGAAGCCCGTTGGCGGGAAGACCGTTGGCGGGAAGACCGTTGGCGGGAAGCCCGTTGGCGGGAAGCCCGTTGGCGGGAAGACCGTCGAGGCCAGCCGCGCCATGGGAGGCCATCCGCCCCATCCCTGGTGTGGGGGCGGGGCAGGGGGTGGGGGCGGGGCAGGGCCTGCTGCCGGGAACATGGGCGGCAAGACAGTGGGCGGCAAGACAGTGGGCGGCAAGAGAGCTGCGCGAGGACGATCGAGCACTCGAAGGCGTGCCTCGCCCATGACCATCGCCCGCTGGAGCGCGCCATCAGGCACGAGACGCCCGAGACGACGCGCGCCCTCGAGTTCGAGGCGGAGCGCCTCCGCGGACGCTCCAACGGTCGCCGCGGCGCGCAGCCGATTCAGCGCGGCTGGCAGCTCTTCACGCCGGACGCGTTGCAGGTGTGAATGGACGAGGTGAACGCCCGCATGGGCTGCCAGCTGTTCGGTGCCGTCGAGCCGCTCGAAATGGCGTCCGCAGCACGAGCAGAAGCCCACCCACATGCCACGACCCTCGCCCCACGCGGACGCGAGGTCGAGTGCCTGGCGCCGCCTTTGACGAATCTGAAGAGGCGCGGCGGCCATCGCCTGCAGTGTGCTGAGTAGCTGTCGGCGGATGCTCTTCAGATCAGTCGCGGCGGAAGCGGCGACTGGACGGGCGGCGGCAGTGGCTGCGGTGGCGGTGACGGCGGCGGCGGCGGCGGCGGCGGCGGCCGTTGGATGCCCGAGCGCCGCCCGTTCCAAATAAGGAGCGGCGGCGGCCGTTGAGGACGCAGGCGACTGGAGACGCGCTGTCGTGGTGGTCTCAGGCACCTCCGCTGCGGCCGCCGCTGCGGCCGCCGCTGCCGCCACCTCGGCCGCGGTGCGTCGCGAGTCGGCGAGAGCCCGCGCGAGCAGTGAGCGCTCACTCGACATGGCGTTCTCCCGATGGTGGCTTGGAGTGCGTCGGTAGCGCTGTGGGCGTTCCGTCAGGGCGAGGACAGCGGCTCGGCTGTCCTCTGTGGAAGCAGAGGGCACGTCGTCAGGGGCACGCATCGCGCCGTTGGCGAGCAGCACGGCGAGCGGGGCGGCGTCGCCCTCGATACGAAACTCGATCCAGAGCACTTGTGGAGAGCAGCCGCTGCCAGCACCACCGCCGCCACTCCCACCGCCGCTGCCACTACTTTCGATTGCCTCGCCTGCCGAGAGCCCCTCTGCCGCCGTCGTCTCCGCCACGGCGGTGGCGCTGGTGGGCGCCGTGCCGGCCGCCGTCTCCTCGAGCACGAGCTTCGCGTGCACGATGAGCAGCGATGCCTCTGCCTCGCTCACCAGCGCCGCACCCATGCCCGCACCCATGCCCGCACCCACGCCGCCTGCACCCACGGCGATCCCCGTGCACGTGGAGACTCCGCCGTCGCGGAAGGCGGATGGGAGCGGTCGCGTGCCCGAGTGCAACTGAAAGGCGAGCTCGGTCGTCCCGCTGCACGATGGCGCCATGCCGCTCGGCGAGGCGCTCAGCAGCTCCGCGAGCAGCCCGTAAGGGGTCGTCGGCACGGAGAGCTGGTCGCGCTCCTGCTTACTGCCCTTGGGCGCCGCGGCTTTCGCGCGACCGCCGGGCTCGGTCGGTGCGCGCTCCTTGACCTCGGCCAGCGATTTGCCACCCTTGGATCGCGGCACTTGCGATGGGTTGGTCCGCGTGATCGAGGGGTCCAGAATGTGAAACTGTTCATCGTCGAGCCACAGCTCGATGGCAGCGGAGTACAGCTGCTTCGTCAGTTCGGGCATCGGCCTGCCCTTGAGCCAGATCGAAAAGTAGACGGGTGACAGCGACAGCTGGCAACAGAGCGCTGTCTGTGAGAGACCGCGAGTGCGAAGCATCTCCAGCACACTTGAGGCCAATTCCTCGGCGGCGCGAGTTGGCAGAGGCAACTCTTGGAGATTCCCGCGTGCGCCCCGCGTGTACTCCGGCCCCTGAGTCACGGCGGTCGCCGGCGCCTGATCCGAAGGCGCAACTTCCTCGGGCGGGTTCGAGGCGGACGAGGCCGAAGACATCGTCGCGATGGCTGCGCGAGCTGCTGCGCGTTCCTCACGCGCACGGTGCGGTGTGACTGTGATGACCATAAACCCTGCCCCTGGGATCTAGATTAGACCGGGCAGCTCCCCCCGCTCTGGGGAAACGGAAAGGCCTGTGAGTACTGTGCGTACGGCACCGTAAAATGAATATACCGCAACTCCCGCGGGTACCCGCGCTGTGGCTGTACTGGAGTACCTGTATTCTCAGAATTAAATCTGCGTGAATTCCACAGAAACGTGTGACAAGACCTTCGTTGGCGGAACCTTCGCACGCAGCGAGACACAGACAGTCAAGGTCAAAAGCAAAAACAACGCTGTCTGGCTGTGAACGCGAGGTCTTTTCTAGAGCACATGAGCACTAGCTTGTGTACAGCCCGCGCTCCTCCACAAAGGAGATCAGGCAGTCAGGCAGCATCGCGCGCGCGCTGCTGCCGTCGCCGGCCGCAACTGCCTTGCGCACCGCGCTAGACGAGAGGTCCGCCACCTGCGGATCATTGCGTAGGAAGTGCAGTCGGCCGCCTGTCACCTCGTCGGAGAGAGAGAGCACGAGTGCCTCCTGCTCCTCCGTGCGCAACGGCTCAAGGTTGCTCGCACTGGCCGGATCGCGGCTAGCGACCAGCACCTCGACCGCGCGAAAAATGTCGCGTAGCGCCGCGTCCAGCCCGCCGGGCGCGTAGTACTTGGGATCGACGATGCGTACCCATGTGTCGAAGCCGACGAGCACCACGATGCGCACGCCGCCCTCGCGGTCGCCAAAGAGCTGCTGCAATGCCGTCGCCTTGTCGACAAAGAGCGGGTGCGCAGTCACGCCGCAGAGCATCGAGCCCGGAGGTTCGGCTGTGGCGGCGATGGCCTCCATCATTTCGAGGCGCTGCACAAGCGAAGCGCCAACGATTGGCTTGTCGGCGTTTTGCTTGGCGAGGAGGAGCAGCGAGCGCCCCATGCCAAACGTCTTCGTCGCGGCATCGATCATGTGCAGGTGCGCGCGCGTCGGCGGATTGAAAGATGAGTCAAGCACCGCGAGGCCATTAGAGGGCAACGTGGCCTCGCCAAGTGTGAGCTCTATACGCGGCGGCTCACCAATCGAAACGGAGTCAAGCGCGCGCTGCAAACGCTCCTGGTTGACAGCAAGCATCGATAACGGACGAGCGCGCACGCTGCAGAGCAGGGCCAACGTTGTCGCAGAGCAGCGTGAGGCCCGAGCGATGTGTCGACGCATCAAAAGAACAAAGCGGTTTCATCACGAACTGCCAGGGGAGTCATCCTTTTTATGTCTTCGACACTCCGGACGCCGCCGTTTCGGATTGTTCCGAAACTCTCTGCGCCTTTTCCCAGGTCGCGTCTTCGCACCATGGGAGAACAAGGCCGACGACTCTCACTCTCGTGCCGCAGTCGTGGGCCACTGCGAGCCCCTTGCGTGATTCTTGCGTGGGCCCCATCGGCAGTGGCGCGAGGACGGCGATGAGCCGCATCTGGACCTTTGCCTTCGTCTGCGTTGTGGCGTGTACCACTTCTGGCGGGGTGATCCTTGGGCTCGGTGCCTTTGCGAATCGCATCGGCTCGAGCGGCCTCCTGGATGCCGAGGGCCTCAACATAGTCTTCGACTTCGGCTTCCAGATGCTCACGTGGATGTCACTAGTGTGGAGCGCGTTGCACGACAGCCTCGGTCCGCGCGGTTGTGCTGTCCTTGGGCTCATGATTGCTGCCTTCGGAAACACGGTGATCGCTCTCGCGGTGGTCCAAGAGGTGCGCAACCCGTACGCCTACGCCGTTGGCTATGGCTTGATTGGTGGTGGCGGCAACGGCCCCTACATCACGGCCTACCATTTTGCGAATCTGTTTCCTGCCAAAAGGGGACTGTGTATCTCCATCTTAGCGGCGGCGTTCAACGTCGCTGGCTACGCGTATCTCGTATTGAACATCCCGCGCATTCCGCTCGATACTTTCTTCATTGCCTACGCCGTGTACACAAGCTGCTGCTGCGTAGGCGTCGGCGCCATTTATCCTGATACGCCGTATGTGGTCGGCGACGCGCCCGGGCTCCGACAACCGAGGCTCTGCCCAGGCGTCGGTACTAGCAATCCGCTTCGGGCGACACTGAGCGCGCTGCGAATCGCGACCCCAGAGCTCCGCAAGTGGCGGTTTTGGGGCTATTGCCTCACGTTTGGGTGGGCGGCTCTCGTGGGGCAGTGGGGCGCGGGCGCCGCGGGCTCCGGCGAGTTGAGTGGCAACGTCACGTACTTGCAATGGTTCGTGCCGGTTGTCATCAACGCTACCTTCCTGCTCACCCCGCTTATCGGCAGCCTGATCGATCGTACCGGGTTCTGCATCCCCGCGCTGCTACTCGTGGCGTCCATGCAGCTCGTGGTAGCTCTCATGTGGGCTGGCGGGGCTGGCGCCACGTGGGCTGTGCCCGTAGCGGTGTGCGTGCTGGGTGCGCTCGCGTACACGATCGAGTTTGCCTACTTGACGCTCACCTTCCCGGCGCAGGCGTACCCTGGCCTCCTCACCGTCACCCTGATGGTGCAAGGGGTACTTGGCTTCATCGCGTGGCCACTGCTCTCCACTGGCTACCTGTTTGGATGCAACCTGTGCCCTTCCAGTTTTCTGCTGCTGCTGCTGCCGAGCCTGCCGCTGTACGCGTGGCCACTGCTCTGCCACGGATGTGTGCGCAAGGACGAGGAGTTGCTGCGGGCGGCGGCACGCGGGATTCCTAACCACGGAAGTGCGGAACGTAGAGCCTCAGCATCGACTGTAGAAGTGATCCCGGCAATCTTAGAGAGCTAGACTCGATACGTAAAGTTACCGCGAAGATTACGCAATCCGTATCCGATCGCGGCGGTTCGCACATGCCTCTTGCCTGCGCCATAGAGAATACGAGGAGTTTTACTCCGCGAGTACCCTAATGAGTCACCTCCACACCCATGCCCCATCCAACAGTCACATGGAGCGCCCTGGCCCTCGCTGCGCATCAGTGATATTACGCGCTGGGCATGCGCGCGCCACGTCTTGCTCCTCTACCCCCAGGCCACCTGGCCAATAACTCGCCATAGACGAAGTCCAGTTGGCCTTTGTTTAGCCTAGAATGCTGCATCTTGCCGCGGAGTTGCGTCCGGCCCAGCCTCAATAACCTTGTTCATCCTCCAAGACTCGTTTGCAGGTGTGGAGAAGGCCTCAAGCCATGCTTGCATCTCAGTGGTCTTCATCAGCCTCTTGCTCACCCCGTTGAAATGCACGACGAGTGGATTAACCTCAGCGATTGCGCATGAGCTGAGGTAATGAGCTGTGCGCTGCAACGGCACTATCGCAACGCGGCCATCCGATGTGACGTTTGGTCGCCGTGAATCTGGAAAGCGCCACTCATTGAGCAGACTGCAGTCGCATGCCGTCCGGCCACACGCAGCGCAGCGTGTGCTGTTAGCCATCAACTTCTGCCTCCGAGAGAACCTATGGGACGAGCGTGCCACAGCAGTGCCGCCGCTGGCGAAGAGGACCTCGTGAGTATCAAGAGCTATAGAGACGTTGCCGAGCAGCATGATCTCCATGGCAATACACTGGTCATCAAAACCCCAGTTTGGCCTCGGCTTACAACCTCTGCGCCAGAGCGTTGCGTCTGCCCAGAGCTCTCCAAGCTTGGCAACTTCGGATGCCAAACCTGCATATGCACCGCTGTTCAGGAAACGCGGACAGTGCCATGGCCGCTGAGCGTGGGAAGGGCCGCGCTGCTCATACTGCGAAAGCTTACGCTCCGTGCAGCTGGTGGCCTCGACCCGTCGTAATCCTTTGTGTCGAGTCACAGTCTCCATCGTTGGTGCAAAGCACCAGGGCTCTGCCATAAACACGATTCGAGAGCTGCCTCGTGCAGCATCGAAGCGGCGCACAAACTCCCCTGGAGTCGCTACACCATTGAACAGGACGTCGCTGTCGGTGAATATCAGTAGATCAGCTGGTGGTGCATGCCGCGCATAGTCAGCAACTGCGCTTGCCTTCATCATGCCAAAGTCTCGTTTTGGCCACACCTTACTCTCGCACAGCTCGGCGACGATGAAACTGGAAGAGGAAGGCATGAGTGTGCGGAGGCGAAGATCGCGGGCGGTCGTTCCATTCCGAACAGCGAGACGCGTCTCGCACGTTAGCAGATGGACACCGATGCCTAGGATGCACGTGCTCAGCAATCGAACGCCCTCCATTTGGCGATCCGCCACCTCTTCCTTCAACACGACTTAGCAAAATGCACTTCAGCACAGCAGGTTCAGGATGGTTCAGGAACAACAGGGAGGACCCAACCAGGCTGTATAGGAAGGCTGAGTGCGCTGCGGCCACACCACAAATAGCCCACAGCGAAAGGTCCCGGAATAATGTTTTGCTTGCATGCTAGTCGAGTTTCCAATACGGAACTGAACTGCAGAACTGAACGGCCACACTCGCGACACTCGTAACCCTAACCCTAACCCTAACCCTAACCCGAACCCGAGCAGGGGGCCAGACGATCGGCCAGACGCCGCTTGCTTGGGCATGCACGTCGTAACGAAGTACGATGAACAAATCCACGTGGGCCACATACATTGAGACAGTCTATGGCGCATCGTACGTAGTGGCATCATCATCGCCACAGCTACTCTACCACCCTCGCTTACTTGATCCTCGTTTGGAAATGCCATTCCCCAAGCCTTGCTTCGCGTATGGCGGCCTCGGTGACAGGCACTGTAGTGCGCAGGCGTTGTCGCTCACCGATGGGCACAACGTGACACACCTCTCAGCCTCGCAGGATTCTCTACAACTGCTTCTCTACAACCCACGTTATACCCACGCTACGAGCGCCTCGTCACAGAGCAGAGTTTGGAACGTCTCTGATGACTCGTGGGTGGAAGTCACGAGGTTCGCCTCGAATTGCGTCAAAGCGTCCAACTTCTTCATTGGAGATGGCCTCTTGCCTCTACGAAATGGCGCCAGCGAGCGCAAGATTAACGGCTGTTGGTTCTTCGTCGGCACGGGCACTGGCGTGTTCGTCAATGTGAGGCGCGTCCTGCGACTTCCCTCCCGCGCCACCATGGACAAAATTGTGGCAAGTTGGTTGCATCAGGGCCGGCCCTCGTCGGATCAGGAGTGGTGCTCTTTCGCTCTCGCGAAGGGGTACGATTCAGTTGTCGTCGCCACAGAGTCAGATAAGCTCGGACACTTTAAGTACATCAGACACGACTCTAACCACACGGGACGAGGGAACGCAGAGCTCATCATTTGCTACGGTGGCTGCGCGGCACAGCACGTGCGGAGCGCCTGCCCCCCGGTCGAGCTCAGAACGGGCGTGGATGCGAGCAGGCCATGCGCTTGCGATGCGCGCCATGCCATACTGAACTGTGGCAATTTGAGGCATGTTGAGTGCCGGCTGCCGGAGAACCTGTGGAACAACTATTACAAGCAAGCTAAGGAGGCCAAATTCAATACGAGCCAAGCTGAGATGAGACCCGAGTATGGATGACGGGATGACGCTTACTCTTTACTGACGCGTTCCCGGCGATCATGGCTCGGATCGTTGTCAAATCGCGTACGCGGTAAGTTGACTTTGTATCTTTGTTTTCGGTTCCTCATCCGAAAAAACGAATTTGATGGGAAAAGCGAAATATGTCGGCTCCTCATATCCAGATGCCCAACCGAACGGCATCGTGGCTGGTGGTATTACGAAGACGAGGGGAGAGGTCTGGGAGAGGACAGGCGCCGAGACCAGGAGCAGCAGAGGACCCAGGCGAGACGCCAGGAACCAGCGGACCCATCGCGAGAGACGATTTCCCCACTGCATAAAACGTGCATGGTGGGGGACGATGCTGGCTTCTGAAGTAGAATGCATGCATGAACGAACAGCTTCGAATGTTCGAAGAAACGTCCTCGAAGGTAAAACGTTCTCGAAGCGAGTGTCGCGTCGCTCATGTCGCACGCGGCTGTCTTTGTGGTCGAGCGCCCGCGCTCGCCACTTTGTCGTGCCCCACCCTCCCATACCCGTACTGTATAGATAGGGGGACTCAGAGCTCGGCCCTTAGTGGCCAGCTCTCGGGCATGCCGATTATAAATCATCATCCCTAACTTGTGATGCACAGAGAAGACATGAGTCCGCAGTCGTGCAGTCTCTACTCTCTTATGAGTCAAGTCTCAAGGTGCACGCCACGGCATGGCTGCGGCGTGCGGGTGTGCGGGTCATGTCCACATGTGTGTGGTACGATCGTCGGTACAATCATGATGGGTGCGGTACGATGCTCAAACTCAATGCTGCATAAACTTCTAAAACTCAGCGGTGTATTAAACCCTACGTACTACGTGGTACACCGTACGGCCTTGCTTGCGGTGCCCGCGGAATGCCTCGCCGGGTTAGTGCTAGGTTATAGTGCGGCAAGGGCATCTTTTACTCGGGGATCTCACCTGGTACATACTGCTCCAGTACGTCGCGATGCCTGACGACGACCAGCTTTCAGATCTAGCCAGCGTGCAGATCCGCTCGCATCCACATCTCGCGCAGATCCGCTCGCGCAGTCACCATGGCCACCGTGCGGCCACCGTAACCTGAATCACTCCAGGCGGCTGGCAAGCTGCCGTGCGCCACGACACCGTCGTCTCTCGACGCCGCCGTCGTCACGCGACGGCGGCATCGAGTGACTTCTTTTGCGTTCCCTTCGGGGGGCGCGCCAACGGGCGCGTCTCTACACCTCCGACTCCCACTGCGACGACAGCGGCCCCGGCGCCAAGTGCGCAGGCTGCATCTACGGCACCGACTGCGCCGACTGCGGCCCGCGCTTCCCGCCTCCTCCGCCCATCTGCGCCGAGTTCTAACGAAGAACCTCATCACGTCACAGACCATAAACCACAGAACAACAGCAGCCTTCATGATGCGCCAACCCTGGCGCGGATACTCAACTGCTACCTCTTTACCTGTTTAACCCACAACCACCCACCCATTGGGATATCTAACCAGTGACCGCACGACGCCGCCCAACCGACTCTACCGCCCGTCACCGCCTCTCCGGCACCACACTACTGGGACTCAGAGCTCGGCCCTTAGTGGCCAGCTCTCGGGCATGCCGATTATAAATCATCATCCCTAACTTGTGATGCACAGAGAAGACGGTGGTTTCTAGCGCGTAAGCGCTAGATTAGTTGTCTTCCAGGGCAAGCGGAGTTGCAGGGCGGTAGACGCACACCAGCTCCACGAGCTACAAGGTGCGCCGGCGGGCTGGTGCAGCAGTGCGATGTTGCCTTCGCTGTTGCATACCTTGGGCACGGTGGAGGCACGAACGGCGTCGACGACAGCCTTCTCGGCCTGGTCGACCCAGTTGATGTGAAGCGACGTGCCGTGGAGAGCGTAGATTTTGAGCGACTCCGGGTTTGCCCATCATGCACGCGAGGGTGCACCACATGATCGGGTGGAGTGTAGTTTATTACTCAAATCGGTGTAGTTTAAATAGAGTTTATTTCTCTATTTAAATGCATTTTTGCGCATAACAATGCATTTGAATGCATTTTGTGTGTGGTGCTGCATTCTGGGATTTGTTGCATTATCATGCATTCTAGACATAGACCCCCTTTGTTTGCATTCTCTACTGCTGCATTCTTCGTTCTCGCGGTGTGTGCATTTTGATGCATTCTCTGACCTGCTGCATTTTGGATATGATGCATTTTAACGCATTATAGTGCATTCTCAGAGTCCGCTTCATGTTGGTGCATTCGTGACGTGGTGCATACGCAACGTGGAGTATTTTCACGCATTGTGACGCATTGTGCATAGATGCATTTTTATGCATTCCAGACGAGGTGCATTTACGCGTATTGTAATGCATGTTGATTCAGGTGCATTCTTATACAGTTGCATTTTATTGCATTCGCACGTCTCACATCTTCAGATGCATTTCGTCTCCACAGCCCGTCCGAAGCCCATCCGGTCCATGCTGCATGCTTCCTTGTGAGTTTAGCCTTGAGTCCGCTCGGCTTCTCTTGTGTATGTTTGTGTGGTCCACGAGTCTGGCGCAGTTGTGCGCATTCTCACGCTTGTTGGGGTATTTTTATGCATTCTCACGCATCATGAAGCAGTCATGAAGCAAGAATCATGCTATCATCGCGCCACGCTTGGCGCATCCAAAACAGGCAATGTTCCTCCTTCGTGAACTGGAATACGAATTTATGCACATGAATGCATCATAGTTAGAATGCATCAGAATGCAACGCATTAACATGCATCTAAATGCGCTAATATGCATACATACGGTAATGCATACATACGGTAATGCACCAAATGCATGATAATGCAGCAGAGGATGCAAATGCATCGTATTATAGATGCACGATAATGCATTTAAATGCATCAGATACTGAATGCATTGTGATGCAACAAATGTAATGCAGGTAAATGCACATTAATGCATCGTATCAGAATGCAACCTTCATGAATACTTTAAGGTAGTCCGCTCGCACTCATTAGGGTAATTTTGGAAATCAGCCCTACATAAATCAATGAGTCCCAAGGCCCCCGGGGCGGGGGAGGGTGGGGAAAGAATGGACAACGGTGGAGCCAAACAGTGAAAATAAGCTGGTTCGAGTCTCAGGGGGCACTTCCCGCGCTTGCTTTTTTAGGCGAAATTAGGGTTTTGGGCTGGTTTGTGAACTAGAGTATGGGAATTCCACGTTCGATTCTGAAAGTTTTGAGCTAGAACTCAATGGGAGTGCGTGGGACACCTCTGGCTTGAGTTTCGTTCAAATCCCTTCAGTAGTTTTGGAGATCAGTTTTTGCCCCATGTACGACGTGGGGTTTGTTATCGAGTTTGGGGGGGGTTGTTATCAGGATACGTATCCCATGTATCGCGCATGTATCGTGCATGTATCCCGCATGTATCTTGATGTGTCCCGTTCATATACATCAAGATACATCAAGATACATCGAGATACATTTGTATCTTGACTTTGGCCATCATAGGAAATGTATCTTACCTAGGGATATGTATCCTTCTTTAAGATACATTTAAGATACATTTAGGATACGGTTAGGATACAATGTATCTTAAGCCTCAGATACATGGCACACAAGATACACTCACGATACATGTTGGATACATCGGGATACATCGGGATACATACAAGGATACGTATCTCGAGCCCTACTTGCGGCCA
>Ga0210239_101336_pt1 | contig 19060 bp, 23 predicted proteins | sample ChrtobMetP5a_0mM_FD_155451 | JGI IMG/M metagenome (GOLD analysis project Ga0210239, IMG submission 155451) | Chrysochromulina tobin associated microbial communities from unialgal haptophyte culture, Seattle, Washington, United States - P5a_0mM | ecosystem: Host-associated > Algae > Haptophytes >... | reverse complement strand
TTCTTCTCCTCCTTTTTCTCCTCCGGGCTCTTCATTTTCTCCTCCGGGCTCGGGCTCTTCTTTTTCTCCTCCGGGCTCGGGCTCTTCTTTTTCTCCTCCGCCCAGTTGCAGTAGGTCTTCAACCATACGCAACACAAGGAAATGACCGAATGACAAAGACATCCAAAGGCAAGCAATAGGATTAGCAATAGAATAATTGAACCCATGCCCATTGCTTTCTGCAGGATCCAATCGAACTCGGAGCTCATGACGTTCAAAAAGCTGGGAGCGTGTGGTGGATGGGGCGGCAGCCCTGGTGGCATCGGCGATGGCGGCATCGGCTCAGGTGGTGGCGGTGGGTCTGGCGGTGGCGGGTTTAACGGTGGGCACGGCGGCAGCGGCGATGGCGGCGGCGGTGGAGTCGGCGGCGGCGGCGGTGGTGGCAGTGGCTGCGGCGAAGGTGCCCGTGGAGGAGAGGGCGACGGCGGAGGTGGTGGTATGAGCGGTGGTGGTGGCAGTGGCGGCGACGGTATAGCAGGTGGCGGCGGCGGAAGTGGCGGCGGTGACAGAGCTTTCTGCAGGATCCAACCGAACTCGGAGCTCATGACGTTCAAAAAGCTGGGAGCGTGTGGTGGATGGGGCGGCAGCCCTGGTGGCATCGGCGATGGCGGCATCGGCTCAGGTGGTGGCGGTGGGTCTGGCGGTGGCGGGTTTGACGGTGGGCACGGCGGCAGCGGCGATGGCGGAGGCGGTGGAATCGACGGCGGCGGCGGTGGTGGCAGTGGCTGCGGCGAAGGTGCCCGTGGAGGAGAGGGCGACGGCGGAGGTGGTGGTACAAACGGTGTTGGTGGCAGTGGCGGCGACGGCATAGCAGGTGGCGGCGGCGGAAGTGGAGGCGGTGACAGAGGCGGCAACCGCGGTGGCGGGGGCGACAGAGGACGCGGTGATAGTGGAGGCGGTAGCGCTGGAGATGGAGGTGGAGGCAGCGGCGATGGAGGTGGCGGCGATGGCACTGGTGGAGGCAGCGACGGAGGACGCAGCGGAGGCGGAGGACGCAGTGGAGGCGGAGTTTCAGGTGGGGGCGGAGTCCGGGGTGGCGGCAGCACAGGGGGGGGCGGAGTTCTAGGGGGTTCAGGAGTCCGGGGTGGCGGCCGCACAGGGGATGGCGGCAGCACAGGTCGTGGTGTTGCTGGTGGTGTGAGGGGCGGCGGCACTGACGGCGGAGTACGAGGTGGCGTCGGAGAAGGAGGCGGTGGTGACGATGGCGGTGGGCTCGACGGTGGCGGTTGCAAAGGCGGCGGTAGTAGTGGCGGCGGTGCCCGCGGTGGCGGGCTTGGCGGCGGCGGTGACGAGGGCGAAGGTGCCAGCGGCGGTGAGGGCGAGGGCGGCGGCGGCGGCAGCGGGGGGCAGGTGAAGCTGGCGTTGACAAAGCCTCGACGGTTGAGTAGGTTGAAGAACGACCAGCCATCGAGCCAGTTGACGCTGCCGAACGCGCCCTTGTACGTGGTCGCACTGAAGAAGGAGTCGCCGTTGGGCACCGGGTCAACGCTGGAGTACGCGGCCGAGCCGCACGCGGGGCGCGGCTCGATCGGAACCGTGCTGGTCTCAATGAACGTGCCTCCTGACATGAGCGGATCCGTGTTCACAAAGGCCGGCGCCGTGCCGGTGCATGGCGGCACAATTACGAAGCCGACGGTGGGGCTCTCGATAATGTTGTTCGAAGAGAAGAACAGGTACGTGCCCAGCGACACCGATGCCGCTGGCAGCACTGACACAATGGAGGGCGCGGCGCTGCCGCTGTGACTGCAGGTATCGATGCGGATGCCAGGGTGCGTCGCGACATTGGCGAGGATCAAGTTGCCGAACTTGCCGCCCGTGCCCTTGCGCAGGCACATCATCGCGTTGCTCACGCGCGTCGAGAGGGCGCCGGCGCCCACGATGGTCATGCCGTTAAAGGCCGGGTGCGAGCGTGGCATGCTCCCATACAGAGAGTTCATCTCTGCGCCGTGGTTGCCCACAGCGCCGAGCATCGCGAACAGGAACTGGCCCTTGCCCACGTAGCCCTCGTCCGTGTCGAAGGCGTCGTCGCCCGCGAAGAGCACCGACAGGTACTTGACGTTCACGGTGCCGCCGAAGAACTCGAAGCCGTCGTCCGCACTGTACGCCACCTCGCAGAACGCGACCGTCGTGCCGGAGCCGACGCCGCCGAAAGTGATGCCGTTGATCTCGTTGTTCGCGCCCACTATCGCGCCGCCGTGCCACACGCGCACGTACTGCAGGGTGCCCGATGACTCGGTCGGGTTGCTGCCACCGTAGGTGGGGCCGGTGATGCCCTCGATCTGCTTGGTGGTCGCCACGTTGGTCGGCGCGTTGCCGAGCAGGATGAGCCCGCCCCACTTGCCGCGCTCGCCGAGCGTGATGGCGTTTTCGTTGGAGTCCGTCACGGCGGTGGCCGAGCTCACGAGCGCCGACTCCGCAAGCACGGACGTGAACGTGATCGGCATCGAGAACGTGCCCGACGCGCTGATCGAGCCGCCCTTCAAGACCACGAGTGCTGGAGCGGCAACGCCGTTGGGCAGCGCAAAACAGGTGGTGCCAGCAGGGATCGTGAGGGTTGCCGACACGAGGACTTGGGAGGCAAGAATGTACGAGATTTTCGTGCCGAGGGCCGTGTTGGAAGAGTACTTGCTCGACAGCAAGGTGACATTCGAAAGCAGCGGCACGAACGGCGGCGTCAGGGCCGCTCTCGCAGCGCTGGAAGTGCATGTGGCACCAGCCATCCTGCCGCTGCACGCGAGCCATGAGTAGCCGCCGAGCCAGTTGTCCGTCGAGGTGCCGAACGCGCCCTTGCAGCTCACCGCCGAGAAGAAGGTGTCGCCGTTGGGTGGTACGTCCTTGGCGCCCGTGCACGCCGCGCCGGTGGGGGACGGCAGAGGGTTGAAGGTGGCGGAGCCCTCCGCGAGGTCAGTGGTGGCGACCGCAACGAAGCCGGGGGCACCAAACTCAGCCGTCCACGTGCCCACGGGTGTGCAAGAGGTGGTGGTGCCTGTGTGCAGAGCGAACTGCGACGAAGCAGTCGCCGTGTCGATGATGTTGTTGGCCGAGAAGTAAAAGTATCCGGGGTTCGAAATGCTGACCGAGGCCGCCGGAAGCGTCTGCGTGTAGCTCATCGAGCCACAGTCCTCGAAGAGGAGGCCGTCCAAGTGCGGGTGAGCTAGGATGCCGTTGCCGAACTTGCCACCCGTGCCGTCGTTGATGTGCATCAGCTCGCCCGTGCGCGCGCCAGTACCGGTGCCTCCGCCGATCAAGGTGAACGAGTAGAAAGCAGGGTGCGAGCGCGGGGTCACGTCCTGATTCGAGCCGATGCCCGAGTCGATCTCCATCGAGTGGTCGCCACCCAGGCCCTCGATCACGAAAAGGAACTGGCCCTTACCAATGTAGCCCTGGTCCGTGTCAAAGCCGTCGTCGCCTGCGAAGAGCACCGACAGGTACTTGACGCTCACGGTGCCGCCGAAGAACTCGAAGCCGTCGTCCGCACTGTACGCCACCTCGCAGTGGTCGACGACGGTGCCGGAGCCCACGCCGCCGAAGGTGATGCCGTTGATCTCGTTGTTCGCGCCCACGACCGCGCCGCCGTGCCAGACGCGCACGTACTGCATGGAGCCCGACGAGTCGGTCGGATTGGTGCCGCCGTACGTTTGCGCTGTGATGCCCTCGATTGTCGTGGTGGTCGCCCTATTCGTCGGCGCGTTGCCGAGCAGGATCAGGCCGCCCCACTTGCCGCGCTTCTCGAGCACGGTATCCGCGCTGGAAGAGTCACTCGACACCGACGACGAGGACGACTCGGTGGGGTTGAAGGCAGTGAAGGTGATCGGCGCAGTCGCAGAGCCCTCGGCGAGCAGAGAGCCGCCCTTCTCGATGATCAGGGCGGGCGCACCGCCGCCATCCGCAGCCACCGGCGAGGCGTAAATGGTGACGCCCTGCTGGATACTCAGGACGATGCCCGAGGGAACGAACACCTGGCAAGTGAGAACGCAGACTGGACCCGCGGTGAGGAACGTGTCTGCCGAGAGGGTGCCGCACAGAGCAACCTCGGGCGGCGGCGGCGGCGGCGGTCTTGGCGGCGGCGGCCTTGGCGGCCTTGGCGGCGGCTGTGGCGGCGGAGATGGAGGCGGTGGTGACGATGGCGGTGGGCTCGACGGTGGCGGTTGCAAAGGCGGCGGTAGTAGTGGCGGCGGTGCCCGTGGCGGCGGGCTTGACGGCGGCGGTGACGCTGGCGGTGTGAGGGGCGGCGGCACTGACGGCGGAGTACGAGGTGGCGGCGGAGAAGGAGGCGGCGGTGACGATGGCGGTGGGCTCGACGGTGGCGGTTGCAAAGGCGGCGGTAGTAGTGGCGGCGGTGCCCGCGGCGGCGGGCTTGGCGGCGGCGGTGACGCTGGCGGTGTGAGGGGCGGCGGCACTGACGGCGGAGTACGAGGTGGCGGCAGCCGAGGCGGCGGCGGTGACGGTGGCGGTGGGCTCGACGGCGGCGGTGTCAAGGGAGGCGGTAGTTGTGGCGGCGGTTGAGGGCATGCGCAGCACTGGTTGGCGGGTATCATCGGGCCGTAAATGAGTGGCTGCACCGCTTTACCAAGCACACCACCCACAAATATACCTACGATGGCTCCTGCAACCGCGCCCGACCACCAGCTTATGCGCTGCTGGTTGGCTATATCGAGCAGAGAGTTGCGGCCCTCTGACTCGTCTGGCCGGTCGGCTGGCCTGTGCGGGCCGCGCCCCTCCCTGGGTGGCTTCCAGTTGCTGCGCTCCACGCCGTTTGGCAGAAGCGGCAAGGTATCGGAGCTGCTCGCCATCGCCCTTCTTGTCCGCTCGCTCGGAGCTCCTTAGAGGCACGGACTGCGGCAGGCGATACCAGGAATGTTGCGAAGTGTAACTTGTTGATTGCTTTTGGGTGCAGTTTTGGGATTCGGTTTCAGCTCTGATAATACACGTTATCACACACCCTCTGTGTGAAACGGCTTTTGGAGGTTGAGGTTGAGGAACGTCGGGACCCGAGAAGGCACCAACTCACCTTTCGCCTCACGAGTCTCGCCGCCGTCGTGTGCCTTTAGGGGTTGCGGTTGACGAACCGTCCTGTACCTGTTTCAAAGTCGCGACTAGCATTGACAACCGGCAGAATGGAAAATGGACCACGCAAGAATCCCGTCCGAAACTTGTCTCAGGGGGCAAGATGCCCTCGTGCGGCGGGGCCGCGCGCGCACGTGTGCCACTGGTCATTCTGGCCGTTGCGAGTGGAGATCTCGCGAGTGGAGATTAAGTGGAGATCTCGAGTGGAGATCTATGCACGGCTCAGCCTTGTGCAAGCAGTCGGAGGACGTGGAGCAGGATCTGCGCCATGAGATTAAGTGGAGATTAAGTGGAGATTAAGTGGAGGACGTGGAGCAGGATCTGCGCCATGAGATAGCGCCCAGCGTCGAGGTAGTGGAACGCGCTGTTCCGGTCGAATCGGATGGCAATCTGCTCAGCGTCGGGCACCGATGGGGGTGGGAAGGCCGCCCGGAGCGTCGCTGGGAATAGATCGACGAAGACGGCGCCGAACTCTTCGACGATCGGGCGCATGCGCTGCGCAAAGGCAGCCTGCTGGTGGAAGGTGTTCACCGGGTCGAAGTTGAACGCGGGAGATCGGAAGACGGCCAGCGTACCTGTGGGGAAGTGCGGACGCGCCGTGGTGAGCGCTTGCATGCAGACCCCCAACGCGGGTGATCGGAAGACGGCGAGCGTACGTTGGCCCAGGCATAGATCGGCATGAGTGAGAGCGGCTCGCATCAGGCTGAGAGAGCGACGCATCGCGCCGACGCTGCGTGTGTTGGCGAACTGCCGGCCAGGGGATGATTGCATGCGAGCCGGAGGCAATATTTAGCCATCAGTGGCAATCAGTGGCAATCAGTGGCCATCAGTGATCATCAAAGGCAATCACCTGCGGCCCGAGGATGATTGCATGCGAGCCGTACCCAATCGTGGGAGGCGCCCAGCTTCGAAACGTCGCATCCATTGCATCCTGCGTCTGCCCATCATGGATGCAATGGAGGTCATCAGTGGTCATCAGTGAGACGCATCCATCGCATTCTGCGTCTGCCCATCATGGCGCCCATCATGGAGGTAATGGAGGGACGCCGAAGCCAACAGTGGCAGATGGGGGGCAGTGAGGGGGCCTCCGTCGCAATCAACGGCAATCACCTGCCCATCATAGAGGTAGAGGAGCGACGCCGAGGGATGGGCAGCTGGGATCCACGACTTGGCTTGCTTGAGAGCCGCCGGCCACGAGCGCGTGCCTGTGGGGAAGTGCGGGCGCGCCGTGGTGAGCACTTGCATGCAGACCCCCAACGGCTGAGGGCCGGCGGCCACGAGCGCGTCCGCGCCGTGGTGAGCACTTGCATGCACCCCCGGCGGCCACGAGCGCGTACGGGGACAGAGCCATCAGTGGCAATCAGTGGCAATCAGAGGCCACGAGCACGTACGGGGACAGAGCAGTGCAGTCGATCGGCAGATGTACGCCGCATCCAGCCGCTCGTGGCACGGTCGGTGCCTGTGGGGAAGGGGGCGCCGTGGTGAGCACTTGCATGCTGGGCTGCGTAGGCGCTCGTGGCACGGTCGTTGCCTGATGAGGGAGACCATCACGCGTCATCAGCCGTCATCAGCCATCATCAGCCGACATCAGCCGTCATCAGAGGCCATCAGAGGCCATCAGAGGCAATCAGCGTACCCCATACACCGGTCGCGCCCTTCCCAGCAGTCGTCATACAAGGGAGAGACGCGCACGCGGGACACGGAGATCGCGAGCTCGAGGTCTCCCCGCGCGAGCTCGCGATCTCCCCGCGCGAGCTCGCGATCTCCCCGCGCGAGCTCGCGATCTCGAGATTCGGCCGACGGCGATGAGAGCGCAGCGGCCAGCCCGCGAGCCGCCTCGACGAAACGCGCCGAGCCGGGCGCGAGCGGCGCGCACAGCCGCTTGCCGTAGCACGACGCGCGCCGGTCTGAGCACGTGGGCGGCACGGTGGTAGTGCACTTACAGACTTCGCCCGGCGGCATGGCACCGCCGCAGTACCTGATGAGGAAGGCAATCAGAGGTCATCAGAGGTCATCAGAGGCAATCAGAAGGGCATGCAGCGGGCATCTCAGTGGGAATGAGCTCTGATACCACGAGGCAATCAGAGGCAATCAGAGGCAATCAGAGGCAATCAGAGGCCATCAGAGGCCATCAGAGGCCATCAGAGGCAATCAGTGGCAATCAGTGGCCATCAGTGGGAATGAGCACTGATACCCATTGAACTTCTGGCGCTCTCCATGGTAGGTAGGGAAGACCACCCATGCGTTCGGGGAAGCTCGGGCGTGGGAAGCACGGGCGCGGGGGGGCGTAGACTCCGCCGCCCTGCTGGGTGCGCGCTGTGTTGGGCGTTCGTCGAGATGGACGGTGAGATTGCCCACCTGTGGGGAAGGGACACGGCGCCGTGGTGAGCGCTTGCATGCTGGGCGTTCGTCGAGATGGACGGTGAGATTGCCCACCCACTCAGCGGCCGTTGGATCGAGCTTCACCAGGTGCGCGCGCACAGCGTCCAGCAGCTGACGGCGCACGGCCTCAGCACGGGATGTGCCCTGATGAGGCAGGTCCTGATTAGGCAGGTCCTTATTTGGAAGCGCCGCGCCGGGCACTAAGCCCGCACGATGACTTCCCGCCCAAATCACCGATGGCTGCTCCAGGCATGCTCGCGCTCGCTCGCTCGCGTTCGCGGCTGCACCCGTCGCGTCGGCGCCGTGGCGAGCACTTGCATGCTGCGCGGCACCCGTCGATGTAACGGCGACGGGTGCTCGTGTGGAATCCCATCCGAGAGTCATTGACACGAGCGGCCGCCACTCACGATCTCGCCACTTCGAGCTCAGCCACTGCGCGTCGATCTGGTCGACGAGATCGACGAGATCGACGAGTCGGTCATATCAGCGAGATCGGCGAGATCGGCGAGATCGGTGGCGCGCACGGTCAGCGGTAATCAGTGGACATCAATCAGTGGCAATCACCTGTGCGTAAGGGGACCATCAGTGGCAATCAATGGCAATCAAGAGGCAATCAGTGGCAATCACCTGTGCGGAAGGGGACCACCATTGGCGCGCTCGGCCCGCGTTGAAGTTGGCATAAGCCCTCTCGACGCCACATAGCTCGCTGTGGGGCAGGTGGAAGCGGTGGGCCCCGGTGGTCATCAGAGGCCATCAGTGGCCATCAATTGCAATCACCTGTGGGGAAGGTGGAAGCGGTGGGCCCCGGTGGTCATCAGAGGCAATCAGTGGCCATCAATTGCAATCACCTGTGGGGAAGGTGGAAGCGGTGGGCCCCGGTGGTCATCAGAGGCCATCAGTGGCCATCAATTGCAATCACCTGTGGGGAAGGTGGAAGCGGTGGGCCCCGGTGGCGAGATCGATGGTCAGCAGCTGTGCGGCGTGGTACCCATGCTCGTGACCATCAAGATCCCACAGCCTTGTGCTTGAAAGGAGCTCACTCGGCGCCATCGCGGGCGTGCCGTCCGCCGTGCTCACATTCACGGTCTCGCCACCGTTCACACTGAGCCGATGCGCCGCTGGCCCAGCGAGCAAGTCGAGAAGTGTGAACACCTGACGACGCATCACGCTATTGCCAATGAAGAGCACGTCGCGGTCCGCAAAAAGGCAGCGCACCTCGGCCGTGCCCTGCCAATGACGGCCGCACTCGGAGCCATTCTCGCTCGCAAGCCCCGAGACAGACCACGAGGCCATCCCGGCACTCTTCACGCACTCGGCGGAGGCTGAAGACGCACCCCTTACCGTTGTCGTCGTAGCCGAGGTGCCGAGCGGCTTGCACTGCGGCGGCGGCGCTGCCGGAGGCGTCCACAAATGCTGATGAACGAGGGTGGACATTGCGAGGGCGGCACCCGCCGTGGGTGGCGCCATGGCTCGCAAGCAACGTGCCATCTCCACGCGATCTGCATCACTCATAGAGTCAGAGGGGGTCGCACAGCGGCGGGGCCCGCTTCGGGCTACATATTCCGCGACGCTGTCATTGGAGCCAATCGCCTTCTTGGCCAGGTATGCAGACACGCACGCGCGCCGATCGACAGCCGAGCGGCTTGCACTGCGCCGGCAGCGCGCCTTGGCTGCACGGGTGCCGTCGTCGGCGTCCGACATCCCGAACGCCCAGGCTGTGAAAAAGTTTTCATTCCGGTAGTTTGGGGGAAGAGAGTCGAAACTACCATCAAGCGCTCCGGTACTCACAATCGTGTGCAGCCCAAGGACGGCGGAGCGACTCTTTGGAAGGAGTTGAGTGAGCTTCTGCCTCTTGCTTCTTTCTCCTGTCTTCGAGGTCCGAGGCACTTGGCCCCGTGCGGCCTGATGCCTGCGACGACGGGGACGACACCAACCTGTGAAGGGGAAAGATGACCTTCAAGTGTGGTTTTTCTTCAGGAACTTACCGGTATCTGAGAAAAAAAGGGTTTCACAAAGGCCAACTTCGGCACACGTTCCGGTCTCGTGGCACACGGACTTCCTGCACGGACTTCCCGCGGGCAAAAAGCTCGGACGCCCCGCGAAAGCAACTGTGTGGTTGCCTTACGGCGTGTAAGCAACGATGAGCCTCTCGGGCAAGACAATCGTCGCTGGATCGCCGGCCGAGGAGCAGGAAGAGGCGCCCGCGGCGAAGAAGGCCACACGTGATGACGAGCCAATCCGCGTGCGAGCGCGAGACGGAGAGGAGGTCACGATGTCGCGCGAGGTGGCTCGACTCGCGGGTCATTTGAAGGATCTCATGGACGATGCCAGCTCCGAGGACGGCGTGTATCCGGTGCCCGTTGTCACAGCCTCGACGCTTCGCGCGCTGGTTCGCATGCCGGAGATGCTGGGCGCACTCATGCATCGGATGGAGCAATGCCAAAACAAGTCGTTTGAAGAGCTCCGGTACGAGGGTTACGCCAGCAATCCCTTGTCGCCGAGCTCTGACGAGCATTCGCTATCGCAGCTCGTGGAACACGTCGAGGGCGCCCTGTTTCTGGATGCCCCTATGCTACTCAAGCACAATCAGTCTGTCATCGCTTCCCGGGTCAACGGCAAGAATGCTGACGAGCTCCGTGCGCTGCTTGGCGCGGGTAGCGACTTTGAAGGCGCCGAGCTCGAGGCGGCACTCGCCGAGTCGGCTTTTCTGCCAGAAGGCTACGAGGCGCTGCAGCAGCACGGCGCGGCCAGCTCCACGGCACCACCCGCACCTCTGCGGCAGCCCTCGCTCTCGGGGGTGCCAGCCACTACGGATGCCAGGGAGGCTGCTCTGGGAATGGTGGACGTGGCCACGCTGTGCGAGCTCAAGGGCGTGAATCGGTTTTGGCGTGCGCTGTCACGGCGTGTCCTCTGCTCGCGCCTGTGCCGCGGCCGCGGGCAGCCGGCACCCACACATCTGGAAGAGATCACCGACCTCGACGTTGAGCTGCTCATCGAGGCCGGCCGTCCCGGGGACACGGCCCTTGCGGGGCGGATGCTGCCAGGGTTGGCGCGCCTCCATGGCTACGGCTTTGTGGTGGACGTGGCGAAAGTACGGGCTGCGTCATTGGATGAAGAAGACGACGAGGGGGAAGGATCCTTGCTTCATGGTACTGCGAAGGCTGCTCTGGACAGCTGCATCTCAGGCGACGGAGAGGCACCGTTGAAGCTGACGATCGCAGCCGTCGCCTGTGCGGGCTCAGGTGTGGCATGCGGCATTCCGGTGCAGCACATGCGGGAGGACACCATGACTGAGCTGGACTTGGAGCTAGACTTGCGCCGTAAATGGCTCCAAGGGCCTGTGGCCATGCTCATTTCTTATCTCATTCCTGCCATGGGCGCGCTGACGGAGGTACACTGAGCTCCTCAGCCCAGATGTGCTCCCTCTTGCACTGATTTCTGGAGGTCCCTAATGCATAGGTGAACTTGGATGGGTTTGCTCTCCCTGTCAAGAAGCTCAAAGGCACCGACCCCGTCGAGACGCTCGACCTCTCGAGCAAGAATCTTGGCGTTGCTTCTGCGGTTGTGATTGCCTCCTTGATCAGCGTCAATGGCGCGCTGACGAGCCTGGACCTCTCCAGCAACTGGCTGTGCGGCCTCGAAGATTATGGGCGTGGAACTTACACTGCAGAGGGGATCACAGCAATTGCCGACGCTCTCCGTGTCAATGGCAGGCTGACCAAAATATCACTCGCCAACAACAGATTGGGGGAGGAGGGCACCAAGGCCATCTGTGAGGCTCTCGGACAGAACAAGATGCTCAAGGAGCTTGACATCAGCGGCGAACAAGATTATGGCAGCAACATCGGAGGGACAGCAGGAGTCAAGCACGTGACCAAGATGCTTGGCGTTAATGGCGGGCTGACCAAAATTTCGCTCGCCAGGAACCACTTGGAGGAGGAAGGCACCAAAGCCATCTGCGAGGCACTAGAACAGAACACGACGCTCAAGGAGCTTGACATCAGCGGCGGGACGTACGATGGCGACATGGTACCCGAAGGCAACATCGGAGGGTCAGCAGGTGCCAAGCATGTGGCCAAGATGCTTGGCGTCAATGGCTCGCTGACGAAAATCAATGTCAGCTGGAACAGTTTTGGTCCGAAAGGCGCCAAGGTGTTTGCAGATGCGTTGCGCGTCAATGGCGCATTGACGTCCGTCGAGCTGATGGGCAACAAGCTCGGGGACAAAGGCTGGGGCGCCATCTTTGCCGCCATCTGCGGCAGCAAGGACAGCAAGATCATGTCCTTGGACGCGTTCTCCGAGAACATCAGCCCTGCTGGTGGCAAGTTGATCGCCGAGGCGCTCCGCACGAGCGTCACAGGCGTCTTGACACAGGTGCTCGCTTTCTGACCCCCCCCTTGATAGCCTTTTCTGTTCTCTAACCCTTGCCTTACTTTGCTTTGAATTGCAGCTGGACCTCTCAGGCAACCAGCTGTGCGGTGTCAAATATGGAGAAGGAACTTATACTGCAGAGGGCATCACTGCAATCGCCGACGCTCTGCATGTCAATGGCGCGCTGACGGCCCTGGATTTGTCCTCTAACTGCCTCAAGGATGAGGGCGTAAGCGCAGTCTGCGCGGCTATCCAGAGCAACAAGGAGACCAAGCTCGCGTCGCTCGACTTCGGGAACAACGGCATCCGTACAGTTGGAGCAAACGCTGTGGCGGCTATGGTAGCTGTCACAGGCGGGCTGACGGCCCTGGATTTGTCGTTCAACGACCTCAATGATGATGGCGTAAGCGCAGTCTGCGAGGCCATCCAGAGTAACAAGGAGACCAAGCTCGCGTCGCTCAACTTCAGGAACAACGGCATTGGTCTAGTGGGATCAAAGTCTGTGGCGGCCATGGTGGCCGTCACAGGCGCGCTGACGGAGGTACGCTGAGCTCAGCTGTGCTCCATCAGCCCAGATGTGCTCCCTCTTGCACTGACATCTGGAGGTCCCTCATGCATAGGTGGAATTGGATGGGTTTGCTCTCCCTGTCAAGAAGCTCAAAGGCACCGACCCCGTCGAGACGCTCGACCTCTCTTGCAAGAATCTTGGCGTTGCCTCTGCGGTTGTGATTGCCTCCTTGATCAGCTTCAATGGCGCGCTGACGAGCATCAACCTGTCCGAAAACCATCTCACCAGCATGACGGGCAACGGCGATGAGGGAGACATGACGGGCATCAAGGAGCTTGCCGCCGCTCTTGGTGTCAACGGCACGCTGACGAGCCTGGACCTCTCCAGCAACCAGCTGTGCGGCCTCTCACATTTTGGGAGTGGAACTTACACTGCAGAGGGGATCACAGCAATTGCCGACGCTCTCCGTGTCAATGGCGCATTGACGTCCGTCAACCTCAGACGCAACGAGCTCGGGGACAAGGGCTGGGGCGCCATCTTTGCCGCCATCTGCGGCAATAAGGACAGCAAGATCACGTCTATGAACGCGTCCTCCGAGAACATCAGCCCTGCTGGTGTCAAGCTGATCGCCGAGGCGCTCCGCACGAGCGTCACTGGCGCACTGACCAAATTAAGGTGCGTTTCGCCTCGATCTTGATCGAATTGAGGCCTCTGTGACCCCACTGCTCTTTGCAACCTGATAAAACGCACCCTCTGTGTGTGCGCAGCCTTGCGGAAAATGGCCTCGATGAGCAAGCCAAGCAAGCGCTCCGAAACGCATGGCGGGGCGCCCCCTCCCACTTGGAACTCTGAGACACTGAGAGGTGGTGCGCGCGCAATCCAAGCTACGTACTGCCCGACTACCAAACGACGAGCGCGGCGCTCTTCAAACGGGCTGGCAAGCAGTTCAAGCGCAAGCACCCTGGCAAGCATGAGGAGCGGAGGAGCGTTTGGTGGGCTGCCTTGAGACAGTGACCACAGTTCCGCACGAGGACCTCATCCTGTGCGAGGCCTTGATCGTGTCCTCGCCTGCCCGTGGCATGCTTGCGTGCCGGCCAGCGCGGGAGTGACACTCGTGACCGCGCCCACCTCGCGCCTCGCGCGCATGCGCATCATGCGCCCCGCGCTCGGCGACTCGTGCTGGGCTGCCGTTATGGCCCACGCCAACTCGTGGCTCCAGTGTGCAATGAGCGGAGAGTCCCGCGCGGCCCGGTCTCGCTTTGTGGCAACTGGCATGTGCGGTGTGTGGATTAACAAAGCGAGGGGGGCCGGCGCGGAAGCGAGTGGGCAGTGACAGTGCCGTATAACCGTTGTCGCGTGTTTCGCGTTAACGTTCACAGCCAACGTTCACACGTTCACCGTTCACAGTCAAAATGGTGGGTGAGCCTCCCTCCGCGGAATCCCACGAGGCCCGACGCGGCGGCCCTCGCGAAGCCGACTGTGCCGGGCGTGAAGCGCCCGAGCGGCACCTCAAGTGCGGCATCCAGAAGCGCCGGGCTCCACGACACGCTCGACGGCGCGCGTGCTAGCTCGGTCAGGCTGCTTTCCTTCTCCTCGCGCGCGTGCGCGTGCCGAAGATGACCGACGGCGGCGGTACGCCCTTACTGAGCACACAAACGCCACCGAGAGCACGCACCGCAATGCAGACCGCGCTCTTGCTCGCCACGATCTACCTCATTTTCTTCACGCAGTACAGCTCGGTCTCCGTGCTCGCACCCTTCTTCCCCACGTCGGAGGCAGCCAAGGCCTTGGGCGAGACCACCGTCGGCCTCATCTTTGCAGCCTACCCGCTCGGCATCGTACTCGCAACGCCGCTGCCGCCGCTCATGATGCGCACATTCGGAGCGAGCCTCTCCATCGGCCTGGGGCTCCTCGTGAGCGGTGTCGCGACGCTCGGCTTCGGCTACCTACCAGGGAGTCTCGGCACCGGCTCGCCAGCGATGCTCAGCGCGGCGCTCGTGGCCATGCGTGCGGTGGGCGGCATGGGCTCGGCGTTCGCTGATGTGGGCACATTCACGGTGATTACGACCGTCGGCTTCGGCAGTCGGCTCGGCGCGGTCATCAGCATGGTCGAAGTGGTCATCGGCCTAGCGGGCGCCGGAGGTACCTTGGCGGGCGGTATGCTATACGAGTTGGGGGCGAGCACGCCGTTCGGTGCCTTCCGATTCCCCTTCCTGGCCATGGCGGCGTGCAGCGTGGCGCTCGTGCCGCTCGTCTGCGTCGCCCTCCCGTGCGGCAAGCTGCGCGAGGGCGAGGGCGGCACAAGCGACTTCGGAGCGACAGAAGCTTCGACGGCAGGGGCGGCGGCGGGCGGCGGCGCACCGGCCGGGGCGGCGGCGGGCGGCGGCGCGATAGGCGGCGGCGCAATAGGCTGCAGCGGCCTCACCTCGGTCACCATTCCCGACTCGGTCGTCTCCATCGGCGACGGTGGATTGGGAGACAGCGCGGCGGGTGGCGGCGTGGCGCCTCCGGCATCGCTCTGGACTTACAGACGAGTTCTCACGTTGACGTCGACCCTCGCGGGCTCAGGTGATTGCCACGGATGGCCTCTGATGACTCACAGGTGATTGCGATTGATTGCCACGGATGGCCTCTGATGACTCGCAGGTGATTGCGATTGATTGCCACGGATGGCCTCTGATGACTCGCAGGTGATTGCGATTGATTGCCACGGATGGCCTCTGATGACTCACAGGTGATTGCGATTGATTGCCACGGATGGCCTCTGATGACTCGCAGGTGATTGCGATTGATTGCCACGGATGGCCTCTGATGACTCGCAGGTGATTGCGATTGATTCCGACATCCTGAGCGAGAATTGCTGTGAAAGACCCGCATGAATGAGGCCCGTGTTTGTCTCCGGTTCCGTGTTTGTCTCCGGTTCCGGCCGTTAATAATTAAAGTTTGCATTTTGGAGGGGTTTGGAGATGATTTGTGGCGCAGAATCGAAGCGAGGGCGCTTTTCTCCCTGCTCGAGCTCTCCACCCACAAGCGCACCTGCCGCCCAATGGACCCCAAGGAGGGCGACTACGTGCGCTTCAAGCACGAGAGAGTTGAAACTACCGGCACTGTCATCAAGCGCTCCGGGATGTACATTCGTGTGCAGCCCAAGGACGGCGGAGCGACTCTTTGGAAGGAGTTGAGTGAGCTTCGGCCGCTTGCTTCTGCTGTCGACGAGGCATCCGAGGCACTTGGCCCCGTGCGGCCTGATGCCTGCAACGACGGGGACGACACCAACCTCGACGGCATCGACGACGGTGACGACGACGCCGTTGCAGTGGCAGTGCAATCGGCTCAGGCAGCGGACGCAAAGGCGGTGGCGGAGGCGGCAGGGGAGCGACTGACGGAGATGGTACGCGTCCGAGGGGGCGGCTGCACCATGAGCAAGCCCCGCGCGCAAGCCGAGCCATTCATTCAGGACCTGGACGGCCCTTCGAGATCTCGCGCTGTGGAGCTAGGCCCTGAGGCAACACCCGAAGACAAGAAGGTCGCCGAGCCAGTGCCCGAGCCGACCGACAGCGCGCCTACGGAAGTTGTGGAGCCGGCGGCCAGAACGGCGACGGAGGCAGAGGCGGCGCCGGCAGAGGCGACGGCCGAACCGTGGAACCCGATTGTCGAGATCGGCAGCTCCATTATCGATGCGATTGTGCAGGCCTTCACGCCGCGTGGGCCGTCTTCCTCAGGACCGTCGAGCTCAGCCGATGCGCTGAGCGTGCGCAATGTGCATCAGGCTATTCTCAAAGCTGACAATTCACCTCGCCAGCCTATGGTATTTCGAACTACTGTGGACGGTTGTGCACTGCTGCCGCCAAAGCTGCCTAAGGCGCTCTCAGAACTCGACACCATCCTCATAAAAGTCCTTCTGAGCGGAGCGATCCGGTTGCTACGCGTGGAGTGGCTGATGAAGCAGCTGGACAACTACAAGATGCAGAATCGGCAGGCGCTCGAGGAGTTGGAAAAGAGCGGGGTCTCGCCGTCGCCGCTGCTGAGCCCTCCAGAGGCCGTAGCACTTGTCAAGCGTGGAGATCGGAGCATCGGCGCGCTTACCTACGGCTGGCTCATGTCAGGCAATCCAGATCCGGACGGGTCGCGCATCCGCGTGCTTCGACGCGCTCTGATAGGGATGGTAATTCGAATTGAAGCCCTGTTCTGGGACTTTGGTTCGTTGTATCAGAATCCAAGGTCGCCAGAGCAGGAGAAAACCTTCGAGATCGCCCTCAAAGGTGGGGCGATGAATCAGCTGTATGCGTCGATCCTTGCATCGACCGTGCTCCAGATCGAGGAGATCCCACCCCGGCCAGCCGAGTTCGATGGCAAGGTCTGCTTGTTCAAGTTGAGCGCAAACGTAGACGAGAAAGCGGTACGCAAGGCGCTCATGAGGTTCGGAACTATCAAGAGCTGCGACCTCAGCCGCACCCCCCCCATTGTGCACTTTGCCTCGCACGAGTCTGCCGTCGCGGCAAAGAATGCGGGTGCACCACCCGGCCTATGCGAGGGGCTCGACACGCTCTACAATGAGACGCCGTACTTTTCTCGTGGATGGTGAGCGCTGCCAATCCTATTCTGCAGGTGTGATTGGATCCCCTCTCTCATCCCTCACCCGCCTGCCACACTCTCCCATGCAGGTGCTGCTGCGAGGACTCGTTGAGCCGAGAGCTCATGAAACGGTTGACTGCCTACCCCGCGCTCCGGGAGGCCCTCAATCAGCTTCAGCCCAAGGTCTTTGCGCTGAGCAGCAAAGCGGATGCAACCCCCATTGAGGTTGAGGCGATCGAAAACAACGTAGCCGCTGACATTGAGCGGATCAAGAAGTCCAAGTTCACGAGCAAGGGCGACAAGGACAAGGTCATCAGCCTGTATGAGGAGTACGCGCGCAACACCGCCGGCGCGCTGACAAAGACGCTCGGGTCGCTTCCGCTTCAGATGCTCGCGCCCGGCAGCGCCACGGCCGCGCCGGCGGAGCCCCTGCCGCAGGTCGAAGTGCCCGCCGCGTCGCCGCTGCGCCTCGCCGAGGGACAGCCGCTGCTCCTGCTCTCTTGGCAAGGCTCCGGCGCGGGCGGCGGGCCGCGCTTTGGCGTCGTCGATGCAACCGGGGGGCGCGTCGCCGCCGCCGTCACGGGCGGCGAGGACGTCGAGCTCGCCTGGGACCGATGCAGCCAGGCGGTACTGCCGTGGCGGCCGCCTGCTGCCGGCTGGGACGCCGCGTTCGTCGGTGATGCACGTGCGCTTCGCGACCTCGCCGAGCCCGCACGCCGCCTGGCGGACGATGCTCGGCGGATGGAGTCGGAGTCGGCTCTGCGCGCCGTCGGCGAGCGGGCGCGCGCGATCGCCGACGGCGCGGCGCGATGCCAAACGATCGCGCACGCGGCGCGCGAGGCGGGCGGCGCCGTGCGGTCGTGCGTGGACGCGGCGGCGGCGCTCTTCAGCCGCAGCGATCCCAAGAAGCTCCAAGCCGCGCTCGGCAAGGTGCGTGCGGCGATCGAGAGGCTGCAGCCCTCTGCGCTCGAGGCCGCGCTCTCTGCGGCGCTGCTCTCCAGCGGCGCCAGCGGCGCCCGGCGCTATGCCGCGGGCCAGCCGCTCACCGTGCGTACCGCCGGCGGCTGGCGCGACGCCGACGTGGCAACGGCGGGCGCCGACGGCCTCTGCCACCGCCTCAATTTTGAGGGCCCAAGCAGCGAGCCACCAGCCACGCTCTTGCTGCACCCGTGGAACCACGCGCCGCGCGAGCTGCCGCACGCCGTCTTCGAGGCGATGCGCGCGTGGTGGGCGCGCTCGCTCCGCGCGCACCACGTGCACATCGCCGACGCGCTCACGGGCAAGCGGCTCGACGCGCTGCAGCAGTGCGTCGCCATCAGCGTGAGGGGGGGTGTGGCAGAGACGCAGGCGTCTGCCATCCGCGACGCGCACAGCCTGACCGCATGGTTGCTTGCGCAGCACGGTGCGCGGCTCGAGGGCGGCCCAATGGAGGGTCCACGCGGCGCGCTGCTCACCGCGGGCCCCGCGAGCGGCAAGACGACGCTGCTGTCGCAGGTGGTGATGATCGCGCTCCAAGACGAGCGCACGGAGCTCGTACCCATCCTGGTCAAGGTGCAGGTCTTGCAGCAGCGGTTGCTCGAGGCGCCCGACGCCTTTGCCACCGCGTGGAACTACATCGACGCCTTCCTGCGCCTCGAGCACGAGGCGAGCCCCCCGGCGCTCTACCGCATGCTGCGCCAGGCGATGAAGGCGCGTCGCGCGCTGCTCCTCCTCGACGGCCTCGATGAGGCCGGCGCGAAGCGCGACGACATTGAGCGCCATGTGGTCGAGGTGCTCGCGCCGCATGGCCACGTGCTGCTCTGCACCTCGCGGCCGGCGGGTGTGGTCGAGGCGCGCTTTGCCGCCTTTCGCCGCCTCGCGCTCGCGCCGCTCTCGGACGCGCAGCAGGAGAGCGCGCTCGAGCAGCGGCTCGGCCCGGAGCGCGCAGCCGCGCTGCTGACGTACGTGCGCGACGTCATGCCGCGCGACGACGACACGGGCCAGAAGGTGACGAGCAACCCGCTGATGCTCTCGATGGTCGCCTCCGTGTACGAGCTGCGGCAGGGCGTGGGCATGCCCGCGACGGTAGCCGAGCTGTACGCGACCGCGTCGGACGCGATGCTCGCGCGCGGAGGCGTC
>Ga0210239_101317_pt1 | contig 19341 bp, 22 predicted proteins | sample ChrtobMetP5a_0mM_FD_155451 | JGI IMG/M metagenome (GOLD analysis project Ga0210239, IMG submission 155451) | Chrysochromulina tobin associated microbial communities from unialgal haptophyte culture, Seattle, Washington, United States - P5a_0mM | ecosystem: Host-associated > Algae > Haptophytes >... | reverse complement strand
CGTCCCGCCCAGGCATCTCTGTCTTGCCAAAACGAAATGGCGGCGCTCCCAAGAGCAACCCCACGAAGCTCTCAGCGCAGCAGTCAGGGCCAACACACGTTCGCGTGTTCGGCGACTTTTCAGCGAACCCACCACCATCCCCTTGACACCGCCAGTATTACCACCCGTAACGTACTGTGTGTTACTGTGTGGGACCATAGGGGGGCTCGCGCCATGGCGAGCACCCGCGGCTTTCTAAACATTCAATCCCTTAACGAGCTCACGTACGAGAATCAGCCTTGCCGCCGTGCCGCCCCCTTTCCATGGAACAGCCCACATGCATGTTGTAGTCCTCATGCGGAGCGTGTGCCCAGTGCAGGGGCAACGAGAGCGCACCTCCTCCTCGGCCGGGGTAGAGCAGGTAGAGCAGGTGGAGCACGCCTGCATCGCCACGCTAAACCTGGTAGTCATTGACGCCATGATGGCCCGCGGACACGGCAGATCTGAGCTCGCGTTGAGCTCCCACGTGTTTTTCGACCTCGATCAGGATCCTGTGCATGGCATCGGGCACTGTGAACACCGTGCCAGGGTGCGGGATGCCGTTGATCTTGCCGAGCTGCTCCTGCACATCAAGCACCATCAGCTCCGTATCAGCGTCCTTGATGAACTTGGTCCACTGATTCGGCTTCGAGGGAAGCGCTTCCTCAAAGTAGATGGGCAGAAGGGTGATGCCCTTCTTGACTGCTGTGTGGATTTCATCCAGGCACGGCTTGGATTCGTACAAGGCCTTCGTGAGCACGACGATGAGCACCTTGGCTCGTGCCCGGTGCCCTTTGAGGCGCAGCATGAAGGTTTTCCAGTCCTTTCCAGGCGGGACGTGCAGCCCGCTGAAGCATTGCACGCCGCGCCCATTCAAGAGCTTGACGAGATCCGCCGCATAGTACATGCCCGGGCCGGCGCCTGCGCAATCCTGCGGACGTTTACCTGACGCGTACGAGATCACCGCTTCGGGATAGAAGTTCTCGAACGGCACGCCCTCTGGCAGCTGCGAGAGAACCTGGTCCTTGACGCCCTGCGTCATCTGCTCCGTGATCGTGCCTGGCACTTCGAAGAGTTTCCGGGTCTTCCAGTCGCCCGGTGGCGCTGTCGTGGGCGCTGGCTCCGGGGCCGGCCCGTCGAAGCGCAGCCCCAGCCGCTCAAGCATCGCCCGTAACGTGTCTTGCTGCTCGGACGCTGCGCCCTGCGCAGCGGCCAGCCGGCTAAGCATCGCCCGGATCGAATCTTGGGGCTCGGTGGCCGCGTCCTGCGCAGCGGCGGCCTTGTCGGCGGCGGCCTTGTCGGCGGCGGCCTTGTCGGCGGCGGCCTTGTCGGCGGCCGCCTTCGCCCTCTCCGCCGCCACCCTCTCCGCCGCCACCCTCTCAGCCGCCGCCCTTTCCGCCGCCGCCCTCTCCGCCGCTCTCTTCTCAGCCGCCACCTTCTCCGCCGCCGCCTTCTCCGCCGCCGCCCTCTCCGCCGCCACCTTCTCCGCCGCTCTCTTCTCAGCCGCTACCTTCTCCGCCGCCACCTTCTCCGCCGCCGCCCTCTCCGCCGCCGCCCTCTCCGTCGCCACCTTCTCTGCCGCTCTCTTCTCAGCCGCCACTTTCTCGGCCGCCGCCTTCTCTGCCGCCGCCTTGTCGGCCGCCGCCTTGTCGGCCGCCGCCTTCGCGGCCCCGGTCTTGTCCCACCTGTTTCGAAGCGCACGGGGAACGCACGCACTGTCGGCGCTGAGCAAGTGGCGCCCAGGACGGCGCGTCATCGCGTGCAATCACGAAGCGCGAGGGCTTGCGAAGGGTGGTCGTGAAGATGGCAAGGCAGTCAGTGGCAGAGGAGGCAGCAGCGCCCTCTCCGAGAACAACGGCGTGGGGCGACGGCGTGGGGCGACCGAGTGCTGCCTGATTGCTGCTGAGTGCTGCTGATTGCCGATGATTGCGCCTGAGTGCTCATGAGTGCGCCAGAGAGCGTTCCAGTGCGCGCCTGAGCGCGCGTCGCCACTGTCTGTGGCGCGGCCGGCGCGGCCAATCGCAGCCGCGACGAGTCGCAAACCAGGCCGCGAGTCCGCCGCCGACACCCGACGTGCCCACCACGGCGCGTGGGATGGGCCCGTGCGGACTCCGTCCTAAAATCTTGAGGATGTGCGATGGCGAGGCGCTGTGTGGCCCCATGGGGGGAGCGCTGCGTCCTCTCGGCTTCATCCCATGGTGATTGGCCGCCATTCGTTTGCCGAGCGGCCGAAAACCCGTGGTCCGCGTGCGCCCAAGACGGCGCCTCTGCACATCCGCTCGGCATCGCTGGGCAATCAGTGTGCATGCGCGCGGCGTACCGAGGCTCGCTGAGGAGCGCCACGACCTCGCTCCTGCCCCACGACCGGTCGCAGTCGAGGGCCGTGTTGCCGGCCTTGTTTCGGAGCGTCGGGTCCGCGCCCCCCTCGAGGAGGAGCTTGGTGACTGCGAGGTGGCCCTCGTATGCCGCCCAATGCAATGCTGTCCAACCGTCGACCTGAAGGAGCACACCGGGTCCATCGCTCGTTACTCGTCCGCGATCCCATGGCACGGGCTCGAGGAGGGCAGGCTCGAGACTTACATCCGTGGCGTTCACGGCCGCCTTGGAGTCGAGGAGGAGTCGGACGCACCCTTCGCGCCCGTACACTGAGGAGATAATAAGGGCTGTGAACTCGCCGTGCTGCAATGACACGATCTCCAAAATGAGAAGAGACGAACATCGTGCGGGCGGGCGGCGCGCGCCGTACGTCGAGGAGGCGTGTGCCAAGCTCGGCAAGGCGGCGGGGCGGCGGCACAGCCAGCCCGCGCGCGCGCCGTGCCGCTCGCTGGCTATGGGGAGACGGCGCCGTATCGGGCGGGCATTGTCTCTGTGGCGGAATCGACCGAAGCACGGCGAGGACGCGGGCGCCCACGCGAGGCACATGCGGCGGCGCACCCCAGGATTGTGCCAGTTGACGTTCCCTCCGCGCTCGATCAGCCGCCCGAACTCCGCCTCGTCGCCGTCGCTTGCGGCATTCCACAATTTCTCGGCCTTGGAGGGACCGAACCAGCCCATGTGTTCTGCGCGGTGTCAGCGGCGCGCGAGGGTCGGCCAACGAGTTCCCTGCCACGCAATCGGAGCGAAATTGTCAGACCCCCGAGTCCCCAAAGGTGCGAAGCATGCCATGCTCCGCGAGGGCGCTTCGACTCAAGGGCCAATTCCATGCTCGACGAGGGCTGCCTCCCGGCCGGGCTCCCGAGTTGGCCGTAAGGGCCAGCGCGCACGCCAGATGAGGGCCAGCGCTAACACGAGCACGCCATGGCGTCACAGTCACGTACCTCTCGACCCGGCGCGCGCCCACAGCAATGGACTGCACAAGTCCAGCCCCTCTTCCAGTTCTGTGATGAGCACCTCAATTCGGCCTTGGGCATGCCTTCGGCTCGTGCCTCTGTCTGATTGCCTCTCTGACTGCCCACGTCAAGGTGCGCGATCACAGAGCGTCCAATCCGCTATCCGAAGCGACTCCGCGGCCCCTCGATTGTACGTTATAATACAGGGGTGCCACCGACCGGCGGCAGCGGGGAAGAAACCATACCTCGCGGAAAAAGTTTCAACCTCGCACCGACGCACCTCCGGACGCGACCGGCGGGGTTAGACGGCGGGGGACGCCCGCTCCTCGGGACTCGCTCTCGGATATGCGCTGCTTGTGTCGCAAGTTGCTCCGTACTAAGCGACGTACAAGCTACACGACCGCGCCGGGCTTGACCGTCGACCTTGAGTCTTTATGAGTGTTTCGGTGACGGAGGATCCGCCATGCGTTAGATGTTTGATTGTCGTGTGATCGCGGCCACGCGCGGGCGTTTCGCTTTCGCGCCAGCATGGTGGGTGGACACACTGGGCCCATGGCTTCGCCCCTCTCGCCGGTCTACTCGCCGTCATGCGTCTCGAGGCTACCCGCGCCGATCGCTAAATCGCACGATGCTCTATCATCGCGTCGTTAGAGTGATGCACACGGCATATGCGCACGGCCTCAAACATCGGTCTACATCGGTAACACAACGGGCGCCGAACCCATGCACGAACCAGGTGTCCCCACGCGACGCGACGCAACAGGATTCCCGCGTCGTATGCGACAACGATCAACGAACCGACGCAAGCCGAGCTAGCTCACACTTGCAAGGTCCGTCGCGTGTCGGCGGCGGCTCGTAGGCGGCTCGGGTTCCAAACCCTGAGCCTCGGCGGCACATCGCCCAGCTAGGACCACGTGAAATCCTCCGCGTCGAAGGGCAGCGGCATCGGCGTCAGCTGCGGAGGCGACGGCGACGCGCGGCGCAGCTCGGGCAGCGAGCTCATCCGTAGAACGACGGAAGACCATTTGAGCCTCTTGCTCGGTGGGGCAGGCGAGGCGACGTCGTCAGCGCAGGCCGTCGGCGATGGCAGGAGCACGTCGTCGTCGCCGGTGAGCGTGGCCTCCTGGAGGGGCAGCCGCGGCGGGAAGAAGCGCTTCGCGTCCTCCGTGGGCGAGAGCATCGGGATGCACGAGCGCTGCGGCACGAACCGCCACGTGAGCGAGGCGGCTCGTGTGCGACTCATGCGGCAGCTGTGTGCAGCAGGGGACTCTTGATGGCCAGCACGGGCTTCGATGCCGAGGCACTGCCAGCCTGCTCGCGCTGCTCTTCGCGCTTGAGCCGACGGCGTACTCGAGCTTCGCGGCTGCGTCGACCGTCACCCGAGGGCGCTTCAGAGCGGCGAGAGTAACTGACGATGAGGACGCGTCCAAGCGCGGCGAGTCCTGATTTCCCCACAGCGGCGGTGGCGGCGGCGGCGTGGACAAAGTCGATGAACGCGCGGCGCGTCTCGCCCACGCTCGGCAGCATGCGCACCTTTCGGATCGTCGCTGGGCCGCACACGTCGCGGAAGACCGCACGCACCTGCTTGGCCGTCGCCCCTGTGGGAAGGTTTCCGACGAAGCAGGAGGATGAGGCCGCGGCGGAGGCGCTGCCGCCGCCCATCGCCGCGGCAGGGCCTTGCCGCGCGTCGCTGCCGCCATCGCATTCAGCGCTCTCGCGAGCGCCGCCCTGGGCCGGTGGTTGTGCGATCGACACGACAATCTTCCTGACCGATTCGGCAGCGGCGGCGGCTGCCTCGGGCATCAACCACAAGGACCCATCGAGCGCCAGTGCCCGCGTTGCTTGGGCCTTGCGCACAAAGGTCAGGAAGGCCATCCCCTTGAAGCGGTGCGGCGGCTCGTGACGTCGAACCATCGCAATCTCAGTGATCTCGCCGGCCGGCTCAAAGTGCGCCCGCAGCTGCGCTTCGGTGGTACTCTGTGGCAGGTGGCCAACGAACACACGGAGACCTTTGGCGACCGGGTCGATCGCGTCGGTAGCCGCCGCGTCCGTAGCCGCGCCTTGCATGCGGCGCGCGCGCTCCTCTTCCTGAGCAGCCAGCAGCGCCTTCTGCTCGCGCCGTTTTTCCTTCTTGCTCTTCTTCTTGGCCGGCTCGGAAGGCTCAATCTTTTCAACCGCGGGCGCCGGCGCGTCGTCACGCTTGCGCTTCTGACGAAGCCGGCGCTGTGCACGCGTCGCCTTCGTAGCCTGTTCGCCAGCAGTGTTGTCAGACTCCATTTTGTTTTGCGGAGGGCGACGGACGCGGACACGTGGACGGGCCGCAATGATGACACTCTCACAGCGAGTCGAGGCGACGCGCAGAGTTAGCACAACGCGTCCAGCTGAGTGTGAAAAGATTGGGTTCGTCATTCACGCCCAGCGCGAACTCCCGTCCGGCGGCGCTCTTCTTTCGCTTTGCCGCCCTCTTGTACAAGATGGTGGTCCTTTTAGGCCTTGAGACGGCTGCGCTTGGCATCGTGGCCAGCCGGCTTCCTGCGGTGCGCGCCACTGCGCGCGACACTGTCCGGTGGCTTTACGGCACGGAGCCGGGCGCTCCAAGGGACACAGCTGCGACGTCGGCCGCCACCCGCTCGTCCGCCGTGCGCTCGCCCGCGACGCCTCTGCGCCCGACCATCCTCCCACAGCTCTTTGGGCATCGCGAGGCTGCCACCAACTCGGTGCTCCGCCACCCCGCCATCCTCGACTCGGTGAACGCGTCGGTGCCTCGCCGGTACAATGGCGAGGTCGGCGCCCACTGGCATCTGCTCTTCACGACCGACTACGACGGCACCTCGCTCGCGCACCTGCTCCACCAGTGCGCGAGCGACGCCGCCATGCTGGTCATCGTGCGCAGCGTCGACGGCCGCGTCTTCGGCGCCTACATCAATGAGTTGCTCGAGGCGACGACGAAGAACGACGAGTGGCACGGTACCGGCGAATGCTTCCTGTTTGCGCTCGCCGAGGTTCCGCTGCCGCCGCTGCCCGAGAGGCAGCTGTCGACGCCCTCGCCGTCGAGACGCGCCGTCACGCGCACCGCCCTGCTACCCTTCCGATGGCAGCGCGGCAGCAACTCGCAGTTCTTGCGCGTGGACGCCTCCGCGCTGGTCATCGGCGCGGGTGGCACGGGCGGCGTCGGGCTGCTGCTGGACTCGGATCTGTGCCGCGGCGCGTCGGGGCATACGGCGACCTTTGGCAACCCGCCGCTGCCCGCTGTGGCCAGCGTCCGACCTGCGCTCACCACGGCGCCCACCACCACCACGGCGCTCACCACGGCGCCCACCACGACGCTCACCACGGCGCCCATGGCCAGCGTACGACCGGCGCTCACCACGGCGCCCAACGCGGCGGCGAGTGGCGCGATGAGCGCCGCGGCGAGCTCCGCCAGCATCGGTCCGGCATCGGCGGCGGCGTACCGGCTATCCGAGCGCCGTGGCGAGCGCGCGAGCGCCGTGGTGAGCTCCGTGACCACCCCAGCGGCAGCGCCGCCGCCGAGGCCCGGGACTGCGCGGCGCTGCTCGCCAGGCGCGCCGTTGCACACGCCGGCACCGTCGGCTTCGTCAGCTTCGTCAGCTTCGTCGATCCCGGCGTCGGTGGATCGAGATCGAGATCGAGATCGAGATGCAGCAGCTGCGGGCGCGGCGCCTGTGGCGAGCGAGGGCGTGCCCGGGGCGGCGCCTTTGGCGAGCGAGGGCGTGCCCGAAGGCTCCATCGAGTTTGACGTGGCCGTTGTCGAGTCCGCACTGCATGCGTGTGCTCACCACGGCGCCCCAATCGAGTTTGACGTGGCCGTTGTCGAGGTGTGGGGATTGGACGAGCGGAGAGCGCTGCATGCATGTGCTCACCACGGCGCCCCCCCCCCCTCCCCACAGGTGTGGGGATTAGACGGGCGTGCATGCATGGCCCTGCCGGCGACCAAAGGGCACGTGGCCCTCATGCTCAGGCAGCACTCCTCGATGGCGGAGTCCTCAATGACGGACGTAGATGTCTTGTGATCGAGCGCACGACGGGATCAAGATCGCGGCGCACCTCGCAGCGCACACGGCACACGGCGGCCACCAGAAGACCGCACCACACGCCTTGTCACGCGGTGTGGCCGTCAGGGCCGTCAGCCGTCAGGTTCGTCAGGTTCGTCAGTGTGGCCGTCAGCCGTCACCAACTCTGCTGGGGAGAGTGATCGGGCACGTCAGGTTCGTCAGGTTCGTCACCAACTCCGCTGGGGAGAGTGATCGGGCAGTTGACACAGATTCAATCACACGCGCGCGGACGGCTCAGGAGCTCTCAGCGACTCAGAAGACAGAAGAGCGATAGCACACATACGAAGATACGCGGATGCCATGCGTAGAGCGCTGGGCGTCGTGTCCAGCTACACAGGAATTAGCATATTAGTCGAGCGAAAATCGAGTGAGGAATTCACCGAACTTCCAGAACCGAACCATCTCAACCGCTGGTCCGGTTTCATTTACAGTAATGACTTGCTGGACTTCAAAAGTAAAGCGCTGTATCGGTTTAGTTTCGTGGTAAATTCCGATCAATGGACTCCATCAGGGTTGTCAAGGCCGCGGCCAAAGCGGCCAAGGGACGTGCGCCGCAGCTTCAGTATCCGCGACTCGCGCTCTTCCGGCAGATTCTCCGTGCGCACGAGCGGCACTTGCCTGCCGCTCACCGAGAGCTAGGCGACGCGTACGTCCGCGAGGAGTTTCGAGCCCATCGGAAAGCATCGGTGCGTCGTGCTCGCCTGCCGAGGCACACCAGCTGTTAGTGACTGGTCTGTTCGTTCGAGAATCGCATGCGCGTCAGACCACGTTCCTCGTGGAGTTTGAGCGGCAGTGGCGCGACTATTTGCACCAGGTCTTGCGGCCCGAGGAAGATGTGATTGGTCGGGATTTGACGGCAGGTGAGGTTGAGGCACTGTCCGACGAGCAAAAAGTTCAGATGGTGCGGCGCAGTGGCCGACTCGAACGCGCGCCTGTGCTTGCACCCAAAGTTCGCTCACCGTCGCGTCCTCGGCTCGCGCGGTTGGCATGCTGCGTTTGCGCGCGCGTGGCGTGGCAATCTGGCAGCTCAAGATTCGTGAGAACGCATTGGGCGCAGCCAAGGTTAAGCTATGAGATTCGCGTGGGCATGCGCAGCAAGCAGAGCAGCGTTGATAGAGTGGAGCCATGTCGCGGCTTGATGTGCCTCTCCCGCGACGTCGGGTGGTCACACAGTCAACAAGCAGGGGAACAGGCGTCTCCAGGCGTTCGTAACGTCCTATCACGGTTACACGCTGGCTGTCCACGACCGCGCATCGGGGCTTCGGACAGTTTTTGGCATGGTGTGTGGACCCTTTCGGATACATTGTATAGCGAAATTGAGTGTAGCCCGAGCGAGCGAGTACTCAGTGCTTATGTTTACCGTGCGGACCGCGACGAAACTGACTGTCAGACTCACTGCAATACGTTGCACTCTAGGCGGCTGCCAAAACCGAGCACGTCGTTCTCCGCGAAGGAGGATCGCGTGAGCTTTCGCTCGAGATTGCTGATTCGCGTCGGATCCGTCTCCTACAATGCCGATCGGGATCGCTGCACTCAAGGCCGCGGGCGTGGACACGTCGGCTCTCAAGCTCGACATCATCAAGGAGGTCAAGGCTCGCGAGATCCTCGACTCGCGTGGCAACCCCACCATCGAGGTTCGCCGCCCCTCGTCGATCCGTGAACTGAATGGGCCGCTGCGTCGGCTTCATGTGCAATAGTTCCGTGTGCAGCAGGGCTGACAATCATGCGTGTCGCGTGCGTATCTGTGCAGGTTGACCTCTTCACCGAGGGCGGCATCGTGGCCAGGGCGATGGTCCCGTCGGGCGCGTCCACGGGCATCTACGAGGCTGTGGAGCTGCGCGACGGCGACAAGAACCGATTCCTTGGCAAGGGTTGCCTCACTGCGGTCGCGAACGTGAACACCAAGATCAACGAGCTCATCAAGGGCAAGAGCGTCATGGACCTGGCCGCGCTGGACAAGATCATGTGCGACGCGGACGGCACCCCGAACAAGGGCAACTTCGGTGCGAACGCCATCCTCGGCGTCTCGATGGCCGCGTGCAAGGCGGGCGCCGAGGCGGCGGGCGTGCCGCTGTACAAGCACATCGCGACGATCGCCGGCAACGACAAGCTCGTGCTGCCGGTGCCGTGCTTCAACGTGATCAACGGCGGCTCGCACGCGGGCAACAAGCTCGCGTTCCAGGAGTACTTCATCATCCCGGTGGGCGCGGCGACGTTCGCCGAGGCGGTCCGCATCGGATGCGAGTGCTACCACCACCTGAAGGCGATCATCAAGAAGAAGTACGGCGGCGACGCGACGCTCATCGGCGACGAGGGCGGCTTTGCGCCGCCGTGCGACGCTCGCGGCGGCTGCGAGCTCATCGTCGAGGCCATCAAGAAGGCGGGCTACGAGGACAAGTGCAAGATCGGCATGGACGTTGCGGCGTCCGAGTTCAAGGTGGAGGGCCAGGACTGCTACGACCTGGGCACCTGGTACCCGGAGGCCGAGAAGACGCCCGAGCTCAAGATGACCGGCGCGGAGCTCGGCGCCTTCTATGCCAAGCTGTGCGAGGACTTTCCGATCATCACCATTGAGGACCCCTTCGACCAGGACGACTGGGCGGCGTGGTCGTCACTCGTGGAGAAGATCGGAACGCCCACGCAGGTGGTCGGTGACGACCTGACCGTGACCAACGTCGCGCGCGTCAAGGACGCGATTGAGAAGAAGGCGTGCAATGCGCTCCTCCTCAAGGTCAACCAGATCGGCTCGATGACGGAGGCCATCGCCGCTGTGAAGATGTGCAAGGACGAGGGATGGGGCATCATGTGCTCGCACCGCTCGGGCGAGACGGAGGACACGACGATCGCCGACCTCGCCGTCGGCCTGTGCACCGGCCAGATCAAGACCGGTGCGCCCTGCCGCTCCGACCGCAACGCCAAGTACAACCAGCTCATGCGCATCGAGGAGGAGCTCGGCTCGGCAGCGGTCTTCGCGGGCGCCACGTGGCGCCGCCCCGCATGGATGTCCGCCTTCGCGCCGTGATGATCAGGCGCGGCAGAGCAGCGAGCGTCCTCGAGTGTGACGACGACACGGCCGTGCTCGTGTGGGCCACGGGCGGCGGAGGTGTGCCGCTGAGCCTGTGGAGAGCTCGCGAGCTCACCCACACGGACACACGGCCCCTGGGGTGGGGGGACCGGCGATAAGGAGGGAGATGTGTCCACGTTTCAGCACAAGGATCCTGCACAACGCTCCGCCAGCGTGGAGCCCCGTTTGATTTGTGTCGTCCAAGATGTATTTTTCAGTTGGGACTGCAGCATTTAGTCAACGGCCTGGCACCTGTGAACACACCCCTTCGCCATGGCGCAAAGGCGACTCCTCAGCCTTCGGGTGTTGGCACTGGTCGTGGCCGCCTTATCCTTGGGAATTTTACTCACGCTGGCATCGATTCAGCCACTCCAGTCACCACCGAGGCAAGCACGGCCAAATCGCGCGCGAGCATCACAGAGGGATGCCGCAACGGCCCGCTCACCAGCCAAGGCTGTTGCAGCACTGCCGTTCGCCGCGTTGGCAAAGGCGATTTCTGGCGGCGGAGTTGCCGCTCTCGCTGCTGCCATGGCTCCCGGCCAGGACCTCCTCGTCACGTTCGGCTCGATGGCGCTCGCTCCCTTCCTCTCGAGCCTGCTGTCGACGCTCGTGCGGCTCAACGTGACCAGCCTCGTCGTGGGCGCATTGGATGCGGAGCTGCACGACGCCTGCATAGCTGCTCACGTGCCCGTGCTTCGTATCGACGGCGGCGCAGCGGCCTCCCCGTCGGGCTACTTTCGGAAGGACTACGGCGCGTTCAAGAAAATGGGCGCCCGCAAAGCTCGCTTCCTTGCGACGCTGCTGGCGGCGGTCGGAGCCGGCGGCGCCGGTGGGCTTTGGGTATGCGACGCTGACGTGAGCTTCCTCCGTCCGCCGTCGACGGAGATCGCGATGCGCCCCTCCCTCGCCGCCGCCGATGTCCTCTTGAGCACCGACTGCATCGACCTCGCCGCCGACCGGCGTGGCGAGTGTACCGAGGCCAACCTGAACACCGGCGTCCTCTACTTGCGTTCAACGGAGGCGGCGCTCGCTTTCACGAGCGAGTGGGCGCGGCGCATGGAGACGGTGGGGCCCGAGCCGTGGCTCGACGACCAGGCCGTGCTCAACAACATGGTGCGAGAGACCTGATTGAGCCTGATTGCGCCTGATGGCGAATGATTGCGAATGATTGCGAATGATGGCGTCCCTCATCAGGTGCGAGAGGGCTTCAAACGAGAGTCCACAGGCGCCGTCGCGGGCGCTCCGAGCCGCACCTACATTGGAGCGAATGGCAAAGTGCGCATCGGTCTGCTCCCGCTGGATGACGTGGCCAACGGCCACACGTTCTTTGTGCAGCACCCGTGCGCCATGTGCCAGCAGGCTGATCAGCACGCAGCTGCCACGTGTGCGTGCTCACGCCTCGCGCCGCCCCTGCCGTTCGTGGTACATACGACTTTTCAATTTGGAGACACGGCGCAGGTGCATGCACTGATTGCCTTGCATGCACCGATTGCCTTGCATGCCACCTGTGATTGGCTCTGATTGGTACTGATTCGCTCTGATTCGTTCTAAATGCTTCCGATCCTCGATGGCGTGGCATAGTTTGCATGGGGCAAGCGCGCGCGCCTGATGCAGGCTGGGCTGTGGCACGTGGGGCCGATCTGGCTGGCGAGATCGCGCCCTTCGGCCGGTGGAGCGCTCGCCACAACGCCGCCAACGGCCGCGGAGCCTCGACCACTCCCCTCGGCTGCGCCCGAGATCTTCTCCGAGATTTCGTCCGAGATCTCGTCCGAGATCTCCTCCGAGATCTCCTCCGAGATTTCGTCCGAGATCTCGTCTGCGCGGATGGAGCGCGAGGAGGCTCGCCTCGTAGTGCTCGACGAGGCGGCGGCAGAGACGGCGCTGCGGTCCGACGTCGAGGCCGCCCTGAGGCGCGACGCCAGCCTCGCTGAGGGCGTGAGCCGCAACGACTCGCGTGCGTTGATCCGTCTGCACAAGGCGCTCGATGCTGCTTGGCGGCGGCGTGTGCTGGGGTTGCTCTCGATCGCGCTCGCCCGCAATCGGACGGCGGTGCTGCCGCCAGCGTGGTGCTTCTGTGACCTCTATTGGGGTGGCATGAGCAGTTGCCGCGCCATTGGCGCCATGAGCACCGCGCTGCCATTTGAATGCCCGGTCGATCACATCATCGACGTGCCACGCTGGTCGACGCAGGGCCGGTTGAGCTGGCGACCTCCCCGATGGCTTGAGCATCACCATCCCCACCGCCACCGCCACCATCACGCCCACCACCGCCACCGCCACCATCACGCCCGCCACCAGCGACGCTCGCGGCGCGAGCAGCAGCCGGCCGCTGGGCACACGTCTTCACAGCCCTGGTCTTCACAGCTGGACGCTAGGCGCACGTCGCACGAGGGGGCGGGGGAGGAGATCTCGGAGGAGATCTCGGAGGAGATCTCGGAGGAGATCTCGGAGGAGATCTCGGAGGAGATCTCGGAGGAGATCTCCCAAGCGATTGTCCAGGTCATCTCCCTCTCGAGCCTCCCAACGGCCCGCCTTGCATGCAAGTGCTCACCACCGCGCGGCCCCGCACAGGTAATCTCCCTCTCGAGCCTCCCAGCGGCCCGGTGTGAATTCACAGCGCCCGCCAGAGCCGCGGACCGCGCTTTGGCGCTGTCGCTGCTGCGCTACTCGCGGCTGTTTTGCTACACAGAAGGGCGCTCAGCGCGGGCGGGCGACGCCGCCCCCTGCTGCACGGAGCACTCGCTGCGCTCCGCGTGGACGACCGATGAGGACCCACGTGGCAAGGGCTTCCTGCCGTGCGATTGGGGCTTCCAAACTCCTGAGGACGCGCTCACCGAGTGCGCACGCCACCGCCGCAGCGAGACGAGTGCCCAGTACGGCGCTATTGATGCCCAGTACGGCGCTATGGATGCCCGGGACGGCGCTGTCGCGGCACACGTACTCCGAGATGTCGATCTCGACAGCCGGACTGGCGCGGATCACGTACTCCTCGCAGTGTGCTCCCTTCCCCAATCGGCAAATGCACGAAGCTCCAGCGCCGAGGTGGGCACTCCTGAGTGTCTCTGATTGCCACCCTCATTAGGTGCACGAAACTCCAGCGCCGAAGTGGGCACTCCTGAGTGTCTCTGATTGCCACCTTGCGGGCCTGAGTGTGTCTGATTGCCCCCCCTCATCAGGTGCAGCTCCTCCAGCAATGGGCGCTCGCTGCGCTCAAGGCGCGCGGCTCGGCGGAGGGCCTCCTCGTCCTCGCATCCTCGGACGAGGCCATCCACGTGGCGCGCCGTCTCGGGCTCCATTACGAGCGGCTGCCGAGCGCGTCGTCGTGGGCGGCCAGCGTGGCGGCATGCGTCCACGTGGCAGGCGAGCTGATTGCGTCTGCTTGCGCCTGATTGCACCTGATTGCGTCTGAGTGCGTCTGATTGCGTCTGAGTGCATGCGTCCACGTGGCAGGCGAGCTGCTGCTGCGCCACAGACGGCCGTTGGTACTCTCCTGATTGCCCAAGTGGACCTGATTACCCCCCTCATCAGGCGAGCTGCTGCTACGCCACGGACGGCCGTTGGTGCTCTCGATGCCATCAGTGCAATGGTGGAAGGACCCTGGCCCATGGATACGGTGCGACGACCTTGATTGTGTCTGATTGCCTCTCTCATCAGGTGCGATGGCCCCACTTGCATGCGCTCCACTCGGGCCTGAGTGTGTCTGATGGCCCCCCTCATCAGGTGCGATGGCCCCACGGCGGGCAGCTTGCAGTGCGCTCCACTCGGGCCTGCGGATGCGATGGTCGCGACGGAGATGCTCTCGGTGCGCCTTGATTGCGTCTGATTGCCCCCCTCATCAGATGCGATGGTCGCGACGGAGATGCTCTCGGTGCGACTGATTGCCTCTCTCATCAGACGGAGATGCTCTCGGTGCGCCCCTGAGTGCGTCTGATTGCCCCCCTCATCAGCTGGAGATGCTCTCATTGAGTGCGTCTGATTGCCTCTCTCATCAGACGGAGATGCTCTCGGTGCGCCTTGATTGTGTCTGATTGCCTCTCTCATCAGACGGAGATGCTCTCGGTGCGCCTTGATTGTGTCTGATTGCCCCCCTCATCAGGTGCGCCAGGACGCCCTCGGTGGTGGCGGTTATGTGAAATGGGGAGGCCTCGACCCCTCGATACTGGTGCTGCGCTCGACGGCGGCGGCTCGGGCGTTCGTCGCGGCGTGGCGCGAGGTGCTCTTGATGGCCTCTTGATGGCCGCTTGATGGCCTCTTGATGGCCTCTTGATTGCCTCTTGATTGCCTCGTGATTGCCTCTTGATTGCCTGCCTGATGGCCCCCTTTCATCAGGTGCTCCTCACCGAGCATGCAGCGATCCGCACACGTAGCGGCACCGCCAACACCACCATCGCCGCCGCCCCCCCCGGCCACCTGGAGCAGTGGGCCACCCGCGCCGGCCCTCTCTTCCAGCAGATGCTCGCTGCAGCCGGAGGCGGCGGCCCCTCTGGGGGTTCGTCAGCTTCGTCAGCTTCGTCAGCTTCGTCAGCTTCGTCAGCTTCGTCAGCTTCGTCAGGCTCGTCAGGCTCGTCAGGCTCGTCAGGTTCGTCAGGCCCCTCGGGTGTCTGGCCCGGGCTCGAGCCGATTGAAATGCTCGGGGTTCGTCAAACCTCGCGCCTCTTCGAGATGCGCGTGCCGAGCGCCGTCGCGGCGCTCGACGGTGTGCTCGATACGGCGCTCGTCGGTGTGCTGCCGCTCGCGCTGTTCGCGAGCGGCCACGTGCACTGGGTGCAGCGCGCGTCGCACGAGGCGCTCGGCATGGAGCCCTATGCGCTGCGCCCGCAGCTCGTGCCGCTGCCCTTGACGGCAGGTACGGAGAGCTCCGAGCTGATTGGACTTGATTGTATCTGATTGCATCCGATTTCATCTGATTGTACTTGATTGCATCTGATTGGATCTGATTGCATCTGATTGACTTGATTGCATCTGACTGGATATGATTGGACCTGATTGCATCGTCAGGTACGGAGAGCGCCGAGCTGATTGGTCTGCGGCTTCGTCAGAGCGGCCTGTGGCTCGAGACGGTGCTCGATACGGCGCGTCACAATCAGACGCTGGAAGCTCCCGTGCTCGATACGGCGCGTCACGCTCAGGCGCTGGAAGCCCCCGTGCTCGATACGGCGCGTCACAATCAGGCGCTGGAAGCCCCCGTGCACGTTGGACCATCCCCGCGTCGCTACCTGACGCTCAAGCTCGACACGGCGCTCAAGCTCGAGGTGGGAGCTGTCCCGCGCGGCGCGTCTAAGGACGCTGCTGGAGGGCTCGGGGGTCCCAAATATGGAGGGTTCGCATGCCTCGCCGCCCACGCATCGGCTGTGGGGAATCAGCTGCGCGCGATCCGGCAAGCATTCGTGATCGCCGCCCTTCTCAAGCGCACACTCGTGCTGCCGCGCCTGACGTGCCATTGTGATCGGGACCCTAGCGGCACGCTCACCGAGCTGATCGCCAAGGGCTGCCAACTGCCAACGGCCGAGGCGGAGCGTTACCTTCCGTTTGAGTGTCCGTTGGAGCACCTGCTAAATTTGGAAGCTTGGGCGGACGCGGCGGCACGCGACGCGACGTACACGTTGCTGCCCGCGTCGACCGTGCTGCCAACTGCCAGCACACCCCTCACACCTGCCGCCCTCGCCACCGCCCTCGCGCGCGCCGGCCCTCCTGCTCGCCAGCCGTTGGGCGCCGTGTTGGGCGAGGAGGAGCCAACTGCCGCTGCCGTGGGCGCCGTGTTGGGCGAGGAGGAGCCAACTGCCGCTGCCGTTGTCCTTGAGCTCACTTGGCCAACCACAGGCGACGCGCCGCTGTCGGCCAAAGCAAGAGTTTCGTCGGAGCTCGGAGGGAGATCGTCGGAGCTCGGAGGGAGATCGTCGGAGCTCGGAGGGAGATCGTCGGAGCTCGGCCTCGAGCTCGAGCGGCTGCTTGCCCTCGGACCGGCAGGTGCCTGATTGGACTTGATTGGATCTGATTGGATCTGATTGGACTTGATTGGACTTGATTGGACTTGATTGGACTTGATTGGACTTGATTGGACTTGATTGGATCTGATTGGATCTGATTGGACTTGATTGGACTTGATTGGACTTGATTGGACTTGATTGGACTTGATTGGACTTGATTGGATCTGATTGGATCTGATTGGGCTTGCCCTCGGGCCGGCAGGTGGCTGGTGCATCTCGTGTGCCACGGTGCGCGTGCCGCCTTCGCTACTGGCGTTCGGGGACGAAATTGACGAAATGGCGCGCAGTCCAGATGCGATCTCAGATCGCGGCTCGACGAGAGGCGGCGGCGCTACCTGCCGCTTCTGCCTCAACTTTACGCGCTTGCTCGCAATTGAGGAACCCTATGCCTGGACCTAGGCCGCCGCGAGAGGTTTGCATAAGTCTCACGTGTGGGATCAAGCTATAGGCAATCAGGGCGTTAGGCAATAGGCTTGCCGCTTGGCTTTTCCTTAATAGCGTTTTAGTCGAAAAACCTACGGAGACCAGACCCCCAAGCATGAGCGGGCCACAATCACATTGACGGAGGTGTTGGCCGATCGCAATCACAACCTGTGCGGTATACTCCTGGCCGTTAATCCCCTTGATGGTTAGTTGCGACTTGCGTGGATCGTGCGCTCAGAACGTCGACGCGCGCCCACATCTCCGTTGTCCGCGTCCGTGCGAGCCGCGCCGCAACGCCGCAAGAAAGATCTTGAAACCGCCGTGCGTGCGCCGTGCCCCGTGCGGTCTTTCTAATCACTATAATGTCGCTCCGCGATTTACTTGCCGACAGCGACACGCCGTGTACTAATGGTACGGAGCTATATATTAGGCTCTGTGATCGCGCACCTTGACGTGGGCAGTCAGAGAGGCAATCAGAAGGCATGCCAATGGCCGAATTGCGGTGGTCATCAATTTTGGAACAAGTTTTTGCGGACCTTCCTTCGCGATGGGAAAAGCGGTGGGCTTGTGCAGTCCATTGCTGTGGGCGCGCGCCGGGTCGAGAGGTACGTGACTGTGACGCCATGGCGTGCTCGTGTTAGCGCTGGCCCTCATCGGGCGTGCGCGCTGGCCCTTGCGGTCAACTCGGGAGCCCGGCCGGGAGGCAGCCCTCGTCGAGCATGGAATTGGCCCTTGCGGCCAACTCGGCAGCCCGGCCGTTTGCCTCGAAGCGCCCTCGCGGAGCACGGCATGCTTCGCACCTTTGGGGACTCGGGAGCCTGACGGTTTCGCTCCGATTGCGTGTCAGGGAACTCGTCGGCCGACCCTCGCGCGCCGCTGACACCGCGGAGAATACATGGGCTGGTTCGGTCCCTCCAAGGCCGAGAAGGACAAGAAACTGTGGCAGGCCGCACAGGACGGCGACGAGGCGGAGCTCAGGCGGCTGATCGAGCGTGGAGGGAACGTCAACTGGCACAATCCTGATAGGGTGCGCCGCCGCATGTGCCTCGCGTGGGCGCCCGCGTCCTCGCCGCCTCTGCTGCTTTCGCCGCCGCGCTCGCCCGAGACGGCGCGGTGTCCCCAGAGCTCGCTGTAGTCTGCGCCGCCACCCCGCCGCCCCGCCGAGCTTGGCACACGCGTCCTCGTCGCATGGCGCGCGCCGCACCCCCGCGTGCTCGCCCACGCTCCTCGCGTGCTCTGGCACTCGATGACTCCGCGTGTGCTGCATTTGCCCACAGTACGGAGACACAGCTTTGATAGAGGCCTCAATCTACGGGCGCGAAGGGTGCGTCCGCCTCCTCCTCGAGGCCGAGGCCATCGAGGTCAACGCCAAGGTAAGCCTCGAGCATGCCCTCTCCCAGCACATGCGATGGGTCCGCTTGCATGTAGTCATTCCGTTTGGCCTCTCGTTTGTCTTTAGGGCAACTCCGATTATACAGCATTGCATTGGGCGGCAAACTTCGGCTATCTCGCGATCGCCAAGCGCCTTCTCGAAGGGGGCGCCGATCCGACGCTTCGAAACAATCTCGGCCAGACGGCCATCGACCTCGCACGGCAGTATGGCAAGAGCGAGGTCGTGGCGCTCCTCAGCGAGCCTCGGTACGCCGCGCGCATGCACACTGATTGCCCAGCGCTGCCGAGCGGATGTGCAGAGGCGCCGTCTTGGGCGCACGCGGACCACGGGTTTTCGGCCGCTCGGCGAACGAATGGCGGCCAATCGTCATGGGATGAGATCGAGAGGACGCAGCGCACCCCCCATGGGGCCACACGGCGAGTCGCGAACGCACATCCTCAAGATTTTAGGACGGAGTCCGCACGGGCCACTCCCACGCGCCGTGGTGGGCACGTCGGGTGTCGGCGGCGGACTCGCGGCCTGGTTTGCGACTCGTCGCGGCTGCGATTGGCCGCGCCGGCCGCGCCACAGACAGTGGCGACGCGCGCTCAGGCGCGCACTGGAACGCTCTCTGGCGCACTCATGAGCACTCAGGCGCAATCATCGGCAATCAGCAGCACTCAGCAGCACTCAGGCAGCACTCGGTCGCCCCACGCCGTCGCCCCACGCCGTCGTCCTCGGAGAGGGCGCTGCTGCCACTACCTCTGTGACTGCCTTGCCATCTTCACGACCGCCCTTCGCAAGCCCTCGCGCTTCCTGATTGCATGCGATGACGCGCCGTAATGGGCGCCACTGCTCAGCGCCGACAGCGTGCGTTCCCCGTGCGCTTCGAAACAGGTGGGACAAGACCGGGGCCGCGAAGGCGGCGGCCGACAAGGCGGCGGCCGACAAGGCGGCGGCAGAGAAGGCGGCGGCAGAGAAAGTGGCGGCTGAGAAGAGAGCGGCAGAGAAGGTGGCGGCGGAGAAGGTGGCGGCGGAGAGGGCGGCGGCGGAGAAGGTGGCGGCGGAGAAGGTG
>Ga0210239_101315_pt1 | contig 19384 bp, 13 predicted proteins | sample ChrtobMetP5a_0mM_FD_155451 | JGI IMG/M metagenome (GOLD analysis project Ga0210239, IMG submission 155451) | Chrysochromulina tobin associated microbial communities from unialgal haptophyte culture, Seattle, Washington, United States - P5a_0mM | ecosystem: Host-associated > Algae > Haptophytes >... | reverse complement strand
ATCAGCCGCGCAGAGCGAGGCGGCACGCTCCGAGCAGCTCAAGCCGCCGGCGACGCAACCCTCGAAGAAGGCGAAGCGCGGCGCGCGGCGTGCTGCCGAGCGTGCTGCTGCCGACGCCGAGGACAAGCTGCTCGAGGCCGCCATCGACGAGTCGGTGCGCAAGCGCGCGGCGCTCGAGGCGCGTCATGCTGTGGTCGAGGCACACCAGCCCAGCCCGAAGTGGGAGGCATCGGACGCACCGAGCGCCGCACGCACGGGCGGGGGCTGGCAAGTCTTCGTCATGCATCCGACGTCAGGAAAGTCGACGCTGGTGCCGGTGGCAGGCGGCGAGACGACGGTGAAAGAGGTGGCGGAGGCGTTCGCGCAGAAGACGAGCCTGCCCGCTGCCTCGCTCCGTCTGCAGCTGTGCAAGGGCCCATCGCTCGAGTGTACGGCGACGTTACGCGCGGCGGGCTTGGCCAACGGCGGCACAGTGCATGCGCTGTTCGCGTTGCTCGGTGGCATGCACCAAGAGGAGGTTGAACGCGCCCCGGCAGAGCCAGCGCTGCCGTCGAAGCGGCGCATTGCTGAGATGCACCTCGAACGCCATCTCTCAACGAAGCCGACGATTTCGGAGCGAGTCGAGGAATTGCTCAAGGAGTACATCGAGAAGGATCAGATTTCCGTGCATTTCAATGAATGGAACATCAAAGAGTGGCTTCCTGACCTTCACCGTGAGCTCTCCCACGAACTCGAGGTGGACAAGGACGCCACCGCCACTTTCCTCTTACGCGAGGCTCAGAAAGGCACAGCATGGACGAATAAGGAAAAGCTGTACGCGGGCAATGAGAGGGAGCAGCTTGCCAGGAAGCAAGAGTTGCTCAGTCGCATCGTCACATACATCGTCACATGTGAACGGCTCGCCCGCGTATTTGCCGAGCTACACATCAAACATGGAGCTACTCATCAAATACGCCGGACGCGAGCCCGGACGCCAACTGAGCTACTTGCGTGGGCGCTGACTAAGCTAGCAACGGAAGTGAATTGCACGACAACCTACCTCGGCCAGTTTCTTGCAGGAACACAGGAATTCAAAGCAGCTGTGGATCGCTCCCGAGATCCCGACTCATCTTCGTCTGTCGAAAGAGACTCGCCGGAGGCCCGCATTGCCGATGCTGCAGTCTCCATTGCGGGCAAAGACAGAGTCACCGGCTACAAGGCCAAATCCAAAAGGTTCGCAGCTGATCCCGTGAGCAATGGGAATATGGATCGTCGAGGCAACGAAGGCGAAGTCGGTGTAGAGCGACTGCTACAGGTGCAACACCGGCATTGAACACATCCCAAATTCGCCCCCCATCGATGTGCCATACTCATGGTTTCTCTGCTGTCGCCTGTGCACAGGAGTCTGGCCTCGTCGCCTCGTCGCCGTCTTCGCCGTGGCGCATCGTCCCCGTCACCCAAACGTCCCCAGGCGACCTGGGTGCTGCTGACTCGACCGTGTCGACCGTGACCTACGAGTATTACTCTGGCGCTACGGATTACATCACGGAAAAGGACATTCCCAAGTGCGTGGAGCATCCCGAAGGCAACGGGGCAACTCCAGAGTTAACTCCAGACTTCCTGTTTGATCCACCACTTGTGATTCATGGCCAAGTCATTCGTTGGATCGAAGTGAAGAACTCGCTCTGCATTCCCGATGTGTCCTTCGACTCGCAGAGCGACATCAAGTTGCAAGCTCAAAAGTATGTGAAACGGTTTGGACAGGGTGCATTCGTCTGGACGAAATGCGGATTCGCAGAGAGCTTGGACAAGTTCTTTGACATGCCAGGTGTCATGAACTTGTCGTACACAGTAGCGCACACTGGTCAACGTCCCGCGCCAAACAGCAACTAGGACTCGGGCACGAGTGTTATGTGGTCACCAATGACAACTGGGGCCACGTCAGGCGCAGCGCTTGGCACGATTACAGCCGAGTTGTCTGCGCACCACGTCGTACTTTACGTGGGGAACGGCCGCATGTTACCGGGGCACAGCTCAAGTTCTCGGGGTACAGCTCGTGCCACCGGACGGCGTTCTGCTGTCCGTGCTGTGAGGCAGGGACGATAGGAGACGCCCCTGGGCTCCGGGTGTGAATAGGAGTGCCGACCCTGGGCTCTGGGTGTGAATAGGATTGCCGACCCTTGCGGGCGGCGCGCGCCACGCGTCCGCAGGCGGTGTGCTCTCGGAGATGGGAAAGGGTGGGGCAATTCACGCTGAGCGGCCTAGGGGGTGGCCGTCGGGGCTCTGGGTGTTGTAGGGATGGCTGTAGGGGTGGCTGTAGGATGGCTGGGCCTCTCGCAGGGTTAGGGGGAGCCTCTTCGAAGGCGCATGCCTGTGGACGTCTCTTAGTAGGCAGAAGGGGGTGGCATGCGGTGTAGGCGTCTTTGTAACCGAGAGCGTTTATTACATTCGTATACACACAACACAGGTGGTCGCACGAGTACGATGACAAGTACGGACGGGCATCGGACTCCTGCGCCGCGGTAACTATCGATCTATCGTACGAGCTTGTGACGGTCCGGTCGTGTAGAAGTCCCTGTAGAGGTGAGCGTGGCATGGAGCGTGGGCTGGAGACTGAGCGCGAAAAAGCCGCTTTTCAAAACTAAGGCAAAAACGTCACACGACTCCTCCGGGCAGTAGCACCCGTCTCTGTCGCTAATCGGAGACCGGGCGGCGCGGGGTGCATGGTCGGGGTGCATTGTTATTAATGGTCATTAATGGTCATTAATGGTCGGGGTGCATGGTCACACAACTGGACGGCGCGCTGACGGCGAGTGCCGAGTGCGGGCTGCGGCGCGCCGCGCAGCTCTCAGCCTCTCACTGAGTCGAGCGGGCTTTGACCAGGCGCCGCACCGAATACATCGAAGGAGGGTCTGCACGCGCGCGGCCGTGAGCGGGGCTTTGTGTGGCCGCGGTCTGGTCCCCGCAATCTGGGTCCGCAATCTCCCTCAGATCTGGCGGAAGGTGTCGCTGTACACGCCGCTCACGTAGCGCACGACGTCCCACATGTGGGTGCCTGAGCCGGACACCGCGCCGCGAGGGGAGCGCGGCGAGTTGCGCCCTGGCGTCGTGGGCGGCAGCGCGAGCGTTCCAGTCGAGCCGTTGCTCAGCGCGACGAGGCTGGAGAGGTTGAGGCCCATCGCGCGCGCGGTCTTCTCGCGCGCCGCCTCGGCCAGGCGCAGCTGCGCCGACTTGGCGGGCGTGAGGCCGCCCCGGATGACGGTGGGCTTGGCTCCAGTCGCCTTCGATAAGAGAGCGAACTTGATGGCGGAGCTCGCGGTGGACTTTGGGGAGGAGACGGCGTACACGATGGCGCTCGACACGGCGCTCGACGACGCGGGCGGCTTCCGGCGCTGCTGAGGGGTGTCCTCGGGGGGCGGGGCCAAGTTGGCCACGACGGCGCCATCCATAGCGGAGGCCGCCTCGATGATCTTCTGGGGCGTGCCCTGGATATGACAACCAGCGACAATCAGTGACAATCAGTGACAATCAGTGGGTAATCAGTGGGCGTGCCCTGGATACGACAGTGACAATCAGTGACAATCAGCGACAATCAGTGGCAATCAGTGACAATCAGTGGCAATCACCTGGATACGACAGTGACAATCAGTGACAATCAGTAGGTAATCAGTTGGAAATCAGGGTGTAATCAGTGGGAAATCAATGGCAATCAATGGCAATCCGTGGCAATCAATGGCAATCAACGGCACCTGGATTCGACGCCCGTCTGGCGAGTACCCAATCGCATGACGGGCCGAGAGGGCGACCGCGCGGATGGCGGAGCCTGGCGAGGCCAGAGGCCAGGATGGGTGGAGGGACGAGCTCTTGACGCTCGAGGCGACCGACGCTGTGGGGTCCCACGCCGGCAGAGTGCCGGGCGCTGTGCCGGGCGGCTCCAGTAGCCTCGTGCCGATGGGCCCGGACAAGACTCCGTACGTGTACGCTGGCAGGTAGTCGCCCGTGACGGCGTGCGAGGCGATCTTCTTCGCGGCAGCGGGCGGTAGGTCCTCCCGCATCACCGGCGCGCTCGCGCGGAGCGGCACGGGCGCCACCTTGGTCGCCGAGTCGGGCTGAATCCACGAGCGCGTCGCGATCATTGATGAGCGTCCCTGCACGGGGCGCGCGTCCAGCATCACAGCATCACCTTCCTCCCACATGAAGCACCAAGGACGCACGCAGCCAGATAGCTTCACTGGCGCCCGCACCATCGGGCCGCCGCTCAGTCCAAAGGCGATGCGCCGCCGGTCCATGTCCACCTCCACCTCCACCTCCATCACCTTCGGGCCGTCGCTCGGCACGCCCTCCTCCTCCTCCTCCGCGACCGGATTCAGCTCCTTAGCGGTCTTCGTGCTCACTTGGTTCGTGAGTTGCTTGGTGGACAGGAGGCCCTTCTCGGAGCCGGCGCGCTTTGTGTAGAGGCAGCCGTGCGAGAGGTGCAGCCCCCATGCGAGCGGCTCCAACGGACTCGTTGGATACCGATCGGTGGCGTCCGCCACGCCCACGACCAGCCCGACAGCGCTGCCGACGATCTTGAAGCCGAACCGGTAGATGCCCCGCTGGATGAACGGCATGCCAAGCGTACTCGTGCGCGCGCGGTGCGCGGTGTGCACGAGCCAGAAGCCGTCCTTGGTGCCCGCCACCGACGGAGGCACGCTCATCGCCGCGATCTGGCTCTTGGTCGGCAGCGTCCACGTGGGCGCTCGCCCGCGGAACGCGCACATGCCGGCGTACTTGGCGCGGCCCTCGGGCGTCATGCGTGCGAGCGCGGTCTTGATGGCATTCATTCGCCGCTTCCGCTCGCGCACTTCATCGCGCCAGACGTTCAGACACTTGCCCTTGGCGCGGCCCTCGGGCGACATCTTGGCATACGCGCGATCCATCCTAGCCTTGGCCTCCTTTCGGGCAGCGAGGACGCCCTGCCACTGCCGGAGCGCTCGGCTCTGCGCGCGGGCATCGGGGCTGAGCCGGGCAATGACGCTGAGCATCTGGCTGTGTAAGCATCGTCCGATGCACCTCTTGAACCATGCGAGCGGGTCGAATCCATCCTCGGACGCCATGCCCAGTGCTGGCCCCCGCGAGGGTCTACTCGCCCCAATCGCGACGAAAAAAAGAGTCGTCAAACTTGACCAATTTGGAATGGCTGCACGACCCTTCGTGTCCGAACTCAAACGTCCAAAAGGCGAGTGCGCGAGATAACCAAAACGCCTCTCGCCACGCAGCTGTGTCACACTCCACCTGTGCGAAAGACAACTCACAGCTCTTCAACTCCTCGTCGGAGCAGTTTGGCGGTTGAGCAGTGTCACGAGAAATATTTGTGCACCGACAGGCGTTGAGTTTTAATGATCCCTGTGAGTTTCCCTTTTCGGCTTGACTTGACTTGACTTGACTTGACTTCGGCAAAGCGCGCGAACGCGTCGCGCTCGCGCGATTCGCGGCGCGACGCAATTGCTCCAGAAAAAAAATCCTTCCCTTCTCCCTCTATCATTCAATGGGTGGAGCGGCTGGCGACATATCGGACTGGTCGGACTACGACGGAGACGACGACGGTGGCTTCGCCGAGGACGAGAGCACGCGCTACTACACATGGTGCGACGCGCCGGCCGATGCCGCCGACGAGTCGCGCTCCGCTCAGCGTGACTGCATGGGCAGCTCGAGCTCGCGGGACGCGGCTCGAGGAGGCCGGCCTCCTGACGTGAAGATCGACGAGTCGGTGCTGGACAAGGCACAGCAGACGCGCAAGACTAGCCTTCCGTGGACGGCCGAGGAGGACGCGACGCTGCGTTCTGCGGTCTTGGAGCATGGGCCAAAGAAGTGGTCGGCGATCGCACTGCTCGTAGGCTCACGATCGGGCAAGCAGTGCAGGCTGCGCTGGTGCAACCAGATCGACCCGTCGATCATCCGCGAGGCATGGACCGAGCACGAGGACGCGATCATCATCACGGAGCGCGTCAAGCAGCCGCCGACGCCCTGGGTCGAGATCACCAAGCTCCTGCCGGGCAGGCCGGACAATTCGATCAAAAACCGGTGGAACGGCTGCCTCATGCGTCGGGTGAGCGGCGAGAGTGCGCGCAAGAGCAAGCGTGCGAAGCGCTCGCTCGCAGAGTCCCTCGCAGAGACCGAGGGCGCGGGCTGCGACGACGATGCTGACGGTCCCGACTCCGTCGCTGGCGGCGAGCTATTCACACCTGGCGAGCTATTCACACCTGGCGGCGAGGCGAGCCCTCTGAAGGTGGTCGTGAACTCCATCTCAATAGGGGTGGAGGGTTGACGTGGCTGAGGACGTGGCCGACGACGTAGGCAATCAGGCGTGAGCGAGAACGCGCCCGGCGTACTGGGCAATGCATGCCCGGCGTATGGCGAGAGATCTGCATGATGAGGAAGCGAGAGATGCATAGCGTAGCCGGCGCGTGCCGTGCTGCGCTGATCGGTCAGAGATGTGCCTGTCCTGCTGTGCAGCACCAGAACAGCACGACTACTGCGTAGTACCTACGATCCTTGCGATGGTATCAGTTGAACAGATCAGATGTGTGTAGCATGCATTGGGGTTGTGGTTAGTGAGTTACGGTATGCGACTATGCGAGTATGCGTACCCGGCGGGACTCGAGCGACCCGAGAGAAGTAGAGACGGAGCGAGCGTGTGGAGCGAGCGATCCGGGGCTGTCGCCATAACTACTGCGCGCGCGGTGGCGGTGTAAACCTCCCGCCCGGCGCGGTTGCCCCCGCCCGCCCGCGGTGTTCGACCGCGGTGTCGCCGAAGCCGAAGTTCTACCGTCTCGGGCCTCGGGGATGGCGCGGTGCGGTGCCGCGCCCCGGAGATCGGAGGTGCGTATGTGGGCGCGCGGGAAATTCGCATTACGCAATAAATAATTCAATAAATATCGTATTCCGTTCGTATTGAGCGAGCAAAAGTAGCCCTCTAAGTAGGTAACGACGGGCCAACGCAACGTGATGTATGCAACGACCTCGCACGAGGCGGGACGGTTCATGCTGGACGGCGTCGGATCCACATGTGGCCAAGGCCGGACATGAAGAAAGATGTGAATGCGATGCAGAAATGGCAAATGCGCCCACCTGACGAAACCCGGCCTTGGCGGCCTCGAGAGACCGCGGCCCCACGCCTGCGTCGCTCTCTACTCTTCCCTCACTTCCCCGCCGCCGCGAACAGGTCCTCAGGCTCGGTCAGGCGGCGCACGCGCGCGCCGCTCACCGGATCGCACTCCCAAATATGGACACCCAGGCCGCCGGGAGGCGCCGCGCCGAGCAGCTGGAAGAAGGATGGGACTGTCTTGCGTACGCAGCTCGGGTCCTCAATTTTGAGCCCGGGGACGGCGAGACCGAGCGTCGCGAAGCACATGGCCATGCGATGGTCGTGGTACGTCTTGATCGTGGCCCGGCCAAGTGAGCCAGCTTCCGAGGGCGTGATGTCCAGCGTCTGTCCAGACTCGAGCACGCGCGCGCCGCATTTGGTGAGCTCATCGTGCAGCGCTCTCACGCGCTCGCATTCTTGCTTGCGCAGCACGCCCAGGTCGGTGAAGCTGAACGGCACGGGCGCGAGCGGCGCGATCGTGATCGCCGTCATGATGGCATCCCCAAGATCGGTCTTGCGCGAGACGGTCACCTTGCGCCGTTTGGCCGCCGACTCCTCCCGCGCACCGAGCAGGCCGCTGATGGCGCCCAATGGGTCGGCCGGGCGAGTGCGGAGCACTTCGGCCACCGCCTCGGCCACCGCCTCCTTCACACCGTGCGCCTCCAGATACTTCTCGCCCGATAGCGCCGTGCTGGACGGGTTCGGCACCGCCGCGACGGGCGAGAGGCGAGGGTACTCAGCGTCGATCTGCCAGCCGGTGCCCCCGTCGGCCTTGGGCGGCTGGCAGGCCATGACGCGCACGGGCGCCACGTCCGGGAAGAGCGCGTTCGCCGCGTGGAAGTAGCTCGCGCTCGACGCGTCCGGCTCGATTTGGAAGGTGCCGCCGCTGTGGGGAAACGTGGCCGTCATCTGACGCGTCATCTCGACGTAGGGCAGCTCGTCCGGATCCGCGCCCTCGGAGAGCGCGACCTGCCAGCCGCCCACTCGGCTCGAGAGCAGCAGCGCGCTTGCAAACTGCGAGCTGTCCTCCACGCTCACCTCCACCCGGCCGGGCTTTGGCCCGCCACCGTACACGACCGCCGGCAGCATGTCGTTCGGCGTGTCGATGCGATAACCGAGGGCCCGCAGTGCGCGGATGAGCTCCTTTTGCGGCCGCTCGTGCATGCGCGGCACGCCGCTCAGCCGGTACACGCCGTCGCCCAGGCACACCATCGCCGTCAGGAAGCGCGCCGCCGTGCCGGCATTGGCCACGAACAGCTCGAGCGGCTCCGCCTCGGTGCCTCCCTTGGGGAGCTTGCCTCCGCAGCCCTTGACAGTGAGTATGCGATTGGCGGCGACCTCCGGGTCGGCCGCCACATCCACTTCGACGCCCAGCCGGTGCATGCAATCCGTCATCGCCTCCGTGTCCTCGCTCCACAGTGCGCCTTTGAGCGTCACCATTCCCGTCGCCTGGGCTGCGAGCACGAGGGCGCGGTTGGTGATGCTCTTCGAGCCGGGGATGACAATCTCAGCCTTGGTCGCCTTGAACTGGGCGAGCTGCTCCGCAGAGAAGGGCACGACTTCGATGAGCTTAGGCAGCGGCATGTTGTGGTCCGTGACCTTCCGCCGAGCAAGCACGTGGAAGGCAAGGTGCCCATTACAACGCGCATCAGACCCCACGCCTCATATCCCCCTCCCCCCGATACAAACAAAGACCGCCTCAGGTAGGAAATCACGCGGGGAACCACACGACCGAACCAAGCCACGATACGGGTACACGCAAAGTTTATCGATTCAACTGACCCTTTCTCAAAGTTATCAACCCCCACCACTGACGACTGCACCACATGTCCACATCCGACCCTTTTCACGCTTGCGACACTCACAGGGCACGTCACCTCATTCACACTCACAGGGCACCAGCCGCCTCATTCTAAGTGTCCATCGCCATCGGAGGCTGGGCCCGGCTCCCGCCTACGTCGTCATCATAAATGCGCTCGTTCGCAGCGGATCTGTAGATGCGCGGCATATCCGGTGATGCGTCCGCCTCCAGCACCTCGCCACTCATTGCGCCAGCGCTCAATGAGCGGTAGGCTGGCATATCGTCCTCCTCACCATCCTCATCATCGTAAATGAGCTCGTTGGCGAAGCTTCGATAGATCGTAGGGAGCTCATCCTGGCGCACGCGAGATTGCACGCGAGATTGCGCCTCGTCCGCCCACGGAGACCGGTCGGAATGGTGTTGCACCACATCGGCGAGGGTGCGGTGGGCCTCCTCCTGCGAGGGTGCGGTGGCGTTGCCCTTTACGGCAGGCAGCGCCACGTCGTAGTGAGCCTCTTCCTCCTGCCATCCGAGGCTGCCGCGTCCTGCGCCGACTGCCGCAAAAGAGCGATGCACAAGCACGACCTCCTCCTCATCGTACGGAACACCCGGATCGGTCACCAGCGCGGAGCTGCCCCTCAAGGCAGCGGAGCCCGCGACGGACGAGTCGTCATCGTCCTCAACCCCTCGGAGGAAGCTGCGGCTGCGCTCACTACGGCGCTCGGCCGTAGGGCCGCCGACGCCGTCACGATCGATGCCAACGTCCCCGCTGCCCCGTTGAGCGCCGTGTCGAGCGCCGCTGCCACTGCCATCAGCACTGCCGCCATTCTCAGCAACGGACGAGCTTGCATCCCAACTGCAGCCGCCACCGCCACCGCCGCCACCACCGCCACCGCCGCTGCCATCCCCACTGCCGCCACCGCCGTCGCCACCAGAATTGAGCCACGGGTGGTTGGCGACTTGCTGCAGGGTCAGGCGCTGTGCCGGGTCATGGTGGAGCATGCGGTTGAGAAGGTCGGCCAGCTGAGGGTGAAGCACATGACTCCAGTTCGGATGATGGTGGTACCCGAGACCAGGCTGAGCGTTCTGCAACGCCAGGAAGCCGTTGCCGCCGGCGAGCTGCGCATCACGCAGCACATGATATTGCCGAGTGCCTGGCAAGAATGAAGCCTGTTTCGGTACCTGGGCTGCCAGCTTGAGCATAGCTATCGTCCAGCCCAGCGCCCAGACGTCTGCTTTCTCGTCGTCATATTGAAGAACAGCTGAAGATTGGTGAAACGCCCTCGCCGCGCGCCAAGACAGCAGTTCGGGAGCGCTGAATCCCGTGGTTCCCGAGCCATGATTGAGCCCGCGTTGATGGGTGTGGCCGAAGTCGAGCAACTTGACTTGCAAGACATGGCCTTGGATCAACCCGATGTTTTCGGGCTTGATGTCGCCGTGAGACAAGCCGAGGGCGTGGAGATGCAGGGCCCCTGCTACAAGCTGGCGGAAGATAGCCCTTACCGCGTCGTCGGCCATCACTCCCTGCGTTGCCAGGACGCCATTTGCATATGCTTCGCTGGTTGCGTTACTGATGAGGTCGAAGAGGGAGTCATCCATTAACTCCATGACGAGCAGGGGAGGGTCGCCACCAGCCACGCCATGCTCGAAATGAATGAAATTGAGGATGTTCGGGTGCGGCGACTGGCTGACGAGCTGTAACATCTCCGCCTCGTGCTGGGCTTCCGGAGTGTGACGCCCGTCTTGCCGCACGCAAACCTTGATCGCGACACGATGGCCTCGCCAGGGTGTTGGCGTCGCCCTGTACACGATGCCCTCCGACCCATTGGCGATGGGCTGATCATCAAAGGTGTACTGAACGCCGCCGAGCAACCGGACTTTGTTCGGCCCCATAGGGTGCGGAATGGCGACCGGGTGCATTGCAGCGGCTCAGCTTTGCTGGGTGACCGCCACTCAAAAAGCAAGCGAGGGTCTACAAGCAAGCACCACCCGCCGCGCGGTGACGTGTTCAAGTTCAAGTCCAAGTTCAACCCGAACACGACACACCGCTCGGCCCTCGTGCCTTAACGCACTCGCAGGCTATTCACGCCGTGCCATGCGCCGCACCATCTTATTGTACGCCAGTACCATGGCCAGTACGCGTGCAGTCGCGGGTACGAACCACGTAGTTCAAGGAAATTAAGTACAAAGTAGTGGCCGCGGCCACAGGCCTGTGGGCTTCACGCGAAGGCTTCAGCCCAACGTGAGGCTTTTGTGTGCTTGTGGGCTTCACACCTCGATCTTCACACCTCGAGGGCTTCAGCCCAACGTGAGGAACTCGTGTGCCTCGTCGCCGTCGTCATCCAGAATGAGCGGCTGAGAGGAGAGGCCCTGCATGCCGCCGTCGAGCGCCGGCGCATCCCGCAGCACCGCATCTCCGCCGCCCAGATCAGCCGAGGTGACCCGAGACGCCTTGCTCGCACGTCTGCTCGCCGCGAGCTCAGCTCGAGATCCCGGCTCGCTCGCCGGGGCGGGACACGTATTGGGACAGCTACTGCTGCTGCCTCCGCCGTCGGCCCACAACCCGTAGCTCTGCACGTCCAAAAACTGAAGCAGCGCCGGTGGCGCCGCATGGACCAGGCGTTGCGAAGGGTTCCCGCCGCAACATGCCAGCAGTACGGCTGAAAGGTAGCCCGTTAACAGCTTGGCGCGCTCCCGGCAGACTGCATCGTTCACAATGAGGCGTTTGGGTGGCAGCTTGAGTGAGGGCGGCAGCCGAAAGTGAGCCTCCGCCTCTAGCGCGGCGTGCAGCTCGCGAAACGTCGAGTATCGCCGCGGCACGGCATAGGGTGCCTCCGAGCCTACGCAAACGCTAATGTGGTAGTCGACGTGGTCGCCCGTTTTGACGTAGTGGACAATCTTTGCGGAGGTGCCGGGTGGGAATGGCAGCGCGAGCTCCGTCGTCGCCAGCCCCACCACATTGGGCGAGAGGACGAGTTGTCGGAGCACCTGGACCACCGCTCGCCTCGTGCCCTCGTCCCACTGGGCGATCTGCTCAAGCTGCATGATGAATTGGTTGGCGTGGGGCACGAAACAGGCTGCCTGCTCACATACAATGTACTCGCACAGGAGCGCCGCGGCGCGTTGCACATCGACTAGCGGCGAGCTGAGCTTGGCGACGAATTTTGGGACGTGCGGCACAAGCGCTCCAGGATCGTGCTGCCGAAGCTTGGTTAGTGCGGCGGCTGCAATGGCACTCTGCGCGCTGTCGCAGCTCTTCAGGAGGTCGTCCATGCTGCGTGGTGGCGGGGCGGCCTCGAGGTCGTCCGCCATCCCCATTGATGCGCGACACCTCGTTCGCTCTTGCACCGATCTTTGCACCTGCGGATTCCTCTCCAGGACTGTGAACGTGCTGACTCTTTTTTCGTGAAATGATAAGAGTCCAGCGCTTTGGTCCGTGCGGGGTGGAAACATGAATAAAAGGGGGCCCAGCACGAAAGCCTACCAAGGAGGAACCGCGACGTCGGACGTGTCGGCGCCACAGCGTTTCAAAGCATGGTTTCAAAGACCCGCGAAAGAGTCTATATCATGCAGATCATTCTTCACAGCCACACCTGTCGGTGGTCCGGCACCGAAAACAAGCCGCACCCGTGAACACGCGCGCTCAACCGCCTGCGTGCGGCGACCGCGACCTCTCAACAGGCGTCTCTCGCGCATCGTCGATGCTCAAGCTCTCAAAATCGATCCCTGTGCCTTGGGCATGATGGGGAGGGGGCTGCGGCGGCGGTGGCGGCGCTGGATCGGGCGCTTTGTCACACCCGATCTTCTCGGCCTCTCTCAGCAGGCGTGCGCGCCCCTCTCTCTGCGTGGCGAGCAGCTCCATGCGCAGCCGCTGTACCGCCACCTGCGCCCCAAAGTGCTCATCACGCATCACTTGCGCGGCCTCGATGGCGGCATCCAAGGCCGTCAGCGCCGCATGCTCCGCCTCCTCCGCCTCCTGTGCCGCCCGCTCTGCCCTCTCGCGCCGTTCCCTCGCCGTTGCGTGCGCATGCCTGGCTTGTTCAATGGCGGCCCTGGCTGGCTTGGCCATTGACCGTTTCGCGTCCATCTCGCGTGTCTGGGCGCTCAGCGCGGCCTCGAGCGGGGCCTCGAGCGCCCGCAGCTGCTGCGCGACGCGCTGGCGGCTCGCGTCGTCCGGCAGCGCTCGCAGGTACGCCGCAAACGCGGCTGCCTCGGCAGCACTCATCCCCTCCGCGTGTCCGATGAACAGGATGAGGGAGTAGCGCACGCCACCTGTGATGCGGCTGACCGCGTGCAGTAGGCGCGAGTCGTGCACGGTCGCCTCGCCCTCGCCGCGCTCGATCGCCTCCACTCGGCTCCGCCGCACAGCTAGCAGCCGTCCTCCCGCAAAGGCCGCGTCGTCGCCCAACGCAACGTTGATCGTGACCGCCGCCGCGTCGTGGTGGAAGGGATTCCATGGGCGGGTGCCTCCCGTGTAGCGCCGTACGAAGATCTCGCGCGGCTTGCCTGTTTCAGACGCCTCGTCAGAAAAGCGAGCCGGCAGCGCGAGCAGCGTGTCGACGGCGCGCGCGCCGATGAGCTGCTCGAGCTGCATGAGCGTGAGCGGCAGCTGATGGTCCGCGGCGCCATCGACGCTGTCCACTCGTGTGCTCCGTTTGCGATCGACCGCGTCCCGCAACGTGGCACACGCGACTGCATCCAGACAGCGAGGAACGCTCAGCACCTGCGCCTCGTCCGTCGCCAGGTGGCGTGCCGGGTCGAGATTCAACGCGGCAAACACGGCCTTGGTTGGGATGCTCGACGGGTCAACGTTGTCCACCAGCAAGAGGTGGATCACTGGCGGCATTCGTGCTGCGAGCGCGGAAAATTCGGCCGGGATCGAATCGACCTCGCCATCTTGCACGACGCCGGCCGGATCGGGACTGATGGACGACATGCAGTCCACTCAATGCTTTCGGTTGCCCATCCTGTTTTCCTAATCGGGCCTACCGGCCGCGTGCCGGAGAGGCAACACGGGCGCTGATATCCGGATAGCGGAGGACTATCGAGCGCGTCGTGCTGGCAAACGCGGCCGAGCTAAAAGGAAACTGATCGCTCCCTCACGCAATCCTCACGCCCTACCTCAAGCGCCTGCGTTGGAGGCACACCGCGGCCTCGCCAGGCATTCGCCGAGGACCATCCGCTTCTCCACGGGTCCGCATGGTACTGACGGATTCACCCTTCCACAAGGAGCGGCTCGCGTATGCCGATGGCTCCATCCTCTACGGCGCCTTTGAGACGCCACTCAACCCGGCGACCAAGACGGGCCGCGCATTCGTCGAGGTGCGCAATGCCGTCGAGGGCGCAGCGTGCATCCGGCAAATCGACGAGTTTGAGGAGGCGCACCCGACGCTGCCGGGTGATGAGGAGGAGGCAGCCATCAAGGCGCATGCCATCCGGAGCGCCGCGCTGCGCACGCTGCTGCCGCTGCTCGACGTGAACGGCGACGGCCACATCGACAGGCAAGAGTTGAAGAACGTGATGCCCAATAACACCGACGAAGAGATCGAGGCGATCTTGCAGAGCATGGACCTCGACGGCGACGGGCGCGTCACCGCCGAGGAGTGGGTCGAGGGTGTGCTCGCGATGCACCAGGGAGCTGAGGCGGAGGAGTTTGTCGAGGACACCAAGCGCATGCGCGAGTACCTCGAGGCTCCGTTCATCTCGGCAATTAACGAGCTGTTCGTGGCGGCTGACAAGGACGACTCGGGCATGCTCGACATCTTCGAAGTCACCGCCGTCCTGTACAAGATGGCCGGCCCCGGTAAGGGACCCAAGCTAGATAAGGTGATGGCAGACTTTGACGCCGACGGCAACCACATGCTCGATTATGACGAATTCAAGAAATTGTACACGACGCTCGTGGAGCAGCGCGTGATCCCGCGGCCGCGGCCCTGAGCTGCCGAGCAGCGCGCCTTGAGCGAGCAGAGCAAGACGCGCGACTGCCACGAGATTGCATCCCGCTGATGAGCGCGGTGCTGCAGCTGGTCCGGACACTCTGGTGCAAGAGGCAAGCGCTGCCCCCTTTGGACCACACTCGCGACGACGATTTGGTGCCCCGGCCGCCAGCCCCACGCCGGCGCTCGGCTTTGTTTCGATTTTTGTTACCGCGGCCCCGCGGGTTGCTTGAACATGCTTGAGCGGGGGCCGCCCCGGAGAGATGGAGATCTCGCTCGTAGCTGCGCGCGACGTGCGTGCGTGGCTGTTGCAGAGCGTGTAGTTGCAGTGTCGAGTGTGCCGGCCCCCTACTGCCCCCCATCAGCCTCCGAGTCGAGCTCGTATAACGTACATACAATAACACATTGGTGCGTAAGCGAATCACACCGTGTACCCGAACGCTTTACACGAGCGACCGGAGGCGGAGCCGGGTACGACCCCACGGTGCACCCAAAAACGACGCGCCATAGTATTAGACCATCGCATAGACGATCACGATACCGCCGAAGTCACAATTGCATGCACGATTGAGACGAATTGTACACGGTGGCGATCGAGCCGAGCGGGACCGGACCGGCATCTCGGAGCACGTGAAACCGCGACGGCTCGACGAAACCGGAAACGAAACCGAACACGTAAAGCTCGCTCGCCTAAGGAGCCCATTGGGCCTGCCGTATGGGCAGCTCGGGTCGCACTTCATGGATCAAACGGCGCGCGTCGACAATGAGGCCTCCTACTGGCGTGCTGCTGCCCGCGGAGCGGGGGCGCGGCGGTGCTGGCCTGTGGGCGGGTGCACCACCCGGCCGGTCACGGTGGACTGCGCGTGCGGACAACACGTGCCGCGGCCCACGTACTCGAGGCGAGAGCGCGGAGGTGGCGGCGGCGGCGGCGGCGGCGGCGGCGGCGGCGGCGGCGGGGCTCGCCGGTTTGGGCAAGTGATCGCGGACTTGATTCGCCGTCGAGGACCACAGGGGCGCCGTTTGGTGCGCCGTCGTGGGCGCCGTCGTGGGCGCCGTTTGGGGCGCCGTCGTGGGCGCCGTATGGTGCGCCGTCGTGGGCGCCGTAAGGTGCGCCGTCGTGGGCGCCGTTTGGGGCGCCGTCGTGATAGCGGTCGTCAACGCGGGCCGCGGCATGGTGAGTGTGGCCGTCATCGCCGGCCGTGGCGCACCTACCGTCTCGCCCTCCTCGTGTCGCACGCGAGGCCACGGCATCGTGAGCTCCTCACCAGACCCCTCCTCCCGTGCCTCTCGGGGTGAATCTCGGGGTGAATCTCGGGCCCACTCACCAGACCCCTCCTCAGGCCACGCCCTCAGATCCTGTGGAAGGGCCTGATGAGTGGGCCCGAGATTCACCCCGAGATACGCCCCTCTTTGGGAGGTCGGATGGGTGGGCGACGACGGGCGCGCGTGAGCTCCGTCCGGCGCGGGCTCGAAAGAACAAGTCTCACGAGGCTGCACCGACGGGCCCGGCTGCGGCGCGAGATCGGACCCAGATCCACCTCGAGATCCGACGAGCTGTTCGAGATCGGAACGATATCCACCTCGAGATCCGATGAGCTGTTCGAGATCGCCCAGATGCAACGGCTCCTGCCCGAGGTGCATCGCCGCGAGTAGGGTCGCAATCGAAGGCGCTTCGGCCGAGCGCTCTGCCGGGCGCTCACCAGAGCGCTCCGGCGCCGGCGCCACCCCGTCACAGGCCCCGTCGAAGATGTTCGCCACCTCCACGTCCACCGCACTCGCCACTGCCGCTCTCACCTGGGCTTGCACATGCGGCAGATTCGCCCTCGGGTCGGCTGCGGAGGTTCTGAGCACTTCGCGTCGCTCAAGCACGGCGGCGCGCGCCTCGGCCAACGCGAGCCGTGCTTGGAGGCTGCTGGCCCGATTATGCTCAGTCGCGGCCAGCGCATTCGCTCGGTCCAAGGCGAGGTCACGAGGGTTCTGCATGCAGCGAGGCGCGACGGATTTGCCAAAGACGGACAACGTCAGGTCCAACGGAGCTGAAGGCCGGCCACCCGCAGGCGACGTTGAGCGCGTGGGAGCCTCCTTGGGTGCAGCCGCCGGCGGGGCCGTGACCACCGTCAGCGTCGGAGCCGGCCGCCGAGGCGGAGCCCAGCCGGAATCTCGTGGTATCTCCTTCGATCTCCCTCGATCTCCATGGCTCGAGCGTCCAGACTGGACAACGCGGCGCCTCCAAGTGACCATCGTGGTGCGCATGAGCAGCCGCCAGCCACGCGGGCCGCTCAAGCGCACGCGCCGCTCGCGCACCGAACCAAAATTGGAAGCCCACTCCCACCACGCATCGGCCAAGCCGCGGTAGGCGAGGGCTTGCACTGCGGCTCTTGTCATCGAAGAGCAACGGAGCGCCGCCGTGAATGTGGATGCCTGGTGCGTGGCGTGCGCCCGCCAGCGCCTCAACGAGCGGCAGAGCCCCGGGCTCGTGGCCGAGAGGGCGCTCAGCCGCCGCGCCCTGCGTTGCGCCGCCATGAGCTCTGCCCAAGCCCGGATGGCTGGTAGGGTCACTCGGCGGCGCGCCTCCATGATGGTGCGTGCTTTGCGCGTCTCGAGCTGCGCGCGCGCGTGCGCCCGCATCGCGCTCGTCTCGGCCGAGAGCCGCTCAACCTCCTCGCGATTCGCGTCAGTGCGGCGGGGCAGCGTCTTGAGCAGCTCGACTTCCTCCGTTAGGTCGTGGAGCGCGCGCATCAGCGCACGCATCACGTGGCTCATCAGGATGGGATCGCCGGCCAGGGGAGCACGCTCGGGGATGCGCGAGACGTCCACCATCTCGTGCTTCGAGTCAGCCATCGTCGTGCCGTACGAACTCACCAGCTTGCCCCACAGTGCATCATCCTCCGCCACCTCGGGCAGGAGCACCATGCTAAGCCCGCGCCGCCAGGACTCGTGATCGACGAAGCCTCGCTCGACAAAGTCGAAGCAGGACAAGAGTGACACCGCGATGGACTTACGAGCTCGCTCGTCGATGGCTACCATTCCAGCGGGGCCTCTGGAAGTTCCGTTGTTCGGTTCCGCTCCGAGGACGACGCAAGGGTTTACGGTTTTCGCAGGTCGTGGAGGAGTTCGTGGAGGAGAGCGACCGCGGCCGTCGTTCCATCCGCATGTCAAGACAAGTCAAGTCGAGTCAAGTCGTCAAGATGGACCCCTCCGTCATCTCCGCCCACTCGCCTTCCACCACAGCTGGCTTCCGGAGCACATGTGCAGATCTTCGTCGTTCCAGCTTAACGCGATCGGCCCGGATTCCATTATAACGAGTGCCCCGTCCGTGAAACGCCCGGTGACGGCGGCCCCCCTGCGTGACGCCGGGACCGGGCGTGTTACCGAAACCGTGATCCGTGATGCGCCGCGCACCCGGACTGCCCTTGCGTAGTTTGATGACCGCAATCACCAACCTAGAGGCGTGTATATTTCTGTTCGCGCATCTGATAAATCTGAGAGACGCGGGCAAATCCCGCGTGCGCGCCGCCTGGATGTACATGTATTCCCCAAGCGCGGCCCACTCATAGATCCCGAGTGAGAGGGTCCCGCCCTGGACCCTCTGGGGGTCCGGCTGGACCCCTGGACCCTCTGGACCCTCCTCTGGACCCTATCTGGACCCTCGGGACCCTCAGGACCCTCGGGACCCTCGGGACCCTCCTCTGGACCCCTCTCAGTCGGGACCCTCCGGGACCCTCCGATGATGGGGTCCCGGACAGTGTCCCCTCTGGACCCTCCTGGACCCTCGGGACCCTTGGGACCCTCGGGACCCTCGGGACCCTCGGGACCCTCGGGACCCTCGGGACCCTCTGATGAGCTTGAGTGTGGAGGGCTTATGGAGCATGATTATAACTGAGTATGAGCACTGGTTGGTTGTCAGGCAGAGCCGACGGCGACGGATCTATCGGGTCACTCTCGTGGCCACTGTATCTCGAACGCTACGTACCCCTCTGGTGCCCGCGCTAGAAAGCGCGGTGGTTTCATGCAACTACGGTGGTTTCATATCCGGGGCGTGTGTATCGCCCCGGGATGTGTATACCGCTCGAGCAGCGCGAGGCGGGACATGGGGATCCCCGGGGATCGTATAAAGAGGGTGGAGACGTATCATCACCCCCTCGAGCTCGCAGTGGTACGAGAGCTCCAATCTAAAGTACGTCTCCCAACTGATGAAGGGACTGCGCAGCCGTAGCGTAATCGTGGTAGCTTAAGGGTTGGATGTCGTCCCAGGCGACGTGAGCGATTTGGTCGGGTGGTGCGACGAGGATGCGTTTGTGGTGCCCCAGCACGTGACGGATCATGGCGGGCCACCAGTCAGCGAGCGCGCCCGTTTTACCAACGAAGGCGAGGTCGGCGGGGTGTGCGATACGGTGGGTGTGTATGCCACGGGTCATTTCGCGGCGGTGAAGGTTGGATAGGTCCTCAACTTGATCGGAGAACTCCGCGTAAGTGGAGAGGGACGGGATAGTGGAGTGGAGAAGTAGGGGCTTCCCGAGGATGCTCGACAGTTGGAGGGCG
>Ga0210239_101314_pt1 | contig 19399 bp, 17 predicted proteins | sample ChrtobMetP5a_0mM_FD_155451 | JGI IMG/M metagenome (GOLD analysis project Ga0210239, IMG submission 155451) | Chrysochromulina tobin associated microbial communities from unialgal haptophyte culture, Seattle, Washington, United States - P5a_0mM | ecosystem: Host-associated > Algae > Haptophytes >... | reverse complement strand
AATGGATCCAGCGCGTCCGCATTCGTCGTGTACTGTGCCTTTCGCAGTGTTTCTTCTTGGGCCGACATCCTTGGCGCTTCTCGGGTGTATTTGCGCTGGTCTGGAGGGTGCAAAACGCTGCCCACCGCTACCAAATAGCGCCGAGTTGGGACGAGTCGGTGAGGACGATCTGCCTTGGTCTCAGTTCGATTCAACCTAAATCGGGTCGCACAATTCTAGGTGTTCCCTAATTGGTTAATGTGTCGGCTTGCATGCAACTGTCTCTCAGGAGACGGGTAGGCACCGATATGGCGCTACATAATAGTATCCCCTCAGTCAGCTCGTTCACACCTGCAGCACTCTGAGGTGTGGAGCCGACTCCTCTCGCGTCTCTTCCGTTCGCGTGCCGCAGCCAAAAATTCGTTGTCGCGGCGAAGCTTCTCTCTTCCGCTCGCCCTCGCGCGCGCTGCAACGCAGTAAATCGCCCGCCGACGCGCGCCCGGCCGGCCGGACCCACCGACGCACGCCATAGCCAGCGCGCGCGCTCGCGCAGTCACCATGGCCACCGTGCAGCCACCGTAAAACCTCAATCACTCCGGAGGCTGATCTTCACAGAGAAGGAAGATCTGCCTTGGGCTGCGCAGCGCGCCGTGGACGAGGCGCGCGTGCTTACCCTTTAGGTGCCGCTGCCACGCCGCGCTGCCACGCGTGCTTCTCGCACCTTTTCCTATCCCAAGAGCCTCCTCACCGTGACCGCTTGTGCCGACGTGACTGTGCTGCCTGTCACAGGCCAGATTTCGAGGCTACCATCAGGGCAGGAAGCCATCGCTAGCTTGGCGTGCACGCGTAGCGTGCTGCACGCTCGGCCGTGCCGATACGCCGTGGCAGCTCGGGCGTGCTGCGGAGTGAGAGCGAGCGGAGGGTCCTCCGCGTGCCCTTACCAGCGCGTTCTGGCTCAGGCTTCGCAGATTGAATCGACAGTTTTCGCTTCTGAAGGTGCCCATCCACCAGTTTGCAATCAGTGTCATGCATTTCTGTCGCCGAGTGTCGTCAGGTTCACGACTCGTCTCCAGCTCTACAGCAGTGTGCAGTTGTCCTGGTCGCTGGTGTCGCGTGTCGGATGCATCTGTATCGGTTGCAGTATTAAAATACAGCGTCTGAGTCCGCGGTACGGCTGAGAGGGTTCGCATATTTCGTACCGGGCCTCGCCGTACAGTGCGTACCTTGGCGTATGTCTTAACTCTAACTAGTACCGATATGTCGTAACTGAACCAGCATATCAGTTCGCACATGGCGCAGACGGCGGCTCGCGCGGACTCTGTTGCGTTTTGGTTCTGGGCGGAGGCGGAGGCGGCGATGGCAGCGGTGGCGGTGGCGGCGGCGACGGTGGCGGCGGTTAACAGAGATGCGATCACGATCACGAAACCGCCAGAACAGCGGTGCCGGAGACCGTGTACGAATGTGAAGTTAGGTTCTGTAGCATGTTGAAGCGTACGATGAAAAGCCGGGCGAGATGGCGCCCGTTGCGGGATGCTCCACGTGCTGTCGTCACGCCTGCAAAGCGCACGCGGTGACGGAGAACGGTGATCCGATTGACGGCAACATCAAGGTTTGCAAGCAATGCCACGCGCACATGATGGCACCAAGCGCACGCACGCGCACATGATGGCAAAAAGCGCACGGGCCTCGCGCGAACGCAGCCGCGACTAGCGTAAGAGACGAGGAGAGCCGGAACACGGCCTCGCGCCGCGCCGTCGCGGCCCTCAGCCAGCCGACAACCGCCATCGCGCGCTGTCGCGGCGAAGCTCGAAACGGTTTGGCTCGTGCTAGACTTTTGGAAATGAATTTCCCAAAGTCGCCGCTCGTGGCACGGTGTGCGACATCCCTGGCTTTTGTTAGAAAAAAACGGGTTCACACGAGTCAACGAAACGGTTGGCTGCGGCACGCGAGCGGTGGAGACGCGCGGACCGTCCGGACTGCCGGCTGGAGGTATCGTACGGGTCATGCCGACTCCACCGTCCACCGAGCGCGACGTAAGGGTGCAGCGCCTCATCGAGCTTGACGCCACCGACTTTTACAACCGACGCGCAAAGTGGGTTCTTGTTCCGGTGCTCGCGATGTACATCTTTCATTCGGTTTTCCTATCTCGCGGCCAGCGCTCCGACACGAGGAGCATCAGCGGTGAAGGCCTCGCAATGGATCTCGTCGCCCCACTGCCACTGCCCCTGCTGCACGCGCATTCATGCGGCGCGATCGTCCTCGTTCTGCTTACGCTTCTTCAAAAGGAGACGGTGCCCGGCATGCTCCGCGCACCGACAAAGGACGGAAGCCGGCCACTTGGTCTCGCGACTTCGGGCGCGCGTTTGCACCGCCGGCTCGGCTACGGCTGCCTGATGGCGCTCGCGGTGATGGATGCCGCGGGCTACGCCATGGGCCGCTACAGCGCCTTTGCCAATTTCGACACTTTCTCGGTGCTCTTCGCCCTGCCGTTTGCCGCGTGGCTCGTCGCCATTCCGCTGACCGCGCGCTGCGGCTGGATGCGATCTCACCGGCTGGCGTCGAATATGCTCCTTAAAGGATGCATCGCGACCCCGCTCAGCCGGCTCGGGGGCGCACTGCTGCAGCACCGCGGCTGGCCGACGGCCGCGGGATATTACTCGGGTATCTTCGGCGTTGCGTCGGTCGTTGCGCTCTGGCAAGCCGCCGACCTCGTCTTGATGTGGAGGGAAGTGCGGAGGGAGCGTGGCGACTCCAAGGCGTTGTAGCGTCACCGCGCGCGAAATTGCGTTTTCGATTAGACTGTGTCCTCCAGCTCTCCCAATTGAGCTCTCCAAGATGTGTTTTGCAATTGGTGTTTTGAGATATGGGCATGAAAGGACCAAGTTGTACATGTACATGTACTTACGCGACTTAAATATTGAAATCGGCGGTAAAGTTTAAGTTTGACTGGGAATTTCTCAACAACACCTGTTCACACAATCGCTCCCGGGTCGGCTCGCGTGGGGCAACGCCGAGCTGGGGCCCTTGGCCGGACGTTGGATACGAGGACGATGGGGTGTTCAAAGAGGTGCGCGCTCCTTTTGGCCGTCTTCGATGTGGGCCGCGGCCAGCAGGAGGCTGGCGTAGTCGGCCTCGTCGATGCCTTCGTCGCCTCGCCCGCACGGCGCTACACGAACGATAGGGCCGCCCAACTGGTCCGGCTGGGATTTGCGCCGAGGCGCGTCGCCCCGGTCTATCTTTCGGCGGAGGAGCACCTGCGCAGGGGCTGTAAGCTCACTGCGAAGCAAGCGGGCGTCTTCGCCGTGCATGTGCACATGTGGAAGACGGTGAGCGAGCTCCTCAGACGGCCCGACGCAAAGGCGCTGCTGCTCGAGGACGACTGGTCGATAGGCGCGCAGAATGAGAGCGACGTGGCGGCCGAGCTCCGTCGTATCGAGCTCCGGGACGACGACTGGCAGCTCATAGGCCACTGCCACGGCACCTCTTGCACCACCGCCTACTACCTGAGCCAGCATGCTGCTCAGCAGCTCTCGGACGCGCAGATCGACCCCTGCGAGGTGGGCGACTGCCCCGTGGACTGGTTCCTCGAGACGCTGGCGAGCGCGGGCCTCCTCCGCACGTACGTGACGCCGCGCCAGGCGCCCTTCGGCCGGCTCCTGAACGGGACCGTCGATTGGAGTCAAGATGGGCTGTTCCAACAAGATCAGCACCAGTTTGCAGTCGAGGAGGACTTGCCTAATAAGGAGGGATCTCCGGTGAGGAGATCGGCAGCAGTCCCATCGCCAGCTGCCGAGCCCCATCCCTCTTCAGTGACGCACCATCCAGCGCACCATCTTGTCCGCCATCCACTGCCCCCGCCCCCTACCCCGCCGCCGCTCGAGGCGCCGGGCTTGCCTAATCAGGACTCGTGCGCCGACTCCGACACCCCGCCTGCTGCTCGTGCTCAGCATGCAAGTGCTCACTACGGCGCCACCTCCCGCCACCCAAGCCGCCGCCGTCTCCCTCCGCCGAGGCCCCCGCCAGCATTGAGCACAATCCCTCCGCCGCTCCCTCCGCCGAGTACACGTGTCTACCAGAGCTGTGAATGCATGCTTCGACGGCTCCGCCTCTTTGAGCACACTAGGCAGAAGAGCGCAAATGCATGCTGATCGGAGGTTGCACAGGCTACGGTGCTGGCTCATCGTCATCCGCCTTTCAGCCCTCACGTTGACATCCAGGGACAGCGCTGCGTGCGCGGATGCGCTCATTCTGAAGCGCTCAGCCGCTCACACTGTTTACAATTCAGGTAGGATACGTAGGATGTTGAACTTTGAAGACACAAAACATTGTAGGCATGGTACGGCTCGATTCAAAGAAGAGCGAGAGGAGGATCTTTCTTCTTTGGAGGATACTAGACTAAAAATTCCTTCATGAGGAAGTTGACTCGTGTGAACCCTTTTTTTTACACGAAAAGCCAGGTCGTCGCACATCGTGCATTCCCAAAGCCGCTTCGTTCGGCGCTCGCGTTTTCGTTGGGAAATTCATTTTCCCCGAAAGTCTAGTCGTCGTGCCGACCAATCACTAGTGTCCAGTGACCAATCAGGAACTCCAGGAAGTGCCTCCATGAAGCGTCGTCGGGATGGCGACGTCGGAGGTGGCGATGACATCGGCGGCGACGGCGTCAACGGCGATGTGAGGGTGCGAAGCGCCGAGGGCGAGGAGGTCCCGTGGTCCCGTTTGGCCGCGGCGCGATCGGCGGCGCTCGCCAACTGGGTGAGCGACACGGGCGGAGCCGAGGGGGCGTTCGCCACTCTGGTGCCTGCGGCTGCGCTCCGCGCGCTCGCGCGCGTCGCCGAGGGCGGTGCGGAGGATGGCAGGGCGCTGGAGGGGTGCTCGCTCGCGCAGCTCGCGCAGCTGTTGTACGGCGCGCACTTTCTCGACGTGGACGTCGAGCTTCTCCGACTCCTCTCCCGTTCCCTGTGCACCGGCCACCTCGCCAGCAAGAGTGGCGCGGAGCTCGGGCGGCTGCTGGGCGTCGCGAGCGACTTCCCCACCGAGGCGGAGCGGCAGGCGGCGACGGAGGAGCCGCTGTACACGCCAGACGCTCAGCACGACGCCACGGCACCGCGAGCGGCCGACGCACCACCCAAACCGCCACCGCCCGCGTGCTGGCTCTCGACGCAGCTCGTCAACGAGGACGCCCTGGAGGACGCCCTCGCGGACGCCGACGTGCCGACGCTGCGCGTGCTCAAGGGTGTGAGCCTCGCGTGGCGTGCGCGGGCGCGGCGCGTCCTGTGCGCGCGGCTGTGCGCACGCGTCGGCCTGCCGCTCACGAGCAACCTCGTCGAGGTGACCGAGCTCGACCTCTCGGGCAGCCGCGCCGCCGGTCGCCTCATCGCCGACGCGGCAGACGTGTCGCGCGGGCTGCCCAACCTGGCAAATGTGACGGGGCTGGGCGGCTTCGAGGTGGGCGTGGCCGCGCTGAGGAGCGTGGCGTCATCGGGTGAAGACTCGTATCCGATGGCGGGTGTGTGCGCGTGCATCCGCGGCGAGGGCAAGGCGCCGATGGAGGTGCTGCTCGCCGCGTGCGCGCTGCGCCACGGCGAGGCGCGCGTGCCGGCGTACGCGTTCCGTGGGTACAGGTCGATGACATCGATCGCGCTGCCCCCGGGCCTCACGAGCATTGGTGAGGGCGCCTTCCGTGGCTGCTCCTCATTGACATCGATCGAGCTGCCCGCCGGCCTCACAAGCATCGGCAGTTTCGCCTTCTGTGCATGCTCCTCGTTGACGTCGATCGAGCTGCCCACCGGCCTCACGAGCCTCGGTAGGTACGCCTTCTCTGGCTGCTCCTTGTTGACGTCGATCGAGCTGCCCGCCGGCCTCATGAGCATCGGCGAGTACACCTTCTCTTACTGCTCCTCGATGACGTCGATCGAGCTGCCCGCCGGCCTCACGAGCACCAGTGAGTGCGCCTTCTATGGCTGCTCCTCGATGACATCGATTGAGCTACCCGCCGGCCTCACGAGCATCGGTGTGAACGCTTTCAATGGCTGCTCCTCGTTGACATCGATCGAGCTGCCTGCCGGACTCACGAGCCTCGGTGGGTACGCCTTCTGGGGCTGCTCCTCGATGACGTCGATAGCGCTGCCCGCCAGCCTCACGAGCATTGGTGAGCACGCCTTTTATGGCTGCTACTCGATGACGTCAATCGAGCTGCCTGCCGGCCTCACGAGCATTAGTGGGTTCACCTTCCATGGCTGCTCCTCGTTGACATCGATCGAGCTGCCCGCCGGCCTCACGAGCATCGGTGAGTGGGCCTTGCGCGGCTGCTCCTCGTTGACATCGATCGAGCTGCCCGCCGGCCTCACGAGCATCGGTGATTATGCCTTCACTTGCTGCTCCTCGTTGACATCGATCGAGCTGCCCGCCAGCCTCACGAGCCTCGGTGAGCGCGCCTTCGCTGGCTGCTCCTCGTTGACGTCGATCGAGCTGCCTGCCGGACTCACGAGCCTCGGTGGGTACGCCTTCTGGGGCTGCTCCTCGATGACGTCAATAGCGCTGCCCGCCAGCCTCACGAGCATTGGTGAGGGCGCCTTCGATGGCTGCTCCTCTATGTTGTCGATCGCGCTGCCTGCCGGCTTCGATGAAAGCATTCTCAGGTCCGCCCATGTACCACCCAGTGCCATCCTTTGCTTTGGACCGATAGTTGATGTTGATTGAGTCAATCGATTGAGCTGCCCGCCTGAGCTGCCCGCCGGCCTCACGAGCCTCAGTGCGGGGGCAACTTCATTGGCTCCAAGAGTCCTAGAGTCCTAGTTTACCTGTTGGCAGACCATGATCGGTGGGCGAAAATCGCTGTGCGATTCGGAATTTTCAATTTAGCGATTGCATACGATACCGTATTGCAATACCGTACCGAACCTGCATGCTTACCCAAATGATGTGGGCGTGACCACTGACCTGTAAGACATGCACTGAAACTGCATGTGGCCCTCACACGGGGCTGGAAATCGGATATGCTTTGGTACTATTGCTCTATGTTAATGCAGCGGGTGCGTGTACGCACCCAGTCACGTAGCACAGGAAGCAGCGTCACCAACATGCCTACATCCGTGGGACGACGTCGATGATGGTGAACGAAGCGTCCCCGGTGTCCACCTCCTCCGTCCTGCCGCTCGGCTTCAAGTACGTGAGTGGCTGCAACCGATACACGGGGGGGAGGAGCAGTGGCGTGTGAGTGAGAGAGTTGAAGACAGGTGGAGGCACGGCAAAGATGCGAGTCGAATCGTACCGGGAAGAGGACCTCCGCTTCGTCAGGGAAGGCGCTCAGGTACGAGATGTCTGCGCCTCGCTCGATGAAGGACTTGGTGACCATGCGGAGCAACACACTGCTCCGGCTCGCGCTGTACCGCACCGCGACAGACAGGTCGTTCGTCGTCGACATGGGGGCATACTCGGTGCCGCCCTCCTTGAGGAACGCAGGGGGGACAGTCGAGTTTTTGAGCCCACGGTAAAGGACGACCGGCGAGCGCGCGTTCGCCTGCTTGGCGCCGACCGCACGCAAGCGGCGGATCGCCTCGGCGAGGAAGGCGACCGTCACAGGGAGGGGATGGGCCTCTCCCCTCTCGTGGCGGCCGAGGTCTCGGAGAGGGATGTTGATGAGGAGGTAGGCCCTCGTCGTGTAGAGGCGGAGGGCGAGGACGTGCGCCTCTTCCAGCTCCGCCTCTCGGGAGTTTGGGGCGGCCACAAAGTCGGCGAGCGTCATCCCGTCCCCCGATGCCGTGCGGCGGTCGGATCGAAGTCCGTTCTCGTCGCAGTCCCGAGGGTGGGGCGAGGTGCTGGGGAACGTCTGACCAAAGAAACGAGAGGAAGAGGTGGGGTGATGAGCTGCATGCATGCGCTGGGGTGATGAGCATGCATGCAGCACGCTCAACACGTGTGCGAGTGAGCGCACACGGGCAGCGCACACCTTGGCCGACGAGCCTGCACGGGAGAGCTGGACGTAGTCGAGGCACTCGAGCGTGTCCAGCGCCTTTTGCTTCCCAGTGTGGAGCTTCCCAGTGGAGTCGAGCGTGTCCAGCGCCATCAGCTCCCCAGTGGAAGCAGCCGCCTCAATCTCTCTTCGGATGGCGACGACTCCCTCCGACATGCCCGCTCGGATCTGGTTGGGGGGGACGCAGAGGAATGGGTCGATCCCGAGCGCAGCCTCGCGTGGCTGGCCGAAGACGAGGGCGGCCGGGTCGGAGGCGAAGCGGGACCCGTCCGCGACCCGCGACACCGTCTCGGTAAGGATGCGTCGCTCGTGGTCGGAGAGGAGGGGCGCGTTGAGGGCTTTCGTCACGTCTGCGACGTTGATCGAGAACTGGCCGAACCGAGCGACGAGAGGCGGGAGTTGGACTCCTGCCGAGGGTCCGCTCGTGTTTGGCTCGTCGTCCGGATCGTCAAGAAGGTAGGCGCGCAGCTGCTCCGGTGTGACGGTAGGCTTGCGGATGGCAAGGAGGAGGGTGAAGAGGGTGATCGGGAAGACGGCGAAGGCGGCGGTGTAGAGCGCGATCGAGAGGAGCACTGGGTCAACAGCTGCGATGCCATACTTGGCAGCTACCTGCACTCCGATCGAGCTCACGAAGTTGAGGACGAGCGAGAAGTTGATCGCCATCGCGAGGAAGTTGTTGGATGCCGTTCGGTAGGGAGCGCACCAGAGCTGAAGAATCGAGAAGATGTTAGCAACGAGCAGCCCACACAGGAGCTGGAAGATCTCGCCTGGAGTGACGATCGCGAGGGAGCCAATCAGTGGTCATCAGAGCCAATCAGCGCCACTCACTGATTGGCAAACCTGGAGTGACGAGCGCGAGGAAGCCGGTGAGAAAGATGGCGCGCGCCGCCTCCACCAGCGGCCAGTAGAGCGCCCAAGGATGGAGCGACTCATGCAAGAAGGAGAGGGCGGTGGAGAGCGGCGTCGGATTCTCGTCGCGAATCGCCGTTCGCGAGACGAAGAGGAGCGCGGCGTACAGGACGGGGACGCCGACCCCGTACAGAGCGACGGCAAGCACGGCCGTGGGCTGCTCCGGTGCGCCAGCATACCCATTCGGGCACAGGACGGATGGGTCGGCGGGCAGGAAGCAGATGCTCGTGGATCCGTCTAAGGGTGGGAAGCAGTCGCAGGCACCGAGCGTCTGGAAGCCTGCCACACACGTTCACACGCGCACGTGTGAAGGAGAGGCCCCAGCTGTGAACACGTGTGAAGGAGAGGCCCCAGCTGTAAGCACGTGTAAAGGAGAGGCCCCAGGAGAGGCCCCACTGTGGACATCGGAGTGGGAGGCACCTTTCGATGCGACGGACGGGTAGAGGAGGTAGGTCAGGCGAAGCACAAACGGGAGAGCCGGGGCAAAGCTTCTCGCTCGACCCCAGGAGATGGCAAACGAAAGGAGGATCACCAACAGTGGTAGCAGCGAGTTGAGGAGCAGCTCCGCTTCGAGTGTGCGGATGCCAAGGCAGCTCAGGTGGAGACCAGGGATCCACCCGAAGAGCTGCAGCCTCAGCGGGCTGAACAGCGTGGAGGTGAGGGACTGGAAGCCTGGAGGGTAGCGGATCTGGTACACGTCGCCCATCTGCGCCATGACGAGGGCGAAGCCGAGAAGGAGCTTGCCCTTGACGAGGAGGGTGATCGAGTCGGAGGCGGCGCGGAGGGCGACGATGCGCGGGTGGCTCCCCCATTTCAGAAGAGAGGCGGTGAGGGCGCGCTTCCCATTGGAACAGGCTCCCTTGATGCGATCGCGAAGGGGGAGGGCGGGATCGTGCATGAAGCCGGCGAGAAGGAGGCACGCGACGGCGACGCCCACCACGCTGCCGACGATGGTTCCGAAGAAGGAGAAGGATTGCATGCAGGTGCGGCACGTGCGTGAGCTCGCATCGAGATAGCTCTGTGCATCCGTGCAGGCGGAGCAGTATGGCCCCGCCAAGCCAGGGGCGCACGTGCTGGGGTCGTCGACGGAGAAGTCGGCCGCAGACAAGCCACCGGCGCACGTGAGGCTGCCACCCGGGCACACGTGCGCCTCTGCCGCGCGTCGGCTCGGCCGCCACGAGCCTGGTAGCACGTTCACATTCACAGGGTCCGCCCCAGCTGCGCAGTCGAGGCCGGGCGGGCAGGGGCGGCAGGCCCCGGCCTCGCCGAAGAAGCCGGGCTCGCAGAAGCAGGCGTCGATCGAGGAGCCGCCTGATGCCGAGGTGGAGTTGAAGGGGCACTTTTGGCAACGGTCGGCGGCGCCGCCCTCGGAGTAGAAGCCCGCCTCGCACGGCCGGCCTGTGGCGTCACCGAGCGCCGTGGCCATGCCGGCGGGGGCTGCAGGCAGGGCGCTCGCATCGCCGCCGGTTGCGATCGTGCCCGGCATGAAGCACGCACGGCCGGCGGGGCAGAGGCCGGAGCACGTGCGGCCGCTCTGGTCGGCCTCGGGGTCGGCGCCCGCGGCATATGAGCCCGGGAGGCATCGCGGCGGGTAGGCGTCGCCGTCGGCGGGCCCCGGTAGCGCGACGGCGATCCACTGGCCCTCGACCTCGTCGCCAAAGACGTGAAAGTCGCACGGCTGCAGCGCGCACTCCACCTCGCCACCTTGGATGCCTGCCGGGCACATGGCGCGGTTGCACTGGCGCACGCCGTCGAGCCAACGGCCGAGCGGCGCGGGCAGCACATAGGCGAGCGGCGCGCCGACGAGGACCTGGGAGCCCGACGCAACGCGGCCGACGGCCACGTTGCCGTCGATGACGCCGCCGTGGAGGAGGGCAGGTAGGCCGGCGTGGAAGAGGCCGCCGCCGCGGCAGGTGCCGTTTGCAGCGAACACTCGGTTGCCGACGATCGTCGCGTTGCGCACCGTCAGGTTGCAAAAGGTCGCGAGGCCGCCGCCGTCGGCGCCCGCGCCGCGCTCGGCGCGCGCCGTGTTGTTGAGGACGGAGCTATCGTTCAGCGCGACCGCGCAGGCGGCTCCGAAGGATATGTTAGTGGCAGTGACACCGCCGCCGATCGCTCCGCCCCGGAGGGAGACGGCGGTGTTGTGCGAGATGGACGCACCATCGCGCGCCGTGAGGGTGCCGACGGCGAGCACGCCGCCGCCGGCGGCGGCACCGCTGCCCTCGGCGCGCGCGGTGTTGCCGTCTACGGCGCTCGCCGAGAGCACGACCGTGCCGCCGGGGTTGATCTGCAGCCCGCCACCCTGCGCCGGCCCGTTCACGGAGACGGCGGTGTTGTGCGACATGGACGCGCCATCGCGCGCCGTGAGGGTGCCGACGGCGGCCACGCCGCCGGCGATGGCGGCACCGCTGCCCTCGGCGCGCGCGGTGTTGCCGGCTACGGCGCTCGCCGAGAGCACGACCGTGCCGCCGGGGTCGATCTGCAGCCCGCCACCCTGCGCCGGCCCGTTCACGGAGACGGCGGTGTTGTGCGAGATGGACGCGCCATCGCGCGCCGTGAGGGTGCCGACGGCGGCCACGCCGCCGCCGGCGGCGGCACCGCTGCCCTCGGCGCGCGCGGTGTTGCCGGCTACGGCGCTCGCCGAGAGCACGGCCGTGCCGCCGAGGTCGATCTGCAGCCCGCCACCCTGCGCCTGCCCGTTCACGGAGACGGCGGTGTTGTTTGAGATGGACGTGCCGTCGCGCGCGGTGAGGGCGCCTTTGGTGTACACGCCGCCCGCAGCGGCGCCACCGCTGCCCTCGGCGCGCGCGGTGTTGCCGTCTACGGCGCTCGCCGAGAGCACGACCGTGCGGCGGGTTTCGATCTGAAGCCCGCCACCCTGCGCCTGCCCGTTCACGGAGACGGCGGTGTTGTGCGAGATGGACGCGCCATCGCTCGCGTTGAGGTTGCCGACGGCGAGCACGCCGCCGCCGATGGCGGCACCGCTGCCCTCGGCGCGCGCGGTGTTGCCGTCGACGGCGCTCGCCGAGAGCACGGCCGTGCCGCCGAGGTCGATCTGCAGCCCGCCGCCCTGCGCCTGCCCGTTCACGGTGACGGCGGTGTTGTGCGAGATGGACGTGCCGTCGCGCGCGGTGAGGGCGCCTTTGGTGTCCACGCCGCCGCCAAAGGCGATGTTGCTGCCCTCGGCGCGCGCAGTATTGCCGTCGACGGCGCTCGCCGAGAGCACGACCGTGCCGCCGAAGTTGATCTGCAGCCCGCCGCCCTGCGCTGTCCTGTTCACGGAGACGGCGGTGTTGTTTGAGATGGACGCGCCGTCGCTCGCGGTGAGGGTGCCGTCGGTGAGCACGCCGCCGCCGGCGCTGCCGCCGAAGCCCTCGGCGCGCGCGGTGTTGCCGTCTACGGCGCTCGCCGAGAGCACGGCCGTGCCACCGGGGGCGATGCGCAGCCCGCCGCCCTGCGCCTGCCCGTTCACGGTGACGGCGGTGTTGCTCGAGATGGACGCGCCATCGCTCGCGGTGAAGGTGCCTTCGGTGACCACGCCGCCGCCGTAGGCGCCGCCGCTGCCCTCATCGCGCGCGGTGTTGCCGTCTACGGCGCTCGCCGAGAGCACGGCCGTGCCGCCCTTGCTGATCTGCAGCCCGCCGCCCTGCACCTGCCCGTTCACGGTGACGGCGGTGTTGTTGCTCACGCGCGAGCCGCCGATCGCCGTGAGCCTCGCGCCGCCGCTCACGAGCACGCCGCCGCCCCTCGCGACCGCCGTCCCCGCTGTGCGCACCACGCAGCCGTGCACTGCGCTCCGCACGAGCCGCAGCTCGGCCCCGGCCTCGACGCGCGCGCCGCCGCCCCATTCGGTGGAGAAACCACCGGTGAGCTCCACGCTGCGCAGCTCGACGACGCCGCCGGTGCCGAAGATGGTGAGCACGCGCCGCGGGTTGGCGGCACTCGCGTTCGCATCGAGCACGGCGACTCTGCCCACTGGGCCCACGAGGACCACCGAGCGATTGACGAGCAGCGCCGTCGGCCCAACGGCGGAGGCGATGGAGGTGCTAAACACAAACGGCGCGTCGCCGTCGAGCAAGAGGGCGCTCGCCGTGCCCGAGGTGATTGCGTCGCGAAGCTCCGCCGACGTGTGCACCGGGAGCGCCGGCGGCAGGGGCGGTGGCGGCGACAGCGGCGGCGGCAGTGGCGGCAGGGGCGGTGGCGGCGACAGCGGCGGCGGCAGGGGCGGCAGCGGCGGCGGCGAAGGCGGCGATGGCGGAGACGGAGACGGTACGTGAAAATGAAAGAAGAATAGCCGACGCTTTCCGTGAAGCTCGTCTGCAGGAGATGGTGGCGAGGAGGAGGGCAGCAGCAATGGCGGCGTCACTCGCTCGGATGCAGGAGAGATGATCGACGGGGGTGCGGGTGGTGGCGATGGCGGCGGTGGCGGCGGCGGAGGAGGCGGAGGCGGAGGCGGCGGAGGCGGCGGAGGCGGCGGAGGCGGTGGGGCACCTTCTTCAGACGCGGCTGCGCGCAAGAGAGACACACGCACGGGCGCACACGGCATGGCAAGGTGAGCCCGTGGGCGAGGATAGCGGGGAGACTCCGTCTTTGGGGGTGGCGGCACGGCGAGAGGGCTCCCTCGATGCGTCGCGCGCTGTCATGGCAGATGGGCAGTCGAGGCGCATGGAGCGGTCGCTGCTCTCCGGGCTCGGCCCGCGGCCTGCACGCTCCGAGTGCCGGAGGCGGGGCGGTGCCGGCGCAGGGCCAAGCGGGGCTTTGCATGAGCACGTGTGCGCGAGGCGTCGCTCGGTTGGGCGTTCACCTTTCAGAGCCGACGTGGGGTTTGGTGCAGAGTGCACGCCATGCACGCGAATCGCCAGCACCACAAGCCAGAGTCGACCAGGCGGCATGGCGTCGCCCGACGATGACGGCCGGCGAATCGGGGCAGAAGAGAGAGAGCCGTGAAAGTGAGGAAACTCTCGGCTCTGAGTGCGGCTCCCGAGAATGCACCAACTCGCTGTCTAAAAGGTCTTGCCTGTGTTCGTGAAAGTGTTCGGTTCCATGCAGCGACGTCGGGTCGGCGGCGGCGGCGACGTCGGCGGCGGCGACGTCATCGTCGGCGACGGCGTCAACGGCGATGTGAGGGTGCGAAGCGCCGAGGGCGAGGAGGTCGCGTGGTCCCGTTCGGCCGCGGCGCGATTTGCCGCGCTCGCCAACTGGGTGAGCGACACGGGCGGCGCCGAGGGGGCGTTCGCCACTCTGGTGCCTGCGGCTGCGCTCCGCACGCTCTCGCGCGTCGCCGAGGGCGGCGCGGAGGATGGCGGGGCGCTGGAGGGGTGCTCGCTCGCGCAGCTCGCGCAGCTGTTGCATGGCGCGCACTTTCTCGACGTGGACGTCGAGCTTCTTCGCCTCCTCTCGCGTTCCCTGTGCACCGGCCACCTCGCTGGCAAGAGTGGCGCGGAGCTCGGGCGGCTGCTTGGTGTCGTGAGCGACTTTCCCACCGAGATGGAGCGGCAGGCGGCGACGGAGGAGCCGCTGTACACGCAAGACGCTCAGCACGACGCCACTGCACCGCGAGCGGCCGACGCACCCGCACCGCCCGTGTGCTGGCTCTCGACACAGCTCGTCAACGAGGACGCCCTCGAGGACGCCCTCGCGGACGCCGACGTGCCGACGCTTCGCGCGCTCAAGGGCGTGAGCCTCGCGTGGCGCGCGCGGGCGCGGCGCGTCCTGTGCGCGCGGCTGTGCGCACGCGTCGGCCTGCCGCTCACGAGCAACCTCGTCGAGGTGACTGAGCTCGACCTCTCGGGCAGCCGCGCCGCCGGTCGCCTCTTCGCGGACGCGGTCGACGCATTGCGCTGGCTGCCCAGCCTGGCAAAGGTGACGGGGCTGGGCGGCTTCGAGGTGGATGTGGCCGCGCTGAGGCGCGTGGCGTCATCGGATGTATCGGAAGAATATGAAGATGGTACGCAGCCGTATCCGATGGCAGGGGTGCGCGCGTGCATCCGCGGCGAGGGCGAGGCGCCGATGGAGGTGCTGCTCGCCGCGTGCGCGCTGCGCAACGGTGAGGCGCGCGTGCCGGCGGGCGCGTTCCGTGATGACACATCGATGACGTCGATCGCGCTGCCCGCCGGCCTCACGAGCATCGGTGATGACGCCTTCTGGGGCTGCTCCTCGATGACGTCGATCGAGCTGCCCACCGGCCTCACGAGCATCGGTGAGTACGCCTTCAATGACTGCTCCTCATTGATGTCGATCGAGCTGCCCGCCGGCCTCACGAGCCTTGGTAAGGGCGCCTTCTATGGCTGCTCCTCGATGACGTCGATCCAGCTGCCCGCCGGCCTCACGAGCCTCGGTGCTTTTGCCTTCGTTCACTGCTCCTCGATGATGTCGATCGCGCTGCCCGCTGGCCTCACGAGCCTCGGGAGTAGCGCCTTTGCTAGCTGCTCCTCGATGACGTCAATCGAGCTGCCTGCCGGCCTCACGAGCATCGGTGTGAACGCCTTCTATGGCTGCTCCTCGTTGACGTCGATCGAGCTTCCCGCCGGCCTCACGAGCCTCGGTGTGAGCGCCTTCCGTGGCTGCTCCTCGTTGGCATCGATCGAGCTGCCCGCTGGCCTCACAAGCCTTGGCAATGGCGCCTTCGAGGGCTGCTCCTCATTGACGTCAATTGAGCTGCCCGCTGGCCTCACGAGCATCGGTGTGAACGCCTTCTATGGCTGCTCCTCGTTGACGTCGATCGAGCTTCCCGCCGGCCTCACGAGCATCGGTGTGCGCGCCTTCTCTGGCTGCTCCTCGATGACGTCGATTGAGCTGCCCGCTGGCCTCACGAGCCTCAGTGAGAGCGCCTTCTGTGGCTGTTCCTCGTTGGCATCAATCGCGCTGCCTGCCGGCCTCACAAGCATCGGTAAGTGGGCCTTCGGTGGCTGCTCCTCGTTGATGTCAATTGAGCTGCCTGCTGGCTTTGATGAAAGCATTCTCAGGTTTGCCCAAGTGCCTCCCAGTGCCGTCCTTTGCTTTGTACCGGCAGTTTATGCCGATTGAGCTGCCCACCGGCCTCACGAGCCTAGGTGATGGTGCCTTCTCTGGCTGCTCCTCAAAGATATCAATAGAGCTGCATTCCTGCCTCACAAGCCTCAGTGCGGGGGCGCATTCATTGGCTCCTACCTCCTAGAGTCCTGGTTTACTGGTTTGCAGACCATGTGGGTGGAAGAACTGTCAACTGTGCGATTGTGCGCCAACCGCCATTGGCATTGCGCGCGAACACGTTTGACGTTAGCTCAATTAAATATTGAATACTCGACGTACTATAACGATTCATACGTTTTCCTGGCCAGTGCGCCAGTCCAGCATGTAATGTTACACGAGGCAGAGCGTGGAGGATCGTTCACGAAGAGTATCCATCTGTAGGAAAGTGACGTTGCCAACGTGTACGCGACCCGACGGCACCCGACGTCCCACCAAGACTAAGGCTGGCAACGCCAAAGGTTCAAAAGGTAGGGACTCTCTACTGTGGTGAGTGACGTTGGCCCAGGGCTCAGGGGCGTTCAGCATGCATCTGCGCTGGCGAACAGCACATCCTCGTCGTCCTCCGCCTCGCCATCGCCGCCGCCGGGCACCTGCCCACCCGACCCGCCCGACCCGCCCGCACCTCCAGCGCCTTCAGCGCCAACCATCCCTACGTGCAGAGCGTCGTCCTGGGCTCGTACGAACTCACGCAGGAACGTGGTGGCGTATGCGCCGGCAGGTAGCGAGAAGGTGAACCGGACGCCGCCGGAGGGTACGTGAGCTTCGATGGTCAGGTCCTCAGGGACTGGTAGCTTCGCCACACGACGACCGCCTTGCAGTAGCGAGGGCTTGATGGCGTCGGTCATCAGACCGGGCGCGTGGATCGCCCAAATCTCCGCCTCGAGCTCAGCGGGAGATCCAAACGGCCGTGCCATCTGGCCGCCGTACCTGAGGCACTCAGTGAGGCAATCAGACAGCATCAGACCGCAACCAGACCGCAATCAGACCGCAGTCAGACAGCAACCAGAGGACCATCAGGGACTCCCTAGTACATGGGCCCCGTGAGCGTGATGAGAACAGCAATCAGAGGACCATCAGGGCAATGCTCCCTAGTACATGGGCCCCGTAAGCGTGATGAGACCCCTCGCGAAGTCGGCCAAGTCCTCCGCGCTCGGTGTAGCGCTCCAGTCCGCACTCGAGAAGGTGCCGGTACCGGTAGCAACGGCAGCCTTGACCTCAGACCTGATCTCGGCGCTGCTCCCCTGATCTCCCTTGATCTCCGCGCTGCTCCCCAACACCTCAATCTCCGCTTCGCCCTTGCCGCCAGTCTCGGCGTCAGCTCCCGCAATCTCGGCGTCAGCTCCCGCTGCCAGCTTGCCAGCTGGCGGCTGGATGAGGCTTGATGAGGCTTGATGGCCTTGCTGATGAGGCTTGATGAGGCTTGATGAAGCCTTGCCAGCTGGCGGCTTGATGAGGCGTGGCTTGGCAGCAGACTGTGGGCACGAGACCAAATCCCCACAGGGCGGAGGCGCCGTCATGGGCACGAGGCCAAATCCCCACAGGGCGGCCATCAGCATGGACTCGCGCAGGCACTCTTCAGCATGCTTGCCATCAGGCTCACCTGTGGGAACGAGACCAGATCCCCACAGAGCAACGTGCCCAGCAGCCCGCGAGACACCCTCTCCGCAAGCCAAGCGTTGAACATCGATGACTGGAACGCGGAGAGGTAGAGCGCATCCAGCCAAGGCGCACGCCGCTTCCGTTTCTGGCGCTTGGTGGGGCGCTCGCCGCCGCCGCCGCCGCCACCGCCGCCACCGCCGCCTTTGGCCTCGGCACCCTCGCCGCCCTCGCCGCCCTCGCCCTCGGCCTCTCCGCCGCCCAACACAGCGCTCACGCCGCCCAACACAGCGCCCTCGCCGCCCTCGCCCTCGGCCTTTCCGCCGCCGCCGCCTTCGCTGCCCTCGACCCAACCCCACGGCGGTCGCACCCTCAAGCGTTCAAATAGGATCCCACGGCCTCGGGTGGCGGAGGAGCCTCCATGCCCGAAGCGCTGCGGCAATCAGTGGCAATTAGAGGCAATTAGTGGCGGAGGTGCCTCCATGCCCGAAGCGCTGCGTCCCGTAGTAATTGGGGAAGGCACACTCAGGCGCAATCAGGCGCAATCAGGCGCAATCAGGCACACTCAGGCGCAATCAGGCTCGCAGCATGCCTGCGGCCCATAGTAATTGGGCGCAATCAGGCTCAATCAGGCGCAATCAGGCTTGCAGCATGCCTGCGGCCCATAGTAATTGGGCCAGCCGCCGCGAGATCGTAGCTCGTCGGCGATCGCGTGTGCGCGGGCCACTGCCACTTCGGGCGGCACGGCGCACTGCGAGACGAGGATTTCGCAGTCGATCGGAGGCCATCAGAGGTCATCACAGGAAATCAGAGGTCATCCGAGGCCATCAGAGGCCCTCACCTGCGAGATGATGATCTCGAACCGGTTGCCCACCAGATGACCTTTCTTGAGCTTGGAGCGGTGCCAGGATGGCTCTTCGGCGGGGGCGACCCATCCATTCGCGCCCGCGCTCTCCCTCAGCATCGCCGCGATCTGCGCCGTCGACTCGGTCGTGCGCAACTCCTTGGGTAAACGTTCTCGCGGCAGGCTGAAGGTCTGCGTGACGCGCGCGGTGCGGTCCTTGAGTCCCGCGACGCCGATCTCGTCGACCTGCACCGAAAAGAGTTTGGCGAGGCGCTGCTGCACGTCGCGCGTGTTCAGATCCGAGCGCGTAAGCGTCACGTGAGCATGCTTGCCATCCGCACACGGCTCAGACGGGTCCCCAACTTCGGTGACGCAAAAGTCGCTCGCGCTCGCCTTGATGCAACCGCCAATGCCCTCGAGCGAGGTCACGAACGGAAGCGGTGGGAAGAGGTCGTGCGGCGCCATGCGATCAGGGTGATTCGATGCGCGCGCGCGCGCCCGCGCCGGCCGACGAGGCGAGTCCGTCGATGTGCTGCTGCTGCTGCTCAACACAACGCGCACACGCTCCGGACCCCCAAGCACGAGAGCCACTATCACTATGGACGGAGGTGTGGCCGACACAACCCGTGCTAACACAACCGTATTAACACAGGCCGTTAATCGGCGAAGCTGGGGGGAAGAGAGAACCCCGAGCTAGCATCTTCGCCAGCCTGGTGTCCCTCTTCCCCCGAATGTATACCAGAGGAGCCAATGGGGCCGCTGTTTGCAGCAGCCTTGGCTGCGGCAGCACGCACTCGCGACCGTCGCGGCGCCGTAACTCCAGCGAGCCGTATCTGCACTCGCCACTCGTACCCCATCCGAGGGGGGGGCCCGTGAAGTCTCCGAGCCAGCACCCCTCTGCGCATGTCGCGCGCAGCCGTGCGCATACGCAGCACGATCTCCTGCACCGCGTGGCTAGCGGCCGCCACCTCGCGGCGCAAAGCCATGTAGCTGGCCACGATCGCCGATCGGCGGGTCGCCCGTAGTCGATCGTCGAGGCTCAAGACGTTCGCGCGACACCTGCGCGCAGCAGCGCGAGCCCGATCGAC
>Ga0210239_101306_pt1 | contig 19469 bp, 13 predicted proteins | sample ChrtobMetP5a_0mM_FD_155451 | JGI IMG/M metagenome (GOLD analysis project Ga0210239, IMG submission 155451) | Chrysochromulina tobin associated microbial communities from unialgal haptophyte culture, Seattle, Washington, United States - P5a_0mM | ecosystem: Host-associated > Algae > Haptophytes >... | reverse complement strand
GCATTTTGAGCACGTGCTCGCGGCGCCTCCGCCTGGAGAGCTCCAGCGCGCGATGGTGCTCGACGTCGAGGCGTCGACGGCGCCCGGTACGTTCGCCAAGGTTGTCGTCGTGTACCCCGCGAAGGAGACAAAGGCCATCAAGGCGTTGCACTCCGTCCGCGACGCAAGTCGCATGCTTGCCGAACTTAATATTCCGAAGAGATGTGACTGGGCCGGCGGTGGGACTATGGTGGGGGGCGGGTGCATGCTCACGCGGGACGGTCTGCTCAAGCCAAATTATGCGGTAAAGCCCGGCTGTCAGCTGCCAAGGAAGCACAAGGTCTGCGCATCGTGTGTGTGCACGCGGGGCTGAGCGAACTCTGGCGCAATGACTGCGACTGCATGTCCTCTCTCGTCCGCAGGTGGGCAACCTACATGACCAACATTCACAACTACACATGGCTGAGGAGGCCTTCAAGTGCTTCGAAGGTGCTACCGCTGTCGTAGTTGCTGATGACCGTTGATGACCGTTGATGACCGTTGATGACCACTGATGGCCGCTGATGACTGAGTATGGACTGAGTGCCCCCCTGCCGTTCGACCGGTCTGAGCGCTGCTCTCTCATAAATCCAATTACCGGTTGAGTTGAGCGAAGTCGCCGGCTGGCGTCCGAGATGAGTGTGAACGTGATTCCTGAGTGTGAATGTGAATGCTGATGACCGCTGATGACCGCTGATGGCCGCTGATGACTGAGTGTGGACTGAGTGCCCCCTCTGTCGTTCGACCGGTCTGAGCGCTGCTCTCTCATAAATCCAATTACCGGTTGAGTTGAGCGAAGTCGCCGGCTGGCGTCCGAGCTGACTGTGAACGTGATTCCTGAGTGTGAATGTGAATGCTGGCCGTGAATGTGAATGCGAACGTGAGGATGAGTGGTGGTGAGTAATGAGTGCTGAGTGTGTTGATACTTGTGCTCACACTTGTGCTGCGTACGTGCCTTCAGGTCTGGGGTGCGGCTTCGAGGAATTCAGAGCCTCGCCCGATGCTTGGGCCCATAAGACTTGGGCGGCATCCGTCGACCTCTACAACGAGTCGCATCTGGATAGTGGGGACGGAGAGAGGTGCTGGGCCATCTGGACCCGTGCCCATCCGCGGGCGCCCCCGCTGCCACGGCCCGATACAGCCTGCCGGTGTCGACGGTGCTCGGCCTCTGCGAGTTGCTCCTTCCGTCTGACGCGACCCAATTGAGACTGCCCGCCTCATTCGCAATTGATGCGTGCATGGCGCTGGCCGCTTACCCGCATGCGTGCGTGCGTGCGCGAGTGCTCGGTGTGCTTGACGAGGCGGTCGCGCTCGCGCGCCCGTTCTACCCACGCGTCGTGCGGGCCTCGCTCGAGGTCATCACGTGCTTGCTGGCGAAAGCTTTCCGGAGCGCTTGCTCACTCTCAACGGGCGCGAGCCGCGAGCCCGAGCCGCGCCCGCCGCAGCGGGCGCAGCCGCAGCAGCAGCAGCTCCTGCAGCAGCAGCGGCGGGCGGTGGCCGAGCTGTGCGGCACCACGCTCCGCGAGTGCGCGCCACTATTGCTGCGCGGCATGGAATCTCTCGAGGATGCGCCTCTGGAGGATGCGGCGGCCGCCACGCGCGCCGCCGTCGCCTTCTTGCGCCTTGGCCACCACGTGCACGTGCAAGAGCACCCGGAGGCCCCGTCGGCGCGATCGATCGCCGCGGGGGCGCTCGGGCTCTTTAAGCTGCGGCGCTCGCACCGGCATGCCGATCTGCTGCGACTGCAGGCGCTGCTGCTACCGCTGCTCCCCTCACTGCTTGCGGCACGCCCGATAGCGGAGCTGATGCCAATCTTGAGAGACGCGACGCGCACGTTGCCCTCGACCGACCGACCGACGGGTGAGCCGCTTCTGCTCAAGGGCTTGCGCGATGCCAAGGCGGCTCAAACTCTCTCAGTGTACCTGACGGCGACAGCCGTGCTGCGGTACCAGCCTGCCACAATGCGACTCATGCTATGCGAGCTCATGGCAACGCTGTGCGTGCTCAAGGGCATGGACACCGCTATTCCGCGAACAGTGCGCTCGCTTTCGAATACGCGTGGCAAAAGACGCATTCCAGCCGGCACACGGCACGCATGTGGGGCGTTCTCGGGATGAGCAAGTGTTCGGTTCGTACGAGTGTCAGCGTGCGTCGTCGTGCGCGCTCTCCATGCTCCTCGGGCACGGTGTGTTAGGGCATGAGCCACTCTCGGTGTGTGAGGTCGCGTGAACGGTTTCTTGGGTGGAAAGGCCGCGTCCAGCGGTTCACAGATCAGAAATTAAAGCCTTGCTTGTCCCGCTACGCGGACGAGGGGCGGTGAAAGGCGAGGTGGTTGCACGGGTTCAGACCCGGGGTTGACCCGGGGTATGGCGACTCTGAACCGTGTCTGTGAGCGCGGCACGCGTTGCATGTCGCGAGCATGAGAATGAAGCGAGTGTGACGTGTGCGAGGTGTTGTCCTTCACGCTCTTCTGTGCGTGTTGGTGTGTTGTGTCCTTCACGCTTTTCTGTGCGTGTTGGTGTGTTGTGAATGAAACCCGCCACCGACACCAGTCCCAGAGCATGGCAAATGCCCAGAAGATGCTCCAAAGGGCCAAGAACGCCATAGCCAAGCCGCTCGACCGCGAGGGCCTCCTTTCCGAGCACGAAGCGCTCTCGCTCGTGCGCGAGTCGCCCAGCGACCCCTCCGTCCTACTTTGGGTGGATGAGTGCCTGGAGCTGCTCGTCGACAGCCTCATGTGCCCCAGCAGCCCGCCCGGGGATCTGCTCACTCCGATGATCCGTTGCATCGGCGTCGCTTCCGAAGTGGTGCACCTCTGCCTCCGGCGGCCACAGATCCCCCGCAGCAACTTGCCAGCTGCTCCGCCTCCGTCTTCCGTGGAAGCCACGCCGGCGTCGCCGACGTCGCCGGCGCCTGCGACGCCAGAGGCGCCCGCGCAGCGCTGGCTCGCACTCCTGAGCCGCATCCTCGATCCGCAGAGCCCGCTCTGGGCGCACGTGACGCACCGCGATCTCGGGGGCCTGCCAAGCGCAAGCAATCGCGGACCGAAGACCCTCCACGCACTCGCCGCCGACCTCACGGGCGCGGGCTGCATCGAGACGCTGCTCGGCCTGCTGCGCGAGCCCGCCCCCGCGCCGAGTGCATCCTTTGCGCCCCCTGCAGCCGGCGGCGACGGCGCGGGCGGCGCGGGGGCTCCCTCAGCCTCGAGTTCGCCGTCCACGGTCGGATCGGCCACGACCGTCTCGTCGGTGCCGCCGGTGGAGCCCGCGCCCAGCGCCAAGGGCGGCGTCAAGGTCGGCGCCGGAGCGGGCTCCGCCGGTGCGGCAGCGGCGACGGGCGAGGGCACGCCAAATGCTCTGATGAACGTGGACCTAGTTGAGGGCATCGTCGTCGCTCTTTCCCAAGTCGTGATCAGCGCCGCCGCCGCCAACGTGGCACCGGCGGCGGGCACGCTCTTGCGGGCCTCAAAGCTGGCGGCGCAGGCCATCGGGCGCATCGAGCTCAAGCGGCTCAAGCGCACGGACGGGCAGCGGCTCGTGCTGGCGGTTCAGCGGCTGCAACTGCTCGTGCCGCAGGACAGCCGTGACGCGGCGCTCGCGGGCTTCGGCGCGCTGGTGCCGCTGCGGGTGGCAGTGGCCGCACGCAGCCTGAGCTCGCCCATCCTCGAGCTCCGGCTGTGGGCTGTGAAGGACCTCGCCCTCCTCATAGGGCAGGCCTCGCAGCTCGCCGCGAGCACAATCGATGTGGAGACGGGCCAGGCGCCCGTCGCTGTTGCGGATGCGATCTTGCGTGAGCGCGTGCCCAGTCTGCTCGTGGGCGATGCCGCCCATGAGGAGGTGCTCAGCCGCGCCGCACCCCTCTTCACCTCTCTCCTGCTGACGCAACGGCTCGACGAGGCCGCCCTGCGCGGCCTCTGGCAGGCGCCTGCGACCAAATCGAGCGCCGTTGCAGCGGCGGCCACGTCGCTGCTGGCCGAGCTCCTTCGTCACCCGAAGTGCCCTCCCGCCCTCCACATCGCGCTACTCGAGGCGGTCGGCGCCGCGTGCATGCTCCACCTCTCCGTGCGTGGCTAGACCCCCTTACCTTTACCTTCGGCGCACTGGCTGACCTTCTGCGCACAGACCCCTACCTTCTCTGCGCACAGCCGCCCCTACCTTCTGCGCACTGGCTGACCGCCGCCCCACCTCCCGCTGCCCCACCCCCCACCGCGCGCCCAGGTGGGCCTGGCCGCAGTGCTTGCGTCGCTCACGCGCATCTACACCGCCCTGCCATCCGTGGTTTCAGACCGATGGACCCTGCTCCTGTGGACTCTGCTCGGCACGCTCCCGACAAACACTCCCGCGGCCGCCGCCACCTCGCTGCGCGCCGCGCTGCTGACCTCGCTGCGCGCGGGCACCCCCGAGCAGCGGACGCAGGCGGTCACGATCGCCCTGCGCCCCGTCCAACGTGCGTGCTGCCTCGCACCTAGCGGCTCTTCGCGCCCGACGCACTGGCGCCAGGGCTCCAATGGGGGCTCAGGCGGCGCCTCCACACGATTCGGCGCTCTGGGCATCGGCGCCGGCGGGACGGCCGAGGGCGCAACGCCCGTGGCGATTGCCACGAGCCCCGGCTCCGGCATGTTGGCGGGGTTCGGCAAGGGCGGCGACAAGAAGGGCGAGCTACCCGTGGCGCTTGCGGCGGCTGGCGACTCGCTGCCGCTTGGCACGGCTCTCGAGCTCCTGCGTGCGATCGCTGAGAGCGACCCGACGCGGCCCGAGGCGTCGCGAGAGTCGCTCATCATGCAGCTGGAGCCGCGCCTCGGGCTCATGAGCCTCGCGCAACAGCTCGTCGCCACGCCCATCACCGCCGATGCGCTCCTCGTCGACCTGCCCGACGCACGCGCCGACGGCGACGCGGCCGGGACGGGTGCGGTCGGAGTTTCGTCAGTGGACGAGGCGGCCAAGAACCCGAGCACCGCCGGGGCCGCCGAGGCCGCAAGCGGCGCGACGACCGAGGCGGACTCGGCCTCCAAGGCGGCAGGCGAGGGCGGCGGCGCTTTGAGGCCGTCCTCCTCGGCCGGCGGCAGCAGCAGCGGAAGCGGCGGCGCTGTCTCAAGCGGCCACAAAGACACGGCTGCCGTTGATGGTGGTTCGCAATCGGAGCCGCTCTCGCCCCTGATGGCGGCTGTGCTCGCGCGCTTGCAGTTCCTGAGCTTCGTGGCCGCGGAGACGAGGACGTACATCTCACGGCTCGCACTCGAGAATGCTTGGCAGGCGATGCCCACGGCCGAGGCGCAAGAGGCGCTGCTGCTCTGGCTGCCCTCGGCACTCCATTCGCTCTCGCCCGATGCGCTCAGCTTTGGCTACTGCGAGCTGCTCTTGCGCGAGCTGCGCTGGGACACCCTCACGGTGCGACAGTACGAGGCCTTCGAGGCGCTCTACCGGCATCATCACGTGTCCAAGGGCAGCCTTCGCTACGCGGCCCCGAATGGCGACGATCCCCAGGCGGCGGGCGGGTCGGCGCTCGGCTTTCTGGCGCGGCTCTGGCGCGCGAGGCCGCAGTCCCGCTACGACGGCTCGGCACCGCATGTGCTCTCGCATCTCTCCGCCGAGGCGTACCCGTCGACGCTCCAGGGCACGCAGCAGCTTTGGCTGACGGTCGCGTGTGCTCCCGAGGAGACCGCGCGCATTGCGCTGCCGCTGCTCGTGCAGCTGCATCTGTCGCCGGCAGCGCACCTTGACCTGAGCGTCGTGCGCCAGGAGCTGCTCCAAGGCTGCTTCCACGCGCTGCAGCGGCTGTGCGCACAGAATGCGCCGGCCGAGACGCAGGCTGTGACGTGGCGGCCCGAGCCGGAGATCTTCGCTTCGCATGCGGCCAAGGCGCGAAAGTCGGCACCGCCCGCGCGCGCTCAGGCCCAGGTGCGGCTGCTGCTTGAGCTTCTCGATGAGTTCATCCGCGCGTGCGGGGAGGCGCGCAAGGTCATCCCGCACCAGGCGTCGTGGCGCGGTCAGTCGTGCGCGCTCGCGGTCACCATCGAAAACCTCGCGGGAGCCGCCGGCGCGTCGGGCGTGGCTGCCTCGGGCGCCGCCGCCGCTGCTGGTACGCCGGTGGTACGAGTGGGCGGCGGCGGCGGCGAGGGCAGCGGCGGCGGCGTCGGCGTCGAGGACGGCAGTGCCGAGGGCAAGCTCGAGCTACTCGTGCATGATAACCTGACGCTCGGCTTGCTGCGCCAGCGCCTCAAGCGCGAGCTCGTGGCCGCGGGCCTTCCCAGGGTCTCGTATGGCCAACTGCAGCTTCTGAGACTCAAAGTGAGTGGTACCGGCACAGCCCACCCCTCGAAGGGCTCGACGGCCGCGCTGCCCATGGGCGCGCGCCAGGCGACCTCGGCCATGGCCGCCACTGGCTCAATCGCCACGCCCTTCCTTCCAGCCGGCGCGGCCTCGCCACTGCAGCCCTGGGGCGTAGGCGCCGTGGCGGGCATCCAGGCGGCCGCCACCACGCCGATGGCCCATTGGGAGCGGAGCAGTGGCGGCACCGGTGGCGACTGGGTGTTGCTTGAGGGCGAGGTGCGTACGCTGCGCGAGCTCGGTGTCGGCGATGGGCACGCGCTGCTCGCACGCATCCTACCAGCCGCCAGCAGCAGCCTGCCCGCTGACCCGTCCTCGAAGAAGGTGTCCGAGGGCAGCGCCGTTGCGGGCGCGGTCAAGGGCGAGAGGCTTGAGGGCAAGTACCTGTCGCTGCCGCCCGTGATGATCTCACGCTCGAATGCGTACATGGCGTGCCTCTTCGAAGTCATCCACTCGTTCCAGCGGTGCCCGGCGGTGGTGGCCCAGGCGTGGGACCTCATCATGCGCGTACCAACCAACAGCCAGAGCCTCGCGCACCTCGCGCACCCGGAGAGTGTGCGCTGGGAGGCGGAGATGGCCCAGGCGCACACGCAGCCGATGAAGCTGCTCTACTCTCTGCAGATAGCTCGCTCCCGCCTACTGCCCGCCTACCTGCCTGAGCCGCATGCGGCCGCGGTCTCGGCGATGGCGCAGTGGAAGACGGCCTTCATGGCGTGCGGCTTCCGCCCGCTCTTTCGCGCCTTTATCGACCTCGGCGCCACGCGGCCGCGCGACATGCTGCATGCGACGCTGCTCGCCACCTCACTCGCCATCGTGCGAGCCTCGTTAGTGGGCTATCTGCACTCGAACCGACCGTCGAGTGCGTCCAAGCGGCGCGCCGCGCGCCAGAGCGGGGAGCTCCCACAGCACCTACAGCCGGGTGCCTCAGTCACGTCGGCTGCGCCCAAGGCGAGCCTGCCGCCCAGAGAGTTCACTGCGAGCCAGCCGTTGCGTTCGATGGACTCGTGGCGCCGAGGGCCTAGCGAGGTGCTCGAGACGGCGCCCGCCCACCCCTGAGGACCTCTGATGATTGCCTCGGATTGCATGCTGATGGCCTCCCTCGTTGCATGCAGGTGCTCGATACGGCGCCCGACAGCCGCACGCCTTCACGGCCGACGGTGTCGGTAGAGCTCAAGCGCGAAGGCTCCATCTCGACCGCCATGCTGCGCGGCTACTCGATCCGAAAAGCGGGGAGCAGCAGCAGCAGCGACAGCGCGTTCGGCGGCGGCAACAGCATCCACCCAGTGGCGCCCGCGATGGCGCCCTCGCCGCTGCCCTTCACGCTCCACCTGAGCGCCGTGCCGAGCGCCTCCTCCGAGACGGGGGCGCCCGGCACGGCGCTCGGCACGGCCGACGGGCTGGGCGCCATGCTGGGCGCCTTCGGCGAGCGCGAGGGCGGCAGCTCGCCCGCGAGCGCGCCCAACAGTGCGGGCGAGCTCTCTCCGCCTCTGTCGTCGACCTCCCCCGGGCTCCATCCCACGCCGCCGGCGGTGGGCGGCGCGAGCGGCATCGAGGGCCCCGAGGCGCGCGAGTTTTGGGAGTTGGCTCGGCTGCTGCTCCGACTGATGACACAGCCGCGCTCGGCCGCCGCCGTACCCTCAGAGCTCGCGCGCCAGATGGCGCTCGACCAGCTCAAGTTGCTCGATGCGATCCTATGCTGTCATCCTCAGCTGCTGCCAAAGTTCCTCAGCCTACCGGAGCTGCCGCACGCGCTCTCGCTCAACCTCCTGCGCGCACCACATCCCAATGTGCGCAAGCAGACCGCCCTCTTGTTGATGCACTTGATGCTCGAGGTGACGCCGCCGCATGGCGACTCGACGAGCGACACGCTGCTGCCGCAGCTGCAGCGGCTGCTGCCGGAGGCGGTGAGTCAGCCGCACGCTTCCACAGAGTACTTTGACCTGATCGAGACGCTCGTGCGCTCCTCTCCCACTAAGTCGGCGTCCGCGTTCCAGATGCTCCCGCCCTCGCACTTCGGCGCACTCGGCCACTCCGCCGCCAGCAGCAGCAGCAGCCTCGATTGGCAGAGCCAGCCGTCCGACACGGGCAGCGAGGCCGGCGAGTGCGGCGCCGTCCCGAGCGGCGCCGTCCCGAGCGTCGCGCGCCAGCATGCGTCGCTCTGCCGCGCCGTGTTGGGCGAGATGCTCCCGAGCCTCGGACCGGCGCTCGGGACGGCGCCCGCACGCGCGCTCGTGGCCCTGGGCTCGCGCTGTGATGAGCGCGTGACGCTCGGGCTGCTCCGCCTGCTCGAGGCTCTCGGCGCGTGCTCCAATGAGTGCAACGCGCTGCTCTCCGCCCACCTGGGCGAGCTGATCTCGATGTATCTGGTCACCGAGGCGCGTGCGCAGCCGCCGACAGCCGTGCGCCACGCGTGCCTGAGCATGCTGCAGTCAGCGTGCCGCCGCTTGCCGAACCTGCTCGCGGTGCTCGATCCGCTCGATGCGATCCATGCGGCCAACCGGCGCGCGGAATGGTCGATCACGCCAGCGTCCGAGATGCGTCGACAGCACGCGGGCATCGTCAACCAGGGCGCCACCTGCTACATGAATGCGACGCTGCAGCAGCTCTTCATGGTGATGACCTCTGATGACCGCTGATGGCCTCTGATTGCCTCTCGCGCCACATGAATGCGACGCTGCAGCAGCTCTTCATGGTGCCCACCTTCCGCGACGGGCCTGATTGCTTCCCTCATCTGATGGCACTCCTGATTGCCGCCCTCATCAGGTGCCCACCTTCCGCGACGGACTCCTCGCGGCCGCGCCGCCCCCCGAGCAGCGCTCCGAAGTCCTCAATGAGATCCAGCGTGCCTTTGCGCACCTGCGCGACGGGCTGCGACCCACGTATGACGCCAAGTCGCTCGTGGGCGTCTGTGCCGCGCTGGGAATGACTTACAGCCCGTCACAGCAGAACGACGCGGCAGAGTTCCTGATGCTTCTCGTCTCCCACCTCGAAGATGCACTCAAGGGCACGCGGCACGCGCCGCTCATCCGGCGCGAGTTTGGCGGCAAGCTGGCTCAGCAGGTGATCCCTGATGGCCTCTGATGGCCTCTGATGACCTCTGATGGCCTCTGATGACCTCTGATGACCTCTGATGACCTCTGATGACCTCTGATGGCAGGTGATCTACGAGTGGAACGGCGTGCGCAAGGTCTCCGAGCGTGAGGAGGAGTTCATCACCATCGAGCTCGAGGTCAAAGGGCACTCGACCATCGCCCAAGGATTCAAGGAGCTCATCGACGGCTCGAGGCTCGAGGGCGAGAATCAGTACCAGCTCGACAGCGGCGAGAAGGTGGATGCGCAGAAGCGCATCTGCCTGGGCGAGCTGCCACAGACGTTGATCATCCAGCTCAAGCGCTTCCAGCTCGACTATGAGACGATGCAGAACATCAAGATCAACTCACGCTGCGAGTTTCCCACAGTGCTCGACCTCGAGCCGTATACGAAGGCCGGGCTGGAGGCGCGCGCGGCTGGACGGCCGGGCTGCCCGCCGGAGCCGTATGAGCTCGTTGGCGTGCTCGTGCACACGGGCACCTCCAACTTCGGCCACTACTTTTCGTACATCAAGGCGCGCGAGGGCGCGTGCCAGTGGCACACGTTCAACGACACGACGGTCAGCGCCTTTGACGAAGCGCAGATCGGCGAGATGTGCTACGGCGGTGAGCGCACACTCCCCTCTGGACAGACGAGCGAGAAGGTGCAGAATGGCTTCCTCCTCTTCTACCGGCGAGCACCCGTCACCCAAGGCACCGCGCGCAAGACGCATCGGCGCTCGGGCTCGGCGCCGCCCGCGGGGTTCGCCCGCGGCGCCGCCCGCGACTCGGCCAGCCGGCCCACGACGGCGCTCGGCGCGGACGACCTCATTGGCGGCACGCCAACGAGTGCGGTGAGCATCTCGCGCGGGTCTCCGCGAGATGACGAGCTCCCGCCGCCCTTTACGTCGTCGCCGCAGCCGTCGCCGCTCGTGCAGCCGATGTTGGGCGCCGGCAGCCTGGCTGCGGACGCTCCCGCGCTCGCGCTGCCCGTGCCGCTCATGGTGCCGCTCACTCCGCCGCCCAAGCAGCCGCTGGGCACCCAACGTGCAGGCAGCATCAGCCCCGACGGAGCCCACGATGGCGCTCGTGGCGAGGATCCGGGCGGCAGCTCGTTGCTGCCGGCTGTGCTGGCGCGGGCGACGGCGCCGAGCACCATCATCGGCGACTTGTCCGCTGACCCGGGCACCGCTGCTTCCACGAGCGGCGGCGCGCCGCCCATGCCTGCGAATGAGGCGGAGCGTCAGGCGGTTCTCGCCTCCGTACACGCGGCGAATGCAAAGCTGCTCCTGCGCCAGCATCTGTACGATCCAATGTACATCAAATTCCTCCTCTCGCTCGCGCAGGCGGCGCAAAAGGGGCCCCTCCGCGCAATCGAGGCCACGTCACCCGAAGGCTACCCCACCGAGCGCCGTGCCGAGCGCCGTGCCGGGATCGCCACTGCAACCTCCGCCGCTATGAGCATCGACGGCGTGTCCCCGGACGACGTGGCGCTGTGGCGCACGCTCCCCGCGCCGCCGCCCTCCCGCCCCTCTCCGCTGCTCAGCCGCTTCTTACCACCGCTCGAGGGGACTGCCGACAAGAGCTGCAGCGACGGCGCCAACGCCGAGCCGGGCGCCGAGCCGGGCGCGAGCCGAAGCGCCGTCGGCGGCCGCATCGTGCCGGCTGACGCGCCCAAGATCCCAAGGCCAACACCGGTGGGCACGGCCGACGCGTGCGTGGCGCGATCAGGCGACGGCTGGTCGCCGAGTTGGGCGCCGGGTGGCGGGCCCTCGCTACAGGTGCGGCTGCTGCAGCTCTGCGGCCGCTTCTTCTTTGACCATCTGATCCGCCTCTGCCCGGCGCTGCTCGAGCCGCACATCACCTCCGGGACAGGCTGGCTCTCCGCGCTCGAGTCTGCGTGCGATCGATCGCTCGAGGGAGCCGTCTGGCTACTTCACGCGCTGCTGGCCCCCTACCCGAGCAGCGCCACCGCCACCGCCACCGCCACTGCCGGCGCCGCCATCGCCGCCACCGCCGCCACCCCTGCTGCCGCGCCACCCGCCTTGGCCGAGGCGTCTGCGGCGAGTGCTTCTTCGAGCGCGGCCGCCACTGGCACGGCGACGGCGCTGGCCGCGGCTCCCGGTACCTTGAGCCCAAGGCCAATTAGCGAGGCGGAGGAGCAGGCAAAGGCACTCGCAAGCGGCGGTGGCTCAGGTGGCGGCTGCTGGCTCCTCTCGGCCCTCTTTGACTGTCAGTCGGCGCCCGCGCGCACGGTGATTGTCACCTTCATCAGCCGGCTCGTGCAGCGCGTCGGCGCGGTCGAGGTGGCGGCCGCCAACCAGCCAGCGAGTGCTACCGAGGGGAACGCCCACTGCGGCGTGCCCGCTGGCGGCGTGCCGCTCACTACAGCGCTCACGCAGCCGCGCTTCCACACGACTCGATTCGTGCGCGGGCTGCTCGAGGTTGGGCTGCCCCACGCGGCCGTGCACTGGGGCGACGCCGCCCCCTTTTGCGAGCTCATACGCACCCTTGTGCTGCTGCCCGGGCCGGTGGGCGTGCAGCTCGCCCCAGCCTGGCGCATGCATGGCGGGCTCGCCGCACTCGCCGCGTACATCATCGGCGAGGGCGCCATCGAGATGCCCGAGCAACTTGGCGAGCCGATCATGGGCTTCCCGCGCCCACAGCGCGGCGCGTCGCCGCCTCGCTCCACCTCGCAACTGGCGAACAATGAGGGCGGTGCAGCCATCCTGGAGGCGATTGCCGTGCTCCTCGAGAGCGCTGTAGTGCCACCTTCCGCCGGGGGCGCCGACGGCGCGGGCGCGACGGGCGCGGCAGAAGCGGCGGAAGCGGCGAAAGGGACGGAAGCGGCGGAAGCGGCGCCGGGGACGGAGGGTGGTGCGGAGGGTGAGGGTCTCTGGGGAAAGGAGGGCGAGGGGCTCGGTGCGCCGACCGAGAGGGCGCTGGAGCCGTCGCCATCCGGTGGTGCGATGAGCGAGGCCAGCCCTACCTATGAGAGCGCGGATGGCGCCGCGTCGGTCCTTGACGCCCGGGAGAGCGGCGCGAAGGGCGTCGTGGCGGCGGCCGCGGTGGCGCTGGCGCTGCCTGCCGAGCCGGCCCATCGAGGTGTGAATATTCACACCTCGCTGCCTGCCGAGCCGGCCCATCGAGGCGTGAATATTCACACCTCGCTGCCTGCCGAGCCGGCCCATCGAGGTGTGAATATTCACACCTCGCTGCCTGCCGAGCCGGCCGGCCTCACCTCTGGCTCGAGCTCGTCCATGGCCACCTCGATGGCTGTGAAGATTCACACCTCTGGCTCGAGCTCGTCCATGGCCACACCGATGGGCATGGCGGCCTCGTCCAGCGCCGCGATGGCTGTGAAGATTCACACCTCGATGGTGGCCTCGCCCAGCCCGCCCGCCGTCTCGGCCGCGCCGGATCTGATCGCCTCGGCCGCATTCGTCAACTCGGCGGTGCGCATCTGCCTACGCGTAGGGGGCGAGGGGCTGGAGCCCATGCACCGAGCGCTCGAGCTGTGCTGCCACGGCGCGGCGGAGCGAGCGGCAACTGTGCTTCAGGCGAACCTGGCGGCGCTGCGCTCGGAGTCCGAGGCGGTCGCGCACGCGCACGCGCAGGTGCTCGTGCGGCTGCTCACCAAAGTCGACGACGAGCTCATCGCGACGCGCTGCGCGATGGCGCTCCGGATACCGCACGGGCTCCTCGCTCTCATCAAGGAGCTCGTGCAGACCAACCCGCCCGCCGAGGCGGCCAGCCGCGCCGAGGTCGAGGCCGAGGCCGAGGCCGCCAACGGAGGCTCACCGCCGAGGATGAGGCCGTTCAGTGAGGCGGCGCGCACCTTCCTGTGCCTGCGTGTGCTCCTCGAGCTGCACGCGTCGGGCGGCACGGTGGCCACGTGGCTCGAGGAGACGCTCGCCGTCTCCGACGTGGCCGAATTCCTCAACTGGCTCAAGGAGACGAGCCGTACCGCCGCACTCGGCAAGCCTTCCTCGGCGCGCGGCTTCCTGGGCGTGCCGCGTATCAGCACGCGCCCGCGCTACGAGCGCTCCGACGAGCAACAAGCCGCACTCGACCAGCTCAAGGCGCTCGAAAAGGCCCTCGAAAAGGCCCGAGCGGCGCGGCTCAAGAAGACGCCGCGGTGAGACGCCCGCTCGCAGGGCGACGACGTGGTCCCTGCCGCACCTTATTATGGAGATTGAAGCTGATGGGCGAGGTGTGTTTCTAGTGTTTGTGTGTGTTCCCACGTTTGCCACGTGATGTCTGATGACGGAGTGAAACGGATGCGCCGCGATGATCGTATAGTAACTTCTTAACACGACTCACGTCACACCGCACGTGCGGTGCGAGGTGGGCGCCGCGTTCATTCCATCATCGTCATCGTTAGGGTCCACAGCATCATTTAAGGATACCTTATCGAGGCTATCCTCAATCCTGATTCGATTTGTGATTTGCGATGAAACAAGACTCAAGTCTCAAGAGATGAAGACCTCAATGAGATGGCACCAAGAGAGCACGAGAGAAGTAGACACCAGGTCCGGTCACCGCACGGCGCACCGTGGCTCCGCGGAGCGGCGGCCGGGTGGGGGGTGCCACCGGGGGGCGGAGACACTCACGATTCACACAAACACAGACACGCCTCTAGGGTCAGAACGAAACTTTTTCTCTTTGCCTCGTTGGCAAGAGCCCTTCGTCCGAAAGGTTTACGAAGCTAACCCTCATGTTCTAAGCACTCAGAACGGTCGCACATCGCGGCGCTGACCCCAAACTTGGAATCTACAAAAACGGCAATTTTTTTGTTTTCGCGGCACGATCGCGTCGAGGCACCGGCGGATGGTGGTGCCGCCGCCAGGCGCGCAAGCGAGAATGCCCAGCCAATCCATTTGCCTGGAAACGTGCGGCGTCTACGCCTCCGATGGCAACTGCGACGACGGCGGCTTTGGAAACGAGCACTCGCACTGTGCACTCGGCATGGACTGCACCGACTGCGGCCCTCGGGTGGTGCCGCCGCCCGCATCACCTTCGCCGCCCTCGTCACCGCCCGCGCCGCCCTCGCCACCCTCGCCGCCGCCAGAGCCACCCGCGCTACCCGCACCACCCTCGCTGCCCGTATCGCCCGCTGCAGGGATCTTCACCTGCGCGAGCACCTCTGCAGTTATCACCATGGATGGCAAGTTTCAAGCGGCCACGACAAGCAGCGGCTACATCGTCTTTGCGCCGTGGAACGCCGACTGTGTGGGCGTCTTCGACCCCATAACCACCACGTTTTCGTGCCCGAGTATCGCGGCGGCCATCACCATGGATTACAAGTTTGCCGGCGCGGTCGCCACGAGCAACGGCCACGTTGTCTTCGAGCCTTACAATGCCGACTGCGTGGGCGTCTTCAACCCGGCGACCAACGCCTTCTCGTGTCCAAGCATCGCAGCGGTCACCACCATCGGCGGAAAATTTGCCGGTGCGGCCGCCATGAACAATAGTCTTGTCGTATTTGCGCCGCACCAAGCCGACTGTGTGGGCGTCTTCAACTCGGCGACCAACGCTTTCTCGTGCCCTGTCATCTCGGCGGTTATCACGATGGGCACCAAGTTTGCCGGTGCGGTCGCGACAAGCAGCGGTCGCGTCGTCTTCGCGCCGTGGGACGCCGACTGCGTAGGGGTCTTCGACCCTGCGACCAACGACTTCTGGTGCCCGGACATCTCGGAAGTCATTGCCATCGGTGGCAAGTTTGCCGGTGCGGTCGCCACGGGCAGCGGTCGTGTCGTCTTCGCGCCTAGCTACGCCAACTGCGTGGGCGTCTTCGACCCTGCGACCAACGCTTTCTTGTGCCACAGCATTGCGGCGATCATCACCACGGCCTACAAATTTGCCTTTGCTGCATTAATGAGCAGCGGCCTCGTCGTCTTCTCGCCGCACAATGCCGACTGCGTGGGCATCTTCAATCCGGCGACCAACGCCTTCTCGTGCACGGACATCTCCGCGGTCGTCACCATGGACAGCAAGTTCACCGGTGCGGCCGCGACGAGCAGCGGCCGAGTCATCTTCGCGCCTCACGACGCCGATTGCGTGGGCTCGTGGTCCTTCCCGCTGCCGCCGCCGTTGCCACCACCGCCCTCACCGCCGCCCGCGCCGCCTCCCTCACCACCATCTCCTTCGCCGCCACCGCCGATTCCGTCGCCTCCAGCGCCAGCGCCTCCCTCACCACCACCCTCGCCGCCATTCCCACCGCCGCTCGCCGGTAGCATTTCAGCCTCCCTTTCCGAGAACGCCGATGATGAACTGCGAATGTGGCTCCTTGTGCTTTTGGCCGTTGCGGGCGTCTTCGCGATCCTCTCTGCAGGCTTCGTATTGGGCCGCTTGCCGAGGTGCATTTGCGGCCCGCCGCCCATGCCGCCATCTGTGGTGGTGCAGTCCGTGGGCATCTCTGTGACGTCGACTGCACGCCACACTCGATGCAAGGTGTATGACCAAGTGGCAGTGGTCGACTCCGCCTCCTCCATCTCCACGTCCACTAGGTCAGACAAGCGTGTAGACATACATGTACATAAGATCTGAGTCCTCCACTATCTTTTCCTCTATTTAAGACACCCAAAGCTCCTTTCAAAGCACACCGGGGCCTCATCTCACTTTTACCACGACCCGCAGCCGAGCGGACACAGTCGACGTGGTGGGTGCTAGACCTGACCTCAGAACCGCTCCACAAACACAGACACATCTCTAGGGTCAGGACGAAACTTTTTTCTCTTCTACCCTCATGTTCTAAGCACTCAGAACGGTCGCACATCCACGCGGCGCTGACCCCAACCTTGTAATCTACGCGACAGCACTCTCAAACCCCTCAAGCATCAGCTCGAGCAGCCACTTGCCGCAGCCGGGGAGTGCGGCCGCGACGAAGCGACGAGCAGCGGCCGAGTCATCTTCGCGCCTCACGACGCCGATTGCGTGGGCTCGTGGTCATTCCCGCTGCCGCCGCCGTTGCCCTAGGCTTGAAGTTGAACGTTTCGTATCGCTCCACGGCCGGCCTGCGCATGGGCTCGTACCGCTCCGGTGGCGAAGCAGTGCTCTTCTCAGACTCTAAGCTTCCGGCGGCTGCTGAACATCGTTACCGACCATGTGCATTTGACTCCGCAGCAACACCGGAGCGTTGCATGCAACCGTTTTGTGTAACTGTTTACCAAAAGTTCCTGGATTGCTGCACCCTGCGATGGCCGCGGCCCCGGCCGGCCGGACGTCCATGCAGGCACCCTCCACTCGATACATCCATGCCGCAGTGGTCGGGATCCAGCCCAGTCGCAGATCGGGCTGTTCCGAGTCCACGCCTCGGCTTGCCCGCCTTCTCTTCCTCGTCGTGACAAATGGCACAACTGCGCTGGCACTCTTCCGTCCTGTCGTGCTCGCATCGCCAGTGGTGTTGAGACTACCACCTCTCGAGCCAGCGCTGCCGCCACCTGCATCGTCATCAAGTAGCCCGACTCTCAGGCAAGCCGTGGCTCGACGCACACAGTCGACGGACGCGAACGGGTGCTGGTGCGCCAATACGTGCCGATATGCCCACGACAACCTCTGCGACGACGGAGGCCCGATGGCCCCCTACGACGAGTGTGCCTTCGGGACCGACTGCGCCGACTGCGGTGCAAGATGCAGGCCACCGCCGTCGCCGCCTAAGCAGCCTCGGCCGTCGCCGCCGCCGCCATCTCCACCGCCGCCGATCCCTCCGCCTCCGCCTTCACCGGAACCAAGCCCGCCACCTCCGAGCCCGCCTCCATCGCCGCCGCCGCCCTCTCCGCCGTCCCTTGTGCTTTTGGCCGTTGCGGGCGTCTTCGCGATCCTCTCTGCAGGCTTCGTATTGGGCCGCTTGCCGAGGTGCAGTGCGTCGATCGCGCCCATGCCATCTGTGGGAGTGCAGTCCGTGGGCATCTCTGTGACGTCGACTGCACGCCACACTCGATGCAAGGTGTATGACCAGGTGGAAGCGGTCGACTCCGCCTCCTCCATCTCCACGTCCTCCACGCAGACAAGCGTGAAGCGTGTAGACATACATGTACATAAGATCTGAGTCCACCCCTCTATCTTTTCCTCTATTTAAGACACCCAAAGCTCCTTTCAAAGCACACCGGGGCCTCATCTCAATGGCCGACCATGGTGCTTTGTGGCCGGGTGCTATAGAGGCGGCCCCGTTGCATGCTTTTCAACACAACGCGCGCACAACCTACGGACCCCCAAGCCGTAACGAAATGCGGCTCTTTTTGCTTCTTGGGGGGCTCTAAAAACGTAACATGTATTGTACTGGTAAGCCAACACGGCGCTTTTTTGAGTCGACGTCGCCCTCTCGTCGTCGCCGGCTTCCCTGCTTATCAGGCGTCCAAGGAAGATATGAGCCAGAAGAAGGGTCCGCCGGTGCACCAAAACCGCGAGAAGTGGGTTCCCGAACGCGCTGACAAGCATAGTTCGATGAGAGAAAAAGTGGAACGGGACCTGGCTCAACCTGGCGGCGGCGTATGCCAGAAGTGCCGCGATGTCATCCAGTGGAAGAAGGATTATGGCAAGTACAAGCCACTCAGGGCACCGGCAAAGTGTACGCATTGCAACCAGCGCGTGATCACGCATGCGTACCATATGCTGTGCCTCGGCTGTGCGAACTCCAAGAATGTGTGTGCCAAGTGCGGCGAGGACAGACCCCTGCATGAAGAGGATCCGTGCGAAGGTAAGCCCAAGCCGCCCTCGCCCGACGAGCTTGCGCTGATGAACGAGCGGCAGCGGCGAACCGCCATCCGTAAGTATGAAAAGGCGTTGGATGATGAAAAGGCGGCCAAAAGGGCGGCCATGCAGGGGATTACGGTCGAGGAATTACGACAGAGAGAAGCAGCGGAAAGGGAGGCGCGTGGTCAACCGATTGCGGAGCTTGTGCAGGACGTGGACAAAATGTTGCATCCAAAGCTGTTCCGAGCAGCGCCGCCACCAACAGCACCGCCAGTCGCGCCAGCGCCGCCCACGACAGCGCCGCCACGCCCCACGGCGACGACAGCGGAGAGTACGTACGCAAGCCTCGAGAAGATGGGGCACCCGGCGTCGCTCTGCGCGCCCGTAGACGCGAGCGATCAGGCGCGCTGGAGCGACCGCGACAATGAAGGGCGCACCGACGACGAGGACGCGGAACTGCCTACTATGGATTCAACGGGTCTCGGCCACCAGAGTCGCGTCGCAGCCGTCAAGCAGGCAGTGCCGGTGGCCAAGACAGGGCGGAAGGCCAAGGCGTCGGTGATCAACGACGACGATGACGCCGCAGTGGCGGCTGTGGAGGCGGAGGCAGCTAGTGACGAGGACGAAGACGACGACGACGAGGACGAGGACGAGGAGGACGAGGACGAGGACGAGGACGAGGACGAGGACGACGATGAGGACGAGGATGAGGACGAGCAGACACTTTTTGAGCAGCTCGCGTCGCTTTCACACTCTGTGGGTGCGGCCGCCCTCGTCCGGCAGCGCTATCCACACGTGACCGCCGCGAGCCTGCCGGTGGCCGAGCTGGGCTTTGATGCCCTCGTGGAGCGACTCTCGTGCGAGGGGGAGGCAGCGGCGGCAAAGGCGGACGCGATGACGGATCGGGTGGCTGCGGTCCTCGAGCGTGCGAGCGCCAGCTTTGGAGACGCGGCCGACGCGACGGCCGCGCTCGCGATGGCGCTCGAAGTGCGCTTCTACCTGCTCAGTTGCGGGGAGGAGGCGGCTGCGGTCGCAGAGGCTGAGGCCGTCGCGCTTGTCAGCTGAGGAGATGGCGCAGTTCATAAGCTACCCAACACTCAAATGTGGGGCTGAGCGAGCTGATTCCGTTCTGGAGAGCGACAGTGTATGAGGAGTGTGACTCTTTTCGCAGAAACTTCACGTAGGCCGAGTTCACAGCCAATTCACACCCGAGACTTTTTATGGGAACAGCAATCCCGGTTATTCTGGCGGCGGCGCTCACCCGTGGCCGCGGTCCGATTTCTCGGTCTCGAATGTGCTCTATGAGCCTGTCGGACGATCTGAAGAAGGCTGAAGCTACTCTCAAGGGATTGCTGCAGGACGG
>Ga0210239_101298_pt1 | contig 19552 bp, 15 predicted proteins | sample ChrtobMetP5a_0mM_FD_155451 | JGI IMG/M metagenome (GOLD analysis project Ga0210239, IMG submission 155451) | Chrysochromulina tobin associated microbial communities from unialgal haptophyte culture, Seattle, Washington, United States - P5a_0mM | ecosystem: Host-associated > Algae > Haptophytes >... | reverse complement strand
CGCTGCGAGGCAGCATCAGAGCAGCGGGAACCGCCGTCGTTAGCGACCCGGCATGCCGCCAATGCCCCCCACGGCCACGCCGAAGGTGACGCAGAAAACATGTCGAAGTTCCATCGAACGCTTCATATTCTCCAAGGAAAATTGCCATGGGCCGGCGTTCACGCGGAGGGCCTGCGCAGCTGCACAAGCATGGACACCGACGAGCTGCCGTCGTTTCAGCTCACTGAGCTCGTCGATGAGCTCGCACGCTCGTCCGACGAGGAAGGCCTGGATGTCGAGGGCCTCACGCCAAACACCAAGATGGTGCGAGACATGGCCAGCGATCCCGAAGTCGTCAAGATCACGCCGCTGCCAGCGCCGGCCAAGAGGGACGAGGGCGGCCCGTCGAGCGACCGCAGCGCGGGCGAGCGCATCGCCTCCGCCTTCTGGCGCTGCGCGCACGAGGCCGGTTTCACGATGCTCTGCGAGGCGCTCACCTTCACCGGGCTGCGCGACGAGCTGCCTCGGCTGATGGCGCCCGGCCACACGATCATGGCGCCGACGAACGAGGCATGGGCCAAGATGGACGAGTCGGTGCGCAAGGATCCGCGGCTCGTGCGCCAGCTTCTCCTCGGGCATATGTGCGCTGGCGTCTCCACGCTGCACGACCTCCGTTCCAAGAACTGCGCGTGCGCGGTCGCGGGTCAGACCCATGCAGTGTACGACGAGGGCGGACACACGCGTGTCGGGACTGGTCGGTTCGGACGGACGGACCTCGTCTTCGACGGCGGCGTCATCCACGAGGTCACCACCGTCCTCATGGTCCTCTCTTTTGTGCGCGACTCACACACCGAGCAGGTGCGATGCCATCACGATCACCCGCACGCCACCCCAGCCGCTCGTCCCTCGGTGACGTTGCGCGGCGTGCATCTCTCGGTGCATCTGTCGCTCGTACCTCGATCGTACCTCGATCGTATCTCGCTCGTACCTCGATCGTATCTCGCTCGGCAGGTGTGGAAGAAGTCGCTCCAGCCGTCTCCCATCCTCTCAGCAGTGGGCGGCGTCTCATCCACCGGCTCCGAATACGAGGTGCATGCCTGATGACCTCTGATGACCTCTGATTGCCTCTGATTGCCTCTGATGGCTCCGAGTACGAGGTGCATGGCTGATGACCTCTGATGACCTCTGATGACCTCTGATTGCCTCTGACGGCTCCGAGTACGAGGTACATGGCTGATTGCCTCTGATGACCTCTGATTGCCTCTGATGACTTCGGATGACTTCTGATTGCCTCTGATGACGGCTCCGAGTACGAGGTGCATGGCTGATTGCCTCTGATGACCTCTGATGACCTCTGATGACCTCTGATGACCTCTGATGACCTCTGATGACCTCTGATGACCTCTCTCATCAGGTGCATGGCTGCCTGCTGCACGCCGCCACGGGTCAGCTCGTGCCCGAGGCCCTGCGAGGCCACGTGCGAGGCATTAAGAATGTCGACGAGGAGCAGCTGCTCACATTTAATGAGGTGACCGTGCTCACCAAGCCGCCGTCGCTCGCCAAGCGGAGGGGCGTGGCAGACGCGAGTAGCGCCAACCGGTGATGGCATGCTGATTGCCTGCTGATTGCCTCCCTCATTGGCAGACGCGAGTAGCGCCAACCTGTACCGTTTCCTCGTCCCGAGCACACGTGCACCCGAACGATGGCCTCTGAGCGCCTCTCTGAGTGCCTCTCTGATTCTGATTGCATGCAGGTATCGTCTCCTCTTCTCGATTTGGAACACGTCCACCCTGAGCTACATCTCGTGGCAGCACATGGCGACGCCTCTGGTCGTCCGCAACTCCTTCCACATGCTCCCGATCGAGGAGAAGAACTACCGACGAACCCATTACGCGTCGTCCCGAGCGCGCGGGCGCGGCGGCGACGGCGACGAGGATGGCATCGGGAGGTCGCGTGGCGCAGGCGGCGGCGGCGGAGGCGGAGGCGGAGCAGGCGCCCAATACGGCGTCCGGGGACTGCCCACATTGTCCGAGGACGGCGACGCTCACGACGGCGCCCCTCCCGAGGACGAGGATGGCGACACTCTCAACGGCGCGAGCGCCTCGCATGTCGTTCACATTCACACCTCCTCCCAGAGCGGCGTGCCTTCCGATTGGCTCCCGCTCTCCCTGGCGCCCGGGTACGTCAACCCGCGCTCTGCGGCGCGCACGACCTCCAAGAACTCTGCCGCCTCCAATGACGATGAGTCGCAAGAGAACAGCTCGACTGGGGTGCGCGAGTGATTGCATGCTGAGTGATTGCATGCTGTGATTGCGTGCTGACAGATAGCGTGCTGAGTGATTGCGTGCTGAGTGATTGCGTGCTGAGTGATTGCATGCTGAATGATTGCGTGCTGAGTGATTGCATGCTGAGTGATTGCATGCTGACTGCTTGCATGCTGACTGCTTGCATGCTGACTGATGCTGAGTGATTGCATGCTCGACTGGGGTGCGCGGCCACCAACCATACCGCCCGTCGCACACTCGCTACTCTTGCTTGCTCCACCCGTGCCTCGCTCACCCCTGACCCCCCTCGCCCCCTTTGCCCCCCCCCTCGCAGGGCCACCCGTGCAGCAGCAGCAACACCGACGCGCGCGACGCGATCGGCTCCGAGCCCGCGTGGCTCGCCCAATCTCTTCGGGAGATCCAATCTCGATGCGAGATCGGCTTCGACGGCAGCGGCACCACGGCGCAGAGTGTGTCTGCACAATCCGAGTATGCGCAGCTGCAGGCGATGGCGCAGCAGGCGTGCGCGACCGAAGTCTCGCGCGCCGTCTCGGCCGCCGCCACAACCGCGGCGGCCAAGCAGGTGGCGTCGTGCGCCGCGGCCGCCGCCGCCTCCGCCGCCGCCTCCGCCGCCGCCTCCGCCGCCGCCTCGCATTCACATTCACACTTCGACGCTCAGTACGGCGCCTCGATGTTGACGACACCGCCACCCGAGTTTGGTGGCGATGCATTTGGCTCCGCCCCGCTCAACGGCTTGAGCAGCGGCGGCAGCAGCAGCAGCTTCATGGCGGCGGGCGGCAGCGGCGGCGGCGGCGGCGGCAGCAGCAGCAGCAGCAGCAGCAGTTGGAATGTGCCTTCGGCAGGCAGCGGCGGCGGCGGCGGTCTGCCACGTCTGCTCGACGCCTCACCTGATGAGGGAGGCAATCAGCATGCACTCAGAGGCAATCAGCATGCACTCAGAGGCAATCAGCATGCACTCAGAGAGGCACTCCGGCCCCGTCTGCTCGACGCCTCATGCCGCGAGGGCTCCTTCGGTGGCGGCATGCCCGTGTGGTTGCACGGCGAGAACTTTTCACACGATTTGCACGTGCGATTCGGCTCGGTGGGAGCGTCTTCGGTCAACGTGATCTCGCACAACCTGATCAAGTGCCAGGCGCCCGCGTGCTTCGCCTTCTCGGGCCAAGCTCGGCACGAGGTCACAATCTCCCTCGTGGTCGCGTCCACGAGCGCCCCTGTGCCGGGCAGCATACCCTTTGTGTATGTTCACGGAGGCAGCGGCGGCGGCTTCTCGGGCGCCATGGGCACCGTCCCCGCGCCGCCATTCGAGCTGCTGCGTCGGCTGCTGCACTCGCTCGAGCGCGCCCAGGCCGCCGCCGCCGCCGCCGCCGCGACCTCGCACCTCGGAGATTCGACCTCGACCGATCTCGACCTCGGAGATCGCGACCTCGGCCTCTCGGCCTTCTCGGCGATGGACGAGCACGGCTTCTCCCTCGCGGAGTACGCCGATGAGCTCAAACTCTCTCTGCTCGAGGGCGGGCACGCGCAGTCGGGAGATGCGTCCGAGCTCCAATCTCAGCTCGGAGATCTCGCGACCGTCCTCAAGCGCGAGCGCCTCGCCTCGTCCCTCGCGCGCCGCCCCTCGGTCGACATCCTGCGCCAGTCGAACATCCTGCCCGACCACACCGTCGACGAGCGGCGCGAGGCACTCCTGCACTCTCTCGCCAACCGGCCAGGCCTCGAGTCCCTCCAGCAACGGCACATCCTCGGCTACACCGCGGACGAGAAGCAGGAGCAGCTCGCCAAGCGCAAGCGGCTCGAGGGGTTCCTCGCAGAGAGACCCACCCCCGAGCAGGTGCAGCGCCTCGAAGGGTTCCTCGCGGAGAGACCCACCCCCGAGCAGGTGCATGGAGCCGTTGGGGCCGTTGGGGCCGTTGGGGAGCTGCCGCTGGGCCTCAGCGCGCAGGATGTCGTCTCGCTCATGGACACCGTCGACGACGCCGCCGCCATGGCCCATCCCTGAGCTCTGATGGCCTCTGATGACCTCTGATGACCTCTGATGACCTCCGATGGCCCATCCCTGAGCCGCGCCGAGGTCATCAGAGGTCGTCAGAGGTCGTGCGCGCCGAGGCGATTGTGCGAGGGGGTCCGGCGGCGACAGCTCAGGGCACGGAGCGCCATGGTCGGCAAGGCGTTCATGGCAAGAAACGAGGCGCTCGTGAGTATCTTTTACTTGCGCGGTCCCGTTCTGTGGCCGGTCTCGTCGTATGTGGCCACCCTGTTCCGCCGTCGTACCGCCGTCGCGCTCCAGCCATCAGGCGCAGCTACGGGCCCGCTTGCCTCACTTATCGGCGCCGTTGGCACGCGCCGCTCGGTCAGGCGCCGTGTTGGCACTGGGAACAACAGCCATCATTCTCGTCGAGCTGTCCGATACCGCTGACCGTTTAAGCGTTTATTCCGACGTGAATTTTTCTCTTCATTTGGGGACCCAAGAGAATTTTTCTCTTCATTTGGGGGCCGCGCGCGCGAACAGAGGACACAAGAGATTCCGACACGCGCACCATTCCCAACACCCCAGACGCTGCAGAGCGCCCGATGGTCGAGATCGATGCTGAAGACATGGCGACCGGACCCATTCTGAAGACATGGCGACCCATTCTGAAGACATGGCGGACCCGCAGGCCTTCGCCGTCCACCAGCCCTCGTCCTCTCCTCACGGAACCGCTCGAAGAGTAACGGGACCCAAATGGATAGCCCTCGCCCTCGACCCTTTTTCACGCTCTCGCCCTCGACCCTTTTTCACGCTCTCGCCCTCGACCCCTTTTCGCGCTCTTGCCCTGAGAGGCAACAGTGGAAGCGGTGGTAGCCCCCCACCCCGAAGGGCTTTTGGCGCTTTGGCACACTACACTGGGAGGTCAGTGATGGAGACAACAAGCGGGCGGCCAGGCAGCAGCTCCGGCGGTAGGGCATCGACGCGAAGGGCAAGGCAAGGGCAGCGGCAAGGGCGATGGCGGCTAGGTGGCGGCCATGGGCAGTGCAGCAGAAAGGCAATTCAATGCAAGCCAAGGCAAGGCAAGGCATCAGGGCAAGGCAAGGTGACAGGGCAAGGTAAGGCGACAGGGCGGGGCGGAAGCTGCGCATACTCATCAGCGCCGTGGCGCTCAGTCGTCGTGGCGCATCTTGCCCGCCGCCTTCTCCCTGCCCAGCACCGCGCGCATCGAAGAGGTTCTGCGCACACACGAGCCACGGCCGATAAGCAAGATGGCAGCACACAGGGCGGGTGCGGGCCGCACTTAGTGCCCCGCGGCGCCGGCGGCGCCGCGTTGGATGCCGACGCGCCGCCGTAGGTCAGGCCGCCCGAGGGGCCGGCCGCGGAGACGGGGGCGGGGACAGGCGTCGTGGCAGGTGCCTTGCGCGAAAAAAGTTCGCGAAAAGCCTTGGCCGTTTCTTGGTTCCCCTTATCGATCTCGGCGTTGATGCCCTTGAGATTCGTGCTGATCTTCTCGAAAGAGTCGACAAAGACGTCGCCGAGCCCTTTAATCATCTCGAACGTCTCCTCCTTGGCGGCGTCCACGGCGGCGAACGTCTCCTCCTTGGCGGCGTCGACGGCGGCGAGCGTCTCCTCCTTGGCGACGAGTGTCGCCGTCTTGTTCGAATCGATCTCTGACTGGAGATGCTTCACCCGCTTCACCAGGAGCTCCTGGTTCGCCTTGAGCGTCGTCTTGAGCTCATCGAGCATCGAGCGCACCTGGGGCAGAATCGTTTTCTCCGGCGAGCCCTTGGGCAGCTCTTTGATCCGATTCAGCTCCGCGGTGAGCTGCTCGATCTGGCCGAGGGCGATCATGCTGAAGAAGTTGAGCGGCGTTTCGGCCGTCATCGGCACAGCACCACCGCCCATGGACGCGGGCGTTCCGGTTCCGAGCAGCTCGATGGCGGCGGTGGCGCCGAAGCCGCCACCGTCAAAGGTACCCGGCATAGCGCCACCGCCGGCGCCAGCGGAAGGGGTGAAGCCAGGGGTGGCGAAGCCGAGCCCTACCGCGTTGAAACGGCCAGCGGGGGTGTTGTAGTCGTACGACGACGGCGGAGCACCACGCACCGGCGTCGGCTGCGCGGGCACTAGCGCGTGGGCAAGTGCACCGAGGCCGCCAGCCTCGATACCGTCAGCGCCGAGGTTGAACTTGATGCCGCCAGTGAGGCTATCGAGGGCCGGGGGCGCCGTGGCGACGGCCATGAGCGCCGTGGCGGGCTCCGACAAAGTATCGAGGGGCGCCGTCTCCGCAGGCGTTGCTGTGACGGGCCCCGCGGTGAAGTCGACAAGCGCCGAAGGGACCGCGGGCGCGTCGAAGAAGTTGGGCAACCCCGCGACGAACCCCACCATCGCCGCTTCGAGAGCGGCCTTGAAGTCGACGTTAGACGTGTCGATGTCGATGTCGAGCATGAACGCGAGGAAGTGGCGCGAAGACCGGTTCTTGAGCAGCGCGTCGATAATGGCTGCGTGCACGTCACGCTTGCGGGCGTTGTATACGCCCGTGAAGTCGCCGCCCACCGCCGCCTTGTCGGCTGCCTTGATCAAGCGCCGTGCCAACCAGTACGCGTAGTCGGGGCTCTCCGTCGAACGCGTCTCCTGGTCGGCGATGTGGTTGAGCACATACTTGAGGGCGGACTTGACAGGCTTCTTGTTAGACTTCGAGCCCGGGACGCAAGGGCAGCAGGTGGCGGCATAGTGCGTCGCGATGGAAACGATCGCCTTGGCGCTGGATGCCGACAAGCCATGGATGCCCATTCGCCGCATCGCATCGACGCAGGCACTGAGTTCGACCGGGTTCGTGAACTGGGTGGACATGGCCGTGATGCAGAACGCCCCCAAAACCGACGCGGCGACCTTCACCTCCTTGTACTCGGACTCCGCGCCTTTGCGTGCCGCGTTCTGCATGACTTTGTTGATCACTCCTGCTCTGATGAGAAACACGTTCTTCTTGCCGGAGACGACCACGCCCACCTCCGCGTCGGCTTTGGCTACGCCGGAGACGACCACGCGCACCTCCGCGTCGGCGTTGGCAAGGCGGGCGGTGGCCGCATCGATGAGCGCATTGGGGAACTTGCGTTGCATGGTTGACGGGTGGCGCGGCGGCGGCGCGGCGCGCTCCTACGCGTCCTCTCGACAAAGGTATCCTTTTGTGGGGAACAGGTTCCTAGGGAAGCCGTCGCGGGCGCCTCCTTGGGATTTTGCTCTTTATGTTCTGTGGGCCTGGTGTGATTTTAATATCATCAAGGCATCTCATTCATAGGGAGGCACGGTGCGGACGGCTCCCCCACAGAGCAAAAAAGAAATCAATTCTCAATTACGAAAACGTAATCAAAATCTGAAAGTCGAACGCACTCCATACGTTTGCGCCAGGACCTTCCGGGCGAACGAACGCCCAGCAAGGCGCTGGTGCCTCTCCCTGAGGGTTAAGGGTGTTTTCCAACAGTTGAGGAGCTGTGAAAAGATTTCTCACAGCTCCTCAACTTCAAGCAGCTTAGATTGCATTCTCAATTGTGCATTCTCAGAGTGAGCTCGTCGCAACATTTAGCAGCTGTGAGTGTAAACGCTCGCAGCTCGGCACTGTTGTGCGAGCCGAGGGCGTTTGTGTACGTGCGTGCGCGCGTGTGCGTTTTGAGGGGTCAAAGTTACCACGCTGTATTACGCTGTTTATCGACCGCAATACTGGATCGACCCCTCCTGTCCACTGAGAATGAGTATAGTTGCGAGTGGCGGTTGAGCAGCAGCAGGACTGCCGATTGCAGTGCGAGCACAATGGTGGCATGCACGTGCAACTGCGGCAGTGCCAGTGGCCACGTCATGATCATCTCAGCCACGAGGAAGGGCTCCATCCAAGGGCGCTCGTCACGGCGCTCCTGTGTGATGGCTCTGCCAGCGCCTTGGTGTCAGGCTGGGCCTCCTCTCCCGCTCGCCGGCTCAAGAGGGCTCGCCTGCCTCCTCGCCTGCTCACCATTCGTTCCAATCGCTCAGTCGAGACCGACCCCCCCAGCCACGGTTCCGGCGTTGTGATGACATGCATCCGCGGACTGGTCGACGGCGGCAGGCGCGCCTTGTATCTCGCGCTGTCGAGATTCGCCTCGAGATCGGCTTTGGAGTGTGCCGGTGGGGGCGCTACGTAACCACCAAGGTTGTACTCGCGATGAGGGGCCGGAGGCCTCGCCGCAGCCTCTGCCGCTTCTGATTTCTCGGTCTCAGTCTTGCCATCATGCCCAGCCGGCGCGGCAGTGGGAGGCTTCACGACAACCATCCAATCCAGCGGTTGCCACCACTCCTTGGGCGCCGCCCGCTCCGCCGCCGCCTTCTCGGCCGCCGCCTGCTCTGCTGCTGCCCTCTCAGCCGCCACCTGCTCAGCTGCCGCCTTATCAGCCGCCGCCTTCTCGGCCGCCGCCGCCGCCTCGGCCGCCGCCTTCTCGGCCGCTGCCGCCTCGGCCGCCGCCGTTTCAGCCGGGAGTCTCTGGAGATACAGTGGCAAGCTTGTAGGTGCCATACGCTGAACCAGGGCGAGCTCCTGGACCAGGCCGACCCTGACCGTCTCCTGCGCCATCGGCTCACGGTGCGTGGTCGAGTGCCTCTGTGGACTGATGGGCTTGGGTGCCGCGCGTTTCGGTGGCGCCGATCCGGCCGAAGCCACCGCCGCAGAAGCCACCGCCGCAGAAGCAGATGCTTCTGCTTTCTCGGTCTCAGTCTTGCCATCATCCCCAGCCGGCGTGGCCGTGGGAGGCTTCACGAGAACCATCCAATCCAACGGTTGCCACCACTCCTTGGGCGCCGCCCGCTCCGCCGCCGCCTTCTCGGCCGCCGCCCTCTCGGCCGCCGACCTCTCAGCCGCCGCCTTCTCGGCCGCCGCAACCTTAGCCGCCGCCTTCTCGGTCACCGCCTTCTCTGCCGCCGCCCTTTCTGCCGCCGCCTTCTCGGCTGCGGCAACCTTGGCCGCCGTCTTCTCGGCCGCCGCCTTCTCGGCCGCCGCCTTCTCGGCCGCCGCCCTCTCGGCCGCCGCCTTATCGGCCGCCGCCCTCTCAGCCGCCGCCTTCTCCAACCACGCCTTCTCGGCCGCCGCCTTCTCGGCCGCCGCCTTAGCCGCCGCCGCCTTCTCGGCCGCCGCCTTCTCAGCCGCCGCAACCTTGGCCGCCGCCTTATCGGCCGCCGCCTTCTCGGCCGCCGCCCTCTCGGCCGCCGCCTTCTCGGCCGCCGCCCTCTCAGCCGCCGCCTTCTCCACCCCCGCCTTCTCGGCCGCCGCCTTCTCGGCCGCCGCCTTAGCCGCCGCCGCCTTCTCGGCCGCCGCCTTCTCAACCGCCGCAACCTTGGCCGCCGCCTTATCGGCCGCCGCCTTCTCGGCCGCCGCCTTAGCCGTCGCCGCCTTCTCGGCCGCCGCCTTCTCGGCCGCCACAACCTTGGCCGCAGCAGAAGCCGCCGCAGCAGGAGCAGCAGTAGAAGCAGCAGCAGCGTGCAGCTCATTCTCGGAGGGTCTTTGCGGACTTTGCGGACTGGTGGACTTGGGCGCCGAGCTGGGCGCCGAGCGTTTCGGCGGCGAACGGAGTTGAGTCTTCTTGCCATCACCAACTCCATCACCCCCAGCCGGTTTTGCCGCGTGCTGGCTCGAGAGAACCATCCAATCCAGTGGTTTCCACCACTCGTTGGGTATCTGAGTCTCGAAGGGTGAGTCTGACAAGACCTGATAGTGGTCTTTGGCAGGCTGCCTAGCTGCCTGATTGCTGCAACGCCACACGCCCACGCACGCAACGAGCACGATGCCCAGCCAGAATATCGCCGCCACAGCTAATGGCAGTGGGTTTGCTTCCTTCAACTGGTTCGGCGGCGGCGGCGGCGGAGGCCTGGTGACGGTGGAGGTGGAGATGGCGGCGGCGATGGGGGCGGGACTCGGCGGCGGCGGCGGCGGCGGCGGCGGCGGCGGAGACAAGGTGACGGTGGAGGTGGAGATGGCGGCGATGGGGGCGGAGGCGACGGTGGTGGGCTGCGAGGAGGTATTGAGGGCGGTGGCGATTGTGGAGGTGGTGAGGGAGGTGGTGAGGGAGGTGGTGAGGGCGGTGGAGGCGGGGATGGCGGAGGTGGGGGCGACGGTCGCGAGGGAGGTGGCGGCGTGGATGGTGGTGGGCTTGGCGGTGAGGGTGGCAGACTTGGTGGGTGGCGGTTTCGAACGGGGCGGCGAAGGTGCGTTGACAACGCCATACGAGATTTTGGGCCGGTCGGAGAGAACCACGAAGTGCTGCAGCTCTTCTTGCAGCGATGGCGTGAAACAGCTCATGTCCGTGCCGACTGCGCGCAGGACGGCACGGCCCGATGTGGGCGAGCCCTCGGGCACGCTTGCGGTGACCACTATCTTGATTCCTCGATGCTCGAGCTCAATAATCTCATCCGCGAGGCCTCCGGCGCCGCATGCTTCCATGGCTGCCAGCAGCGCCTTGCTCGGTAGCGGCCCCACATCCAATGGTGGCGTGGCTGCTGTTGCAAGCATACGTGCTGACGGCCCCTTTGAGGGCACGCCACCGCCTATGGTAACGCTGAAGGCAACGCGCTCGATGCGCGCAAACGTGGGATCGAAAGATACGATCGGCGCGGCCAACACAAGGCAAGTGGACTGCCAAAGGAGCATGAGGACGTCCACGGCAGCGAACGCAGCCCCAAAAGCTGTTTTCTGCGACGAGAACTTTGGAAGGCCCCACAGGGAGGATATCGTGCCTATCAAGTCAAGTCATGCCCATGGCCGCGAGCGAGCGGATTACAAGTGAGATTTGCTCAAGATTTGAGCTCCGGAACGAAACCTGCGTGAGAAATGAACGACAGCGTCACTCGCGCGACGATGGCCGCTGGCGTCGCCGCGGCAGTGGCGGTTGGAGTGAGCATGTACTGGCGGCATCGCAAGGGCGTCGTACCGATCAGCTCAGCGACCGCTGACGAGCATGGCGACGAGAAGGGCCGCACGCCCTCGAGGGCGAGACGCCCATCGGTGGAGCGAATCGCAGAGGCGCCCAGCCTCCGAAAGACGAGGCGCCCTTCGGCGGAGGTTGTAGACGAGGCCAACGATGCCGATAGTATCCTTCTCCATGGGCGCGCGAAGCACGACATGACTCCAAGCCAACTCGCTCGCCGGCAGCACACGGACCCGCTCGTGTCGCTCATGCTCGATCTGATCGACAAGTTCACGCTGCCCGAGGCGTGCGCGATCGCCGAGGACCTGATCGCCGACCACCTGGACGCAACCATACACCAGGCGGCCCCCCGCACCGACCTGAGCGCCCTCGCTCCTCGGCTCGCCTCCACCGAGTTTGGTCGTCTTTGGTCGCCTCTCCATCTGCGCGAAGCTCTCATCGACTATGACGCTGAGGCGCACGTGACCTGCCGGCAGTACGTGCCCGCCACGTTCCGCGAGCTGCGCAACATCTGCAATCTCGCACAGGTCCGGGCGGCGGTCGCGGCGCCCTTACAGCTGCTCACGTTTGATGGCGACAAGACCTTGTACCCGGACAGAGAGACGCTTCGATCCGAGTCACCCCTCGTGCCACTACTGCTCGAGCTCATGAAGGTGATTGCTGGCCTCTGATGAAGGTGATTTCCTCGGACTGCGTGCTCGAGCTCATGAAGGTGATGAGGCTGATGGCGTCTGCGGAGCTCTGAGTGCCTCCCTCATTGCATGCTGAGTGCCTCCTTCATTGCACGCAGAGGGGCGTAACACTCGCCCTGGTCACCGCTGTCGGCTTCGACGAGGCCGGCCCATACGAGCAACGGCTGGCTGGGCTGCTTGGCGCGATGACGGCGCTCAAGGCCCCTGATGAGCTCTGTGGTCGCTTGTTCGTCGTGGGCGGCCAGTGTAACTACCTCGCGCGCTGTCTCGGGCGGCAGGGCGTGGCTGTACTCGAGATGCTTCCCGGCAAGGAGTGGAGATTGCCCGAGATGGAGCGCTGGCAGCCCGCGCACCTCGACCGGTTGCTCGACGTTGCACAGCGCGCGCTACTCGACGGCGCTGCGCGCATGCATATGGCAGCCAAGGTGATTGCAGCTGATTGCAGCGGATTGCAGCTGATTGCAGCTGATTGCAGTTGATTGCAACTGATTGCAGTTGATTGCATCTGATGACCTGTGTGCCTTGCATCTTGAGTCACCTCTGATGGCCTACCTCATCAGGTTCGATATGCTCGATTGTATCTGATGGCCTCTGATGGCATCTGATGGCATCTGGTGGCCACTGATTGCGTGCCTGATGACCTTTCTCATCAGGTCAAGCTGGTGCGCAAGAAGCGTGCCGTGGGTTTGCTCTACGAGGGCGAGGTGCACCGGACGACCTCACTCAGCCTTGACGAGCTCGCGCTCCAAGCGACCCAGGTGATGGCATGCTGATTGCATGCTGATTGCATGCTGATTGCCTCCCTCATTGGCTCCTCACTCGAGCTCGCGCCCCAAGCGACCCGCAGGCCGTTCGCGAGGAGCAGCGCACGAACCGGGCGCTCGCCTCGATGCCCTTTTGCGCCTTCAACGGGGGGAGGGACGTCTTCGTCGACGTGGGCTCCAAGGACCTCGGCATCGCGTCCCTCCAACAGATCGTCGGCGCGACGCCGCAGAGCACGCTGCACATTGGCGACCAGTTCTCGATCACGGGGAACGACTTGCTCGCGCGCCGCGCCTGTGGAACGCTCTGGGTCGACTCGCCTGAAGAGACGGCCGTGCTTCTCGCGTACACCATCCGCATGTTTAGCGTCGCAGGGGCCCGCTGCGGGGAGGCGCCGCCGCTGCAGCGCCAGATCTCGTGACCCCTGAGATGGCGGTGTGTGTGAATTAATGACTGTGCTCCTCGGAAAAGCTTGATGGTGATTTCGCCCTCGTTTTGAGCTGACCTTTTTAGTATTTGTCATCCTTTCTATGCTCCGACTTTCGCGGCGCTTCGCCAGTACGGCCAACGTGCGCGTCGGTAAAAATGTGCTCCGATCCGCACACAACCGCCTGCACGACCGGCGCGATCTCGAATTTGTGCTGCACGAGCTCGAGGGCGTCAAGCGCGATGACTCCTACGGCGCCATCTTCGACGCTTGCGAAAGCTTCGTGTCCCAGTGGTCACACGCGGACGCGGTGATGGACAAGAACCCTCCGCAGCTGGTGCCGGCAGAGTCGAGCGCGGATGGCCACGCGGGCGTGCGCTCGCACCCGCTCACAAAGGACGTGGTCAAGGCCGCACGCGAGCAAGGCCTCGCCCAGATCAGCGAGCTTGGCCTGCCCTTCACCGTGCAGTGCGGCGCGAATGTGATCTTGGGCGGCGGCTTCTCGTCCAACATCTTTGGCCTGTTCACTCTCACGCGCTGCGCCGCCGACCTGTTGGACGCCCACGGCTCTCCAGCGCTGCGCGACGCGTACCTGGGTCCGCTGCGCTCCGCCGAGATGTTCGGCACGATGGCGCTGTCGGAGCCCCATGCCGGCTCGTCGCTTGCGACGATCCGCACGATGGCGGTGCCCGAGGCGGACGCCGAGGGTGGTACTCGCATCGGCGCCTATAGGGTGCGTGGCACCAAGATGTGGACGACAGGTGCCTTTCACGACCTGAGCCACAACATCGTACGCAGACTGATGACCTCTGATGACCTCTGATGACCTGAGCCACAACATCGTACGCAGACTGATGGCACTCGATTGCCCCGGAGTGGCGCTGCTGACATCGGAGTGGCCCTGCTGATTGCATGCTGATTGCATGCTGATTGCATGCTGATTGCCTCCCTCATTGACATCGGAGTGGCCCTGCTGGTCTCTGAGTGTGCTCCCTCGCGCACGATGGCGCATCGGATGGCATCGGAATGGCCCCCGCTCGCCCCACTGCCGGGTGCACATGCTACTCGCTCAGATGACCTCTGATGACCTCTGATGACCTCTGATGACCTCTGATGATGACCTCTGATGATGACCTCTGATGACCTCTGATTGCCTCCGTCATCAGGTGCACATGCTACTCGCTCGTACGCCGAACGCGCCAGCCGGCGCGGCGGGCATCTCTCTCTTCCTCGTGCCTCATCTACTGCCCGACGGCACACGCAACGACGTCGAGCTGGTGCGACTGAAGGAGACGATGAGTGCCTCTCTGATGACCCTCTGATGATTGCCCCTGATTAAGCTCTGATGATTGCCCCTCCATCCCGTGAGAAGCTCCCCTGAGGAGCTCTGATGAGAATCATGATTGCCCCTCCATCCCGTGAGAAGCTCCCCTGAGGAGCTCTGCGTTCCACTTGAGTGCCTCTGATTGCGTCCCTCATTAGGTGGGACTCAATCAGAAGATGATTGCCTCCCTCATTAGGTGGGGCTCAATAAGAAGATGGGCCACCGCGCGATCACCAACTGCGCGTGGAGCCTGGGCGAGCGGACTGGTGGTGCACTGGGCTACTTGGTGGGCAAAGAAGGCGCGGGGCTCGCGTGCATGTTTGGGATGATGAACGCGATGCGGATCGAGGTAGGGCTGGGGGCGGCGTGCCTGGGTAAGCGAGGCTACCTCGAGAGCCTCATGTATGCGCACGAGCGCGAGCAAGGCGGCTGTGCCATCATCGAGCACGACGACGTGAAGAGGATGCTGCTTCTGCAGAAGGCGTATGCCGAAGGGGGCTACGCGCTCTGCCTCGGCGCCGCCGCGATGCATGACAGGGCGCGCGCGGGTGACAAGCTGGCCGGAGCGCTACTCGATCTCCAGACGGAGATTGTCAAGTCGTGGCCGAGCGAGTGGTGCCTTGAGGCCAATAAGCTTGCCATCCAGGTGAGACCGTCTGATGACCTCTAATGACCTCTAATGACCCTTGATGGCGTCCAATTGGCTTTGATGGCCTCTGATGACGATGGCCTCTGATGACCTCTAATCACCTCTAATGACCCTTGATGGCGTCCAGTTGGCTCTGAAACCGACTAACCTTCACGCCGACTGCCCTTCACACCGACTCTCACTCCTAATATGGCAGGTGCTCGGCGGCGCCGGTTACGTGAGCGACTACCCCGTCGAGCAGCTCTACCGTGACAACCGTCTGAACATGATCCACGAGGGGACCGCGGGTAATGCATGCCAATGGGGCTCCTTGTGATTGCCTCGGATGGGCACTGATGGCCCTAGTGATTGCGCCGGATTGCATGCAGGTATCCATGCAAAGACCCTTCTCGGATTGCATGCAGGTATCCATGCAAAGACCCTTCTCGATTGCATGCAGGTATCCATGCAAAGACCCTTCTCGGTCGCAAGGTGCAGGGCGGCAAGGCGGCGCCCCTCTTTGCTGCCATGCGCGCGAGTGCGGACGAGGCGGATGCCCTCAGCAGGGCGAGCCATGCTCGATGCTCCCCCGTGGCGGACTGCCTCGCCGAGTGCGCGAGGGCGCTCCGGGAGGCAGTGGCGACGGCCGAGGAGGTGACCGCTGGCCTCACTGCACCGGGGATCGACAAATCATCCGCGCTCATCAACGCGCACGACTACCTCACGTTGATGGGGCACACGGCCGTCGCGTGGGTATGGCTGCGCTCCGCAGCTGCCGCGACGCGTGGGCTGCAACAGCTCGGACCGGAGGCGGAGGCGGAGGCGGCGGCCTCGCTTGGAGGCGGTAGCGACGAGGCGATGGAGCCCAGGGACGACGAGCTCAGCTTCTACCTGGGCAAGCTGCACACGTGCGCCTTCTTCTTCCGGCACGAGCTGCCAAAGACGGCGCCGCTCGCGCAGCTGCTCCGTGCGGGCGATCGCACGGTACGCGAGATGAGGGTCGCGTGGTTCTAAGGGCCGGTGTCAGAAATTACTAGATCAACACAGGATGGAATCCGGGGCCCATGGCTCCCGGAACCCGTCGAGAGGGTCTAGTCCTGGCCCCTCACGGACGGACAGATAGCTAATGTGTGTCGGAGAGACCGATTTTCACAGTGAACGCTACTAATAAAGTCGCCGAACTTTTCTGACGCCTTTTTCTATGTATGCGGCGCGCAGTCGGAGGCCCCGCGGCCTGCTGCGCGGGCGGCGGCCTGCTGCGCGCACGCGCCTGGGCGTTTCAACGACCGAATCGGCAACGCTCCAGACCCTTCGGAACCCGCTGCGTCCTTGCTGACTTTGTCATGCCCTGTTCCGCAGGACGCACGCCATAACAAATGGCAGACCCTCTGAATGACGTGAGCATCGATGACCCTCCGGCGGAGGAAGCCGCGGACGACTCGGAACGGCCGTCGTCGCTCATCGAGACGCCGGCGGCGGTCGAGGAGCCGCCTGAGGAGCCGGACGCGCCGGCTGCGGTGGAGGAGACACCCCCACCTGCCGCGCCCGAGCCGCCTCCGGTTGCCGTAGCGGCGCCCGCGCCGGCGCCCGCGCCCGCGCCGCCGCCAGCAGCTCCTGCCGTGACTACCATCCCGCTCTCGAACACACCGAAGCCGGTGGCGGCGCCGATGCCGGTGGCGGCGCCGGTGTCGGTGTCGCTTCAGGACACGCCGCTAGTGGCTGCGATCATGAGTTCGACGAGCTTCGAGGGTCTGCAAGCGGCGCTCCAGCCCGTGCAAGATTGGAAGCTCGTGGGCGAACTCAACGATGCGATCTCGCGTGCCAAGACGTACGTCTCGGGCAACGACCGCGACCTGCTGTGCGCGTGGGGCGTGATGCAGTACAATGACATCATGATCAAGCAGCAACGCATCCTTGTGCTCTCGCGTACGGCCTTCTATCGCGTGGCCTGGTCGGCCAAGACACAGCGGGTCGACCACTACCACAAGACCGAGCTCAAGAAGCTCCGTGTCCTCGAGAAGACCGCCAACGGCCTCAAGGCCTACTTGACCGAGCAGGACGGCAACAAGTCGGTCGCCGGTCTCGTCAAGGGGCTGTGGAACTCGGGCAAGCCCAAGGACGAGTTCGAGCACTCGCGCGAGTACTTCGCCAACGAGCTCACGTCGGGCCCGTCGCCGGACGTGGTCATCGACGTGATGGCGGCCGCCCTCCACAAGGCCGCTGCGCTCGCGGGCGTGAACCCCGTGCCAGGGATCCTGACGACGGCCGACCGCAAGAACCTTCTCGCGGACCGCAAGGAGCAGGCACGCCTCGAGGAGCTCTGATGACCTCTGATGACCTCTGATGATCACTGATGACCTCTGATGATCCACGATTGCCTCTCTCATCAGGAGCGTCTCGAAAAGGAGCGCATCGAGCGCGAGGCCGCGATCGAGGAGCTCAAGAGGGCGATGGAGTCCGCAAAGGAGACTCGATCTTTCGACGGTCTCGCCAAGCCGATCAAGCGCTGCCTCAAGGCGGTCGATGTGGACGCGGCTCTCATCGAGTCTGCCGAGGCGTTGACGAACGAGCTCATCGAGGAGAAGCGCGCTCGCGAGCTCGCCGAGAAGCTCGAGCGCGAGCGGGTCGAGCGCGAGGCCGCGGCGGAGGAGCTCTCGAACGCGATGAACGCCGCCAAGGAGAGCCGTGACGCGGGCTCGTTGACGAAGCCGATCAAGCGCGCGAAGAAGGCAGTCGACTTCCCCGAGGCGACGATCGGGGCGGCCGAGGCCTTCAAGCTCGAGCTCGAGGCGGAGGCGGAGGCGGCGCGCCTGAAGGCCATCGAGGACGCACGCCTCGCCAAGGAGAAGGAGGAGCGCGAGGGCGCCGGCGACGAGCTTGCCAAGGCCGTCGAGGCGGCCAAGGCTGCTCGCGACGGCGCGCCGCCCTCGCCCGTAGAAGGGGGCTCGGCGGCGATGGCGGCGGCCGCCAAGATGCTCGAGAAGCCGATCAAGCGCGCCAAGAAGGCGGTCGACTTCCCGCCCGAGCCGCTCGCAGCGGCCGAGGAGCTCAAGTCGGCGCTCGAGGACGAGCATGTGGCGCGAAAGGAGGCGGAGCGGCTCGAGCGCGAGCGCGTCGAGCGCGAGGCCGCATCGGCCGAGGTGCGCGCGGAGATTAGCGCGTCCACAGCGAGCCGCGAGCCGGCGGCGCTGATCAAGGCGCTCAAGCGCGCGCGCAAGGCGGTCGATGTGGACGAGGCGCTGCTGGGCGAGGGCGACTCGCTCGTGAAGACGTGTGAGGAGGAGCGACGGGCGGCCGAACAAGCGGCCAAGGACGCGGCCAAGGCTGCCAAGGAGGAGGCCGCCGCGGCTGCCTTGGCAGCCAAGGAAGCGGCCAAGGCGGAGGCGGCGGCCAAGGCGGAGGCGGCGGCGGCGGCGGCCGCGGAATGAAGCCGGCGTCGGCCCCCAAGCCCTCAGCCCCCCCCAAGCCCCCCCCAAGCCCCCCCCCAAGCCCCCCAAGCCGGCGGCGGGCCCCCAGCACACCTGCGCCGCTGGCTGAACGCGAACTCCGAGCCTGCGGAAGGAAGCCGTGATGAGTGACGTGCGCGCGCACCGGCGGTGGACCGTGGATGGGAGCAGCCGCAGGAGGCTGTTGTCGTTCACAGGAGGGTGGTCCAGCGGCTTGTCGTTCACACTCATCCTTCACAGGAGGCTCGTCGACGTCAACGAGGGCGAGACAGCGCCCAGGGAGTGCCGGGAGGAGGACAGTTGACCCCTCGGCCTCTGACCTCATCGTGGGCCGCGGCTATTGGCGCGCTCAGAGACAGGCTCTGAATGGCTCTGATCGCCTCCCACATCATCGTGATCATCATCCTCATGATGATGACGGTCCTCGGCATCGTGGGCCGCGTCAAGTGTGCATGTCTCGTGGCTGTAGACCACACGTGCAGAGATCTCGCGGAGATCTCCGCTGTCCGGCCCAGGCGAGATCTCGCGGACGAGCTCGTGGGCGTGTGCCATGTGCGGGGCAGTTCGCGGGCGTTCGGTTCACGTTTGGTGATACTACACGTACATAGCTCGTGTGTGTACAGGCAAACGAAACATGACTTCAAACGAAGATAAAAGCCTCGTCCGTCTCGGTCCCTCGCGAACGCGATACAATCGAATCCGCGCGGCCCGCACGGCGGCAATGGCGCGGTGGCCGGTGGCGGTGCGGATCGATTCGCAGGCTTTTCAGGTCAGGTCACAGGTGCGGCGCGAAGATAGTACGTTGCGCGCCACATCAACCGGCCTCAGCCCTCAGTGCTTGCCATCACCCGACCTCACCACCATGCCTTGGTGTCGGTCAGCTCGTGCATCAGTAAGCGCGCGTCTGGGTCCCGAGGTCGAGCCGCGAGGAAGCGTGCGGCAGCCGCGTCCAGCAAAGGGGTAGAGCTCGGCGCCGTCGCGGGCGGGCACGCTCGGTTCGGCGTGTACAGTGTGGCCGCTACCTTGTACACGGGCGCTGGCGGTGGCGGGGGCATGGGTGGGGGCGGGGGCGGCGGGGGGGGCGCGGGGGGGGCGGGGGCGA
>Ga0210239_101296_pt1 | contig 19574 bp, 15 predicted proteins | sample ChrtobMetP5a_0mM_FD_155451 | JGI IMG/M metagenome (GOLD analysis project Ga0210239, IMG submission 155451) | Chrysochromulina tobin associated microbial communities from unialgal haptophyte culture, Seattle, Washington, United States - P5a_0mM | ecosystem: Host-associated > Algae > Haptophytes >... | reverse complement strand
GGAGGAGGAGGAGGAGGAGGATGGAGGAGGAAGAGGAGGAGGAGGAGGAGGAGGAGGAGGAGGAGGAGGGCCAGCAGGAGCCGACGGCGCTGCCTTCAAAGAAGGCGAAGCTCTAATCGGCATCCGCGCTGACATCTGGCTGACATCTGTGGGGCCGCAGCGCGCCGGCCCCGCGAGCTGTGTGTCGGTATACGGTAAAGCTGGTAAGCTGTGAGCACCTAAGACTAAGATCTAAGTGGGAAAAGATAGTCCTAAAGTCGTCTCGAGAGATCGACCACTTTAAACTCACACGCTTGGGTGGGGCGGTGCCCCCATCGCACCACCGCCGGCTAGCCCAGGGTAGAGCAGTCTATTTGCAGCGGCTCTTTCAGCTGCTCTCACAACCTCGGATTTTCTAGCCCGCCGGTGCTTGTGGGAGGCTAGACCTACCAGCTCGTCGTTGTCGATCGGCCCAGCATCTACACAAATCGTGGGTGGGATCATCTCATAATTTCTCTTCTCGGCAGCGTTTAGCTTGTCATACTCGTCTTCGCACAGGTCATAGCTACTGCGCGTTTGCTTCCCCAAGGCCTCGGCGCTTGCGTTCAGCTTGTCGCACTCGTCTTGGCACAGATGGTAGCGCATGCCCACGATCTGCTTCATGCCCGAGCGGTAGCATGAGTGGTAAGGGTGGATCGGCACCCGGATGGTCGGGATCAGCCTGATATCAGGCAGTAGCGTGTGATCAGGCTGCCGCTGCCGCTGCTGCTGATGGTGGTAGTAGTGGTGGTGGGGTAGAACTTCCAGCTGGCTGACCGATTCGGCGTCGCCGACGGCGTCTGCGTCGGCGGCGCGGCGGATAGCGCGCGTTGCCTTGCGCTCGATACGCGAGGCGACATCATCTCCTACCGCAGCCAGCGCTTCGTACCGCCGCGCACGTGCCACGCGATTCCCACCCTTGGCATCCCCGCGCAGCCCTTCCACCGAAAGCGGCGCCTCTGGTTGGCGTGGCGAGCCCTTTGCCTCGCTCCAGCCGTCTAGTAGCCCATCGGCGCCGGCAACAGCGCCCCGCGTGGGTATGGGAGGCAGGAAGGGGACGGGCGGCGGCGGCGCAGGTGCGGCGACCACCGACTGGTCGAAGACAGCAAGGATTGGGACGCCTGCGACGGCGCGCGCCACACGACCCGCCTGCCCAGAGGCCTTGGAACGCACCGGCTCGTACTGCAAGAGGCGCTGGTTCTGGTTGAAGTAGATGGATGCGCCGTCGTGGAAGACGGATGGAGGCGCCGAGGTGCTCTGTGGAGGCGCCTGGCGCCGAGCATACAACGGCGCAACGTCGGCAGTAGCCCTCGCCATCGGCGGTGGCGCCGCCTCCCGCCGCCGCGCCAGCGCCGCTGCCCTGTTGGTCGCGCCTGGCGCGGGCGCGCCCACGGCGGCATCTACCATCGCTCCACCGCTGTTGTAGTACGCGGCCTTCGCAGCGGCAGCGGCATTCGCGGCGGCTGTAGCACGCTGCTGCGCGGCTCTTTCGGCGGCGGCCGCCTGGGCAGCAGCAGCCGCCTCCGCAGCCTCTTGTTCAGCCCACGCCTCAATCAGCCACGCCGGCGGTTGCACGCGCGAGTTGTACTTGGCTGGCTTCCCCTGCGACACAGACGGGGGAGAAACAGACTCCGCTGCGGCCTCCTTCGCTGCCACCTCTTCTGCCAACAGGGACGTTGCGAGCTCTAATGCTGCCGCGTCCGCATCTGCCGCTTCCTCCGCCTCCCGCCTGGCCACCTCCTCCGTCGCCGCTCTTTCCGCCTCCCTTGCCGCCACCGCCTCCGCCGCCGCCCTCGCCGCCGCCGCCGCCGCCTCCGCCGCTCCTGTCGCCCGCCTCGTCGCCGCCTCCGCCGCAGCCTCCGCTGCCTCCCTCGCCCGACTCGCCGCTGCCTCCGCCACCGCTTTCGCCTCCTTGCCGGCTTTCGCAGCAGCCGCCTCTGCCGCCTCAGCATCAGCCGCCGCCACCGACGCCACTTTCGCCGCTTCCTCCGCCTCAGCCTCAGCCTCCGCCGCCGCCGCCGCCGCCGCCGCCGCCTCAGCCTCCGCCGCATCCGCCGCCACATCTGCCACCCTCATCGCCGCCTCCGCCGCTGCCACCGCCGCCTCCGACACCGCCGTCACCGCCGCCGTCACAATCGCCGTCACCACCGCCGTTGCCGCCAGGCGCTCGGAATTTTCGAGCTCAAGCGCCGCATCCACCTCCTGCGCAGTCGCCCACGCCTCTAGATGTACTTTCGCTGCACCTTCCGCTGTGACTTGCGCAATTTCCCCGGACTCATCTGTCGATGCGGTCTGATTTGCCGCGGCCTCTTCCGCCAACAGAGACGTCACCAGCGCTATTGCTGCCGCCTCTGCCTCCACCTCCTTCGCAGCCGCTAATGCATCGGCTTCCGCCTCCTTCGCAGCCGCCAGTGCCTCTGCTTCCGCCTCTGCGCGGGCGACGAGGATCGCCTTCTTGACGAGAGGCACAAGCATGGCGATCCTCTGAGGCAATGCGGCACGCACACTGCAACCGCGCTGAATAGCCTGCACCTTTGTCGCAGCCGCGGCTGCGGCGGCTGCCGCAACGGCGGCGGCCCCGGCCTCTTCTGCAGCCCTCTGCCGTGCTGCTGCCGCGGCAGCCTCGGCCGCTTGTCTCCTCTTGGTTGCTACGCCACGGTCGGCGTTGCCACGAGCACGTGCCTGTACACGGGTCGCCGCGGCCGCTTGTGCCCTGGCAGCTGCGGCCGCCTTCTCTGTTGCAGCCTTTTCCGCAGCCGCTTGCTCTTCTGCAGCCCTCTGCCGTGCTGCTGCCGCGGCAGCCTCGGCCTCTTGCCTCCTCTTGGTTGCTACGCCACGGTCGGCGTTGCCACGAGCACGTGCCTGTACACGGGTCGCCGCGGCCGCTTGTGCCCTGGCAGCTGCGGCCGCCTTCTCTGTTGCAGCCTTTTCCGCAGCCGCCTGCTCTTCTGCAGCCCTCTGCCGTGCTGCTGCCGCGGCGACCTCGGCCTCCCGGCGCCTCTGGGCCGCTGCGGCTCGGTCACGGCCGGCGTTGCCACGAGCACGTGCCTGCATACGGATTGCCGCGCGTGTTGCTGCCGCGGCGGCGGCGGCGGCGGCGGCAGCGGACGCCCGCCTCCTCTCTTCGCGTGCTAGTAATCGGGCCTCTGCGACGGCTGCCGCGGCGGCTTGAGCAGCAACCTCGGCAGCAGCCTCTGCTGCCGCCGTCTGCCGGTCGGCATTACCACGAACAATCGCCTGCACACGGATCGCCGCGGCCTCCTCCGAGACAGTCCTGCCATCCGCGGCTGCCTGCTCTGCAGCAGCCCTCTGCTGCGCCGCAGGGGTGGTCGCAGCGGCGCCCTCAGCTGCAGCCGCAGCTCGCTCGGCCGCGGCCTTTTCCAGAGTCGCAGCCGCAGCCGCCTGCTCTCCTGTAGCCCTCTGCCGTGGTGCTGCCGCGGCGGCGAGTGCATGCGAGTCGGCCGTTTGAAGTAACGCGGATGGTGTTCTCCGTCGCGAAGAGTGCTGCTGCGCTGCCATGATACGTTGCATTCGCGCCTTTGCTGGGATGGCAGCGACGGCGCGGCCGATGGTGCGACCAGCGCGGGCGTATGCGAAGCTCTCGACGGCGGCATCATGTAAGCGCTGTGCCACCGCCGCCTGCGCGCCGCCGGCGAGCGTGGCGTGCGTCGAGGACGACACGTTCATGAGTGTACCACTCGCGTAGCGCTGGATGGTCGCGTCTGATGAGCGGGAGAGCTCCTCGAGCCGGCGCTCGGCACCGTGCTGCAGCAGCCAGCTCGACCATGCTCGGTCGTGGCACAGGTTCTGCAGCGCGCCGCATGCAAGGCCAAGCGTCACTTCGTCCGAGGCTTCGAGGCAATGAAGCAGCGCCTTATGCGCAGCGAGTTGCATGAGTAAACCCTTGGTCAGGCTCGACTGTGTGTCGAGTGCGTCGCTTGCCAGGTTGCCAATGACCAAGAGTGCCTGCTGCCGCAGCACCTCGTCGTCCGCATTTTTGGCGCTCACGAGGAGCTCGCACAGCACGCGCAGGCCGCGGCCCTCGTTTGAGCGCATCACGTTGCCGAGTGCGACAGCGTCCTTGCCATAGCAGCTCTCGCAAGTGTCGAGCAAAAGAGCAAGCGCGTCGCGCCGCGCCTCGAGGCCATCCGTGGCAGCGAGCTTCTCGATGGCCTCGCTAACGGCCTGCAAGGCCATGTGGAGATCGCGTTGCCGCGGCTGCGATAAGGGTAGCCACGGGCGCTCAACAATTCTCGTCTCACGGTCACTTTTCCTGAACGCAGAACTCGCCCAAGTTTTCTCCGTAACCGACGCGGCTCGCGTCGACGGCCTGCGCGTGTACCGGATATAAGACATCGGGGGGAGCCGGGACACACACAGGACTCACGGTTCACACACACGGTCACGGACTATCAAGACCGGCAGCGGCTGCCGGTCCTACTCGAGTACTCGTTATTCACGTGTACGCGACCGGCCGGCGCGAAACCGCAAGCGACGTAACCAGTAATATAATTTAAGAGAGTGGAGATCACAAGAGGACTGTTCCGTATGCGCGCGCGCTGAAACAAACACTTATGATCAACTGACCGATCGACCGGACGGGAACTTGTGTATTGTGACTCGATCGATCGCGGGATGGCGTGCCACACATCATCCATTACATGTACGACGGTCGGCGCGCGCGCTCCATCCATTCTAAAACGTCACCCTCCTCACCCTCCGTTCACTGTCCGCGTGCGCGGCGCTGTAGCCTGTTCGGTCTGTCGCTCGCTCGTTCGACCCACCCATCCAAATATGGCTCCTTACCATGTGCTCCGTCCGTCACAAGCATCTATACCGCGTCCGTCGTCGGCATCCTGCGTGCATCGTCACATCAGAGCGCGTCAAGAGCGCGCGCTTCCTCATCCTCATCCCGCTCTCTCGATACCGAGAAGCTCAGAGGATGAGCACGGGATCGAAGCGGCTGCCGCTGCCCTTCCACTGAAGATTGACGAGGTTCTGCTCGGAGTAGAAGCCGGAGCCGTGGTGGCGCGACACGCGGTAGGGCATCGAGCGCACCGCCTCCTTCTTGACCTTGACGCGCACCGCCTTGCGCTTCTGCGCCTTGGCCGGAACCTGCTCGAGCGCTGGCGCGGAGGGCTTGTCGACCTCGAGCTGGTCGATGACCTCGGCGTCGACCATCTCGGCGTCGTTCAGTGGAGGGACGCTGAGAGGGACGTTCAGCTTGAGCACTACCCGCGGGACGTGTCCCGTCGAGGCGTCGGGTTCGATAGTGACGGGGCCAGAGATCTTCGCCTCCTGCGGAGCAGAGGCAGGCACCGTTGGCTCGAACTTGTCGACAACGGCGTCGTGCTCCTCATCGGCGGTCGGCTCGTCGCCTTCTTCGATGGTCTTGAGGTCGTGCGCAGGTGAGTGCTTGCCCAGGGGCTTGGAGCGCGCCAGAAGGCGATCTGCGGGGATCAACGGCGAGATGACCGTGGCAAGGGGCCAAACGTCAGCAGCAGCGCGGTCACAGCGGCGTTCGTGTTCTTGATCGTCTGGTGACAGGTGCGGACCGAAGTCTGGTGATCGGACCACAGGCGAGTCGACCGGCGGCGCGCGCTCGCGCTGGACGAAGCCCGTGTCGCCCGAAGTGGCAGCAAGGGACGCGAACGAGAGCGGGGCCTTGGCAACAAATGCGAACGCCGGCGCTTCCTGGAGGGTTGTCCGCGGCATGTTCATCCAGAAGAGTGCGGAGAGTGGAGAGCTCGAGTGGGGCTGCTTCGCTAAGAAAATGTACACTTGGAGATCTTTGCATGCATGCGACTTCCCATCAGCCTTGGGGTCGGATGAGGTGACGGGTGCTGGTTTGGAAACGGTGGGTGTATGAGGTTCCTGAAAAGCGTCGTAGTGGTCATCTAGTGGTCATCACAATTTTTTACCGCGTGTTCCGCAGAACTCAACCCGCCTTGTCTCGTCTGCTCCTCGCGAACGTGGCGGCCACAAGAAGGAGAGACATGCCGATCACAAGAAGGCAGTCGGTCGCGAAGCTGTCGCCAATACACCCAGCAGTGACCGAGCTCTTAGAAAAGATTGAGCGCGAGCCGTCCCTCCTCCTCACCACTGAGTACGAATTCCTCTCAACGTTCATCTTGAGGATGGAGCAGGAGCACCGCCGCCTTCTGCAGGCGAAGAACGCCAAGGAGGACTCCAGCGAGTCGGTCGGCCGCCCACTTCAGCCCGCCAAGGGCTCGCGCATCCCGACTTCGCGCAAGTCGCTCGCGCCAACGATGTTGACAGCGCCACCACCAGTTGAGGAGCCGAGCGCGGATGCCGCCCTTGCTCCCGCTGCTTCCCCTCCTCCTATGGCTGCTGCACCCTTGCCTGCTCCCCCGCCGCCGGCACCTCTCGCGCCGTCGCCGCCAGCAGCAGCCGCAACGCCGGCGTCCATGCTTCCTGGCACCGCCAAAGAGGCTTGTTCCGGCGGTGAGGGTGCCATCGGTGGCTCGACGCCGCTGCTGTCCGCCCCGCGCTCGCGTGTGTGTCACAATACCGGTTCGGCCGCGCGACAGCCAGACGGCCTAAGCAGTGTGCGCGCGACGAACAGCGTGCCGCGCCTCGCACGGCACGACTCGGCGGACGACTCTCCCCTCGGCTCGCCGCCCCGCTCGCTTCCTCGCGCTGCAGTCAGGCGACTTACTGGGGCGAGCGTCTTCTCCGACAGCAGCTGCGCGAGCTCAGGGGCGGCGCCCTCGCCGCCGAGGTCGGTGGGGAGCGCCCTTCTCCGACGCTCGTCGGTCGGCAGTGCGTTCCTCGACCATCTCGCCTCGGCCGGCGGCCGTCGTGACTCGGGAGCTCCCTCGACGGGCGCCTCGTCCGCCTACCGCAGCTGCGACGACGCGGGCACTCCGGATGAGCTTCCCTCGCCGCCCAAGTCCCTCTCACACGCGGCGCATCGCAATCGGCTCTCGCACGGGGGCTCGCGCCTCTCCTTGCCGCCCGACGAGGACACCTTGACCACCGACAGCACGCCCGCCGCCGAAGCGCCCGCAACCTCAACGCCAGGGCGCCATGGACTGCGCCTCACGCCAGCGCGGCAGCAGCGCGGGGGCTCAGCGGCGGGGGCAGCGGGTGGCGACGAGACGCCGCGGAGCGCGCGCAAGAGCGCGCGCAAGGGCGATGATGTCGACGTCACAGGCGCGCGCGGCGCCACGTTGCAAGAACAGCCCGTCAACACCACCGCAGCTGCTCTCGCCGCTGCCGCACCAGCCATCGCCGCCCCACCATCGGCGGCGGCCGAGGCTCCGTCGGCGGCACCGGTGGCAATGCCGAAGACGCCGCGCTCAGCGCTCAAGGGCGCGCGCACGGCAGCCGCGATCGTGCCAGCCAACGCGCCCGCCCCCTCAATGTTGCCCTTGTTCAAGCTCGACAAGTTTCCCGCGACGTTCCAACAGGGCACGGCTGCAGAGCAGCTGCGCCTTCTGCACGCCACGCTGCTGCACGCGGCGGCGCCGCTCTCGGTGCGCGAGCTGCGCGAGGCGATCCCCACCAAGCTCGAGACCGAGCGCATCAACCTGCTCCTCGAGGTGATGGTCTCGCGCCACGTGGTCGGCGTGCAGGGGCACGGCGAGCGCCGACGCTTCGAGCTGAGCGAGTGAGCGAGGGTGGCCGCGAGCGCCGACGCTTCGAGCTGAGCGAGTGAGCGAGGGTGGCCGCGAGCGCCGACGCTTCGAGCTGAGCGAGTGAGCGAGGGTGGCCGTGCTTCGTGGGCGCTGCGTGCAGCCGAGTGGCAAGGCGGAAGCGTCTTGGGGCGGTGCCCGCCTGACGAGTCCATGCGTGGAGAGCGAGAGGAACGTCACGGTCCTGGTGTCGGCCCCTGCCATACAGTTGTTCTCCATTCCGATTTGCGTCTTGCATCTATGTCTGTGACTGCGTGAGCGGGCCGGGCCGACTGTCGTGTGCATGATTCGAGTACGGCGCTCGATAGTGTGACTGTGCATGTACCGGTACCTTACCGGTACCTTAGCGTTGGAGAGTCGCGTCGTCGGAACTCTACATACATCTACGTTCTTGTTTCATCGTGCATGCATTAGCATCACCCGAACTTGACGCTTCGTTCGCACGCCACGAGCCCCGCTAGACTCTGCCAACGCACGGCACGGCCAAAGGCCGGTCGTCCCCGCCCACGCTGCGCCGGCATCCCTGATGAGCATGCCCGAGCACAGCCGGATGCCCATCAGCGTGCTTCCGGAGCAGTGGCGGCAGCTCTTTCCCTACACGCCGCCATACTTCAACCGCATGCAGTCCGAGTGCTTCGAAGCAGCCTTCCAGAGCGACCACAGCATCGTCATCTCCTCGCCGACGGGCAGTGGCAAGACAGCTGTGCTCGAGATGGCGATGGCGCGGTTGTTCACGACGGGCGCACAAGCGAGCCCCACTCGTAGCCTCGCCGTGTACATGGCACCGCTCAAGTCACTCTGCCACGAGCGGCTGCTCGACTGGCAGCGGAAGCTACAGCCGCTCAACTTGAAGGTCGTCGAGCTCACCGGCGACTCGAGCGACGAGACCGACGAGCGCGCGGTCGCGGCCGCCGACTGCATCGTCACGACACCCGAGAAGTGGGACGCCTTCTCGCGCTTCCGCCGCGACGCGCAGGGCGTCGTCGGCCGCGTGGGGCTGCTGCTCGTCGATGAGGTACACCAGATCACCGACCCATCGCGCGGCCCGACGCTTGAGTCTGTCATCGCTCGCATGATGACGATCAGCCAGGGAGCCGAGGTGCGCGGTATGCCCATCGCGCGGCTGCGCGTGCTGGCCGCTTCGGCCACCATCGCCAACGCGGAGGACCTGCAGGCGTGGCTTGGGCCCTCGTGCGTCGTGCGCCAGTTTGACGAAAGCTACCGGCCGGTGCCGCTCAGTTGGCGCGTGCTCACGTACCCGATGCATGCGCTGTACACCTTCGACAAGGCGCTGATTGCTAACCTGCCAGCCGTGGTGCGAGAGCACGCGGCGGGGCGGCCGACGCTCGTCTTCTGCCAGTCGCGCAACGCATGCAAGCAGGCGGCCACCGGGCTCTCCACAGGGCCGCCGCTCGTGCACAGCCAGCCGCATCACGCGCACCTCGCGCAGGCGGCGGCGCGCGTGCGTGACCAAGGCCTGGCGGCGCTCGTGCGGGTGGGCTGCGCGTACCACGACTCCTCGCTCGAGATCGACGACCGGCGCTTGCTTGAGGCACTCTTTGCTGAGGGAGCCCTGCCCGTGCTCGCATGCACCTCGGGGCTCGCTCAGGGCGTCAACCTGCCCGCGCGCCTCGTGGTGGTGATGAACACGGCCAAGTACTCAAAGGCGCTGGGCGGCTACGAGGAGCTCACTCGCATCGAGGTGCTGCAGATGGCGGGGCGTGCCGGCCGGCCGCAATTCGACCAGCAGGGCGTGTGCGTAGTGATGACGCGCAACGAGCCCGAGGTTCGCCAGCGGTACGAGAGGATGCTCGGTGGCACCGAGGTGATCGAGAGCCAGCTGCATGAGAACCAGCTCGTGCACCTGAACGCCGAGATCGCGCAGACGTGCACGTACATGAGCGACGTCACCGTCTGCCTGCGCTGGCTCAAGTCGACCTACTTCTTCACGCGCATCCGCCGCAACCCGACGCATTACGGCTACCGGATGCCGACGGGCCCGGGGCCGCTCGACGAGCGTGCGCTCGATGCGCACCTGACGCGCCTGCTCATGGGCAACCTGCGAGCGCTCGGAGATGCTGGCATGATTCTGATGAGCGAGGATGGCCTCGGCGTGCAGCCGCAGCCGCTGGGCACGCTCATGGCCCGCTACTGCGTCGCCTTCGAGACGGTCAAGTCGTTCGTAGCACTTGAGAACGGAGCAGGGCTTGAGGCGGTGCTTCGGCTGCTCGCGCACTCGGACGAGCTGGACAGCCTGTACCTACGCCACAACGAGAAGAAGAAGCTCTTTGAGCTCAACAGCAACAAGGAGCTCATCCGCTTTCCGTTCATGGACGGCGCCAAGCGCTCCAAGATCAAGTCGACCGCGATGAAGGCGTCTCTGCTCCTGCAGTTGCGCGTGGGTGGCCACCCGCTGCCCTCCGAGTTCCATTCGGCCGAATTCACTCTCGAGCAGAGCGGTGCACGCATCACGAACGCGCTCGTCGAGTACCTGGTGCAGCAAGAGCGCGCCGCCAGCGCGCTGCACGCCGCGCTCGTGCTCCGGCGTTCGCTCCAGCAGAAGAGCATCGGTTGGTACGACGATCCCCAAGCCGGGCTGCGCCAGCTCGATGGTGTGGGCCCGGTGATGGTGCAGAAGCTCAAAGACGCGGGTGCAGGCTCGCTCGAGGCACTTGCGGCGATGGCACCTTCTCTCATTGAGCGCGCCTGCAACAAGGCCATGCCATTTGGCGCCGTGTGCCTGCGTGCCGTCCGTGCACTCCTCGCCGCCGCGCCGCGGCTCACGGCCGAGGTGGGCGCAGTGGCGCAGCTCGGTGAGCCAGTCCCTCTGACGCTCCGCCTCATGCGGCGCACGGACATTACGGCCCCACCTTCGGGCACAGGCCAGCTCGGCAGCGGCAGCAGCGGCGGCAGCGGCGGTGGAGGCAGTAATGATGGCTCGTATGAGCCCGCTTGGACGCTGCTGCTGAGTGATAGCAGCCACAAGCTGCTCCTCATCCGGCGCATTGCACCGTACCAGCTCGAGCAGCAGCCCATGATCAGCTACCAGCTGACCGTCCCTCCCGCCTCCGCCAAGGCCCCCCTGAGCGCAATGTTGGTGCACACGCGTCTCTCGGGCCTGGACGCCACCCTCTCTATCCGCATGCCGTTTGCGCCCGAGCAAGCGCTGACGCCTTCGCAGGGTAGCGCGCCCGCGACGCCTTCAGCCAAGCCCAAGGGCGTCGTAAAGGGCGTCGCCAAAGCTCGCGTGCCCCCCACGCCCAAGGCCACCTCTTTCAAGCCAGCATCGAAGCCAGCATCGCTCGCGGCGATGGTGCCACGCGCATCCGCGGCGGCAGCAGCGAGCCCCCGAGCCCAACCAGCAACGACGCCCATCGGATGTTTCACGCAGGCTGCCCGAGGAAGCAACACTCCTAGCACGACGGCGCCAGTGGCGGCGGCGTGCTCGCCTGCCGCAGCAGCCTGTGCGATGCTCTTCAGCGGCGGGTCGAGCCGCCGCGCCTTGACCTCGACAGATCTGCTGGCGGCGGCGGCGATTCAGAGCTCCGACGAGGACGATGAGGCGGACGACGAGCTCCAGCGCCGCCAGGTCGCACCCGTCGTGGCGCTCGACGACTCCTCGGACGAGGATGCTGCCCTCTTTGGCGATGCGCCGTCCTCCAGCGGACGGCAGCGTGAGCTGAAGGCGGCGGCGCCCGAGCAGCCAGCAAAGCGGCGACGTGCCTTGGACGGCAGCGTCGCGCCGGCGATAGACGTCGGACAGGCTCCGAAGCGCGCAGCAGCACTCCCGCCCACCATGGGTGTGGCGGGGTGGCCGCCAAGCATGGTGTCGGCCGAGCAGCAGAACCTGAACGTCAGTGCGCAGGCCGCAGCAGCGACATCCGCGGCGGCGACATCGTCGAGCACGCCCCTCGCTGACAGCGACAGCTTCTGGGAGCAGTTCCGAGCGACGCCGCAGCCCTCTGCGCGCAAGGCACCCTCAATCTTCGCGGGTCCAGGCGCCGTCATGGGCGCATCGGCACCCTCAATCTTCGCGGGTCCAGGCGCCGTCATGGGCGCATCGGCGGGTCGGCGCCCGGCCGTGCCACACGCCGTCAGCGGCTTCGCAGGCTCGGGCGTTCCTATCAGCTCGCATGGCCCTCCTCCTTCGGCGGTCCTCCCTCATCGCTCTTCCCCCATCGGCAGCGGCTCATTGCCACTGATCGGTCTGAGCTCCTCAGGTGTGCAGCCGGCCGCGGCGTTCGGCGGGCGGTCGATGGCCGCTCGTGCCGTCCCAATGCTCTCCACGCCCGCGCGCCGTCTTCCCGTCGAACCCATCCCGCCGATGCGGTCGCAGCCCGGCAGCATCAGCGAGCGGTATCAGAAGGGCACACCTTCCAAATCCCTGCCCAATGCTGCAGCGGCTGACCACGGTGCACCGGGCTTCTCGACACCCATGGGGGGGCACCGCGCCGCACCGCCTCGAATGAGCCCTACAGTGGCCGCGGTCCACACCTCTACCTCTGCCCTTGCCGCCGCTGCCGCCTGCCCCGTCCCTACCTCGACGGCGGCGGCGGCGGCGGCGGCGGCGGCGGCGGCGGCGACGGCGGCGGCGGCGGCAGCGGCGGCAGCGGCGGAGGTAGCTTGCGCGGCGGCACCTCCGCACTGGTCCCATGGACGCCGTGCTGGGCGCGCAGCCCTCTCGCCGGGCGCCGATGACTTTCTGATGGGCCTCGATCTGCCCTGGCCGTCGGAGGAGCCTCCGTCGCTCCGAGCGCCTTCGCAGCCACTGGTGGCTTCGGCGCCCGCCGCCCGGACGGCATGGCCGGCAGGGACGCTCGCGCATCCGGCGCCGCTACTTACGGCGCCACCTCCTTGGGAGCGGCCGGCTTCGTCGCTGCCTACACGGCTGCTCCCAACGTTTGTTGTGCAGCCAGCGTCGACGTTCGCTGCGCACCCAGCGAAGCGCAAAGCTCTCTTTGACGTGACCCAGCAGCGCCAGCAGTCCCCACACATGCCCTCAACCTCGCTGTGTGCCTCACTGCCCCTCGCCTCGCAGCCTTTCTCGGGCATGCACCGCCCACAGCAGCCACTGGCGCCACCACAGCCGCTGCCACAGCCACCGGCGCCGCCAGACGGCGACAGCGGCGATGGCATGGCTTGCGGCCTTGGCTTTGTGCGCCGTTGCTTCGCGCCTCCGCCTCCTCCGCCTCGACCTCCGCCTCCCCCGCCTCCCCCGCCTCCTCCGCCTCCTCCGCCCTCGTTTCGCAGCAGCAGCGGCGGCTGTGGGGCGTGTGGGGCGATGCTGCCCCGGAGCTCGGCCCCCAGCGCACTCGGTGCCAGCAAGGGGCACATTGGCGGCGGGCTGCCGCCTGGCGCCGGCCCACCGACTGGCTTCAAGCTCCTCAGCTGTGTCGACGGGTGGCTGGCAGCCGCCGAGGCGAAGGCTGAGGGCGGCAAAGCCAAGCGGTCGCCTCCGAAGCTTGCCGTGCTCGGCACGGGCGGCCCAGCAACCGCGGGGAACGATGGTGGGCGCTCAATGACCAACATGCTCGGCGGACGCGCGTGAGAGGAAAAGGAGCTCTGAATTACTGGCTTCGTTTCCGTCGAGACGATGGGAAATGCGGGAGAGACCAGGCGGACGTGAGAGTACCGTTGTGGATGGCGTTCGATCGGCTGCCGCAGAGGTACATAATCAAATTCTGTTCACAGCGTTCATTTTCACAGCCAGTTCACGCTCTCGCCTTTGAGGGATCGGAAGAGCCGGACATGGAGGCGCAAACCTACACCTACACGACCTTTCGCGGTGCAGTCGAAGGCGTGCACACCGCGACGCTGCGTCTGCATGCAGCCGCTGCGGGAGCGCCGCCAGCGCCAGTGCTCGTCTACCTGCACGGCGGTTATTGGAAGCCGCAGTGGGGGGTGCACAACCTGGACACGACTGGACTCTTTGCTGCATTTGGCACCGACCATGTGGCCACATGGAGCGTCGAGTATGCGCGCGTCGACCAGCTGGACCCGGCTGCGTCCGTCGCAGGTGGTGGGTGGCCACACACGTGCCTTGACGTCCTCGCCGCACTCAACACGCTCACCGTGTTGCCAGAGGAGACACGGGTGCAGCTTGACCTAAGCCGGGTCTACCTTTGTGGCCACTCGGCTGGCGGCCACCTCGCGCTGTGGTTGGGCGTTCTCTCTCGCCTCTCGCGCGGCGAGCTGGAGCGCGTCGCGTTTGCCATCGGCAAGGTGGCTGGCGCGGACGCCGCGGCTGCAGCGATGGCTGGCATTGCGGAGAGCATCACTGTGAGAGGCGTCATCGGTCTCGCCGCAGTCACGAGCCTGACAGCCTGTGCGGCGCTCGGCCTCTCCGACTTCCACGACGCGGCGCTCCACTTTATGTGGCGGGTCGGGTCGAGCGCGGGTGGCGCGATCGCTTCTGGTCAACTCGGAGCTGCCTGCCCTCTCGCGCTTTGGACGAGTCTACCGGACGAACCACCCGCCGATGGCAGTGCCACTGCCGCCGGCGCTCTCACCGCCTCCGCTGCAGGCAGCGCGGAGGGGGCGGGCGGTGAGGCGCCGTCCTCCTCCTCGTCTGGTCCGCCGCTGAGGCCGCGCTCAGGGCCACCCCCCCCGCTGCGAGTGCTGCTAGTGCACGGTCTCGATGACGTGGATGTGCCTGCGTCGCTCTCACTGAGCCTCGCGGCTGCAGCTTGGACAGCGCCCCTCCCGCCGCCGCTATGGCTTCTGCTGCTGCCCGGCTGCGACCACTACGTCGTCGCGGGCCTCGGCAACACCGATGTGAGCAACCCGACGCCAGGTGCCCCATGGCCGCTCCTCGCAGCCGCGTTGCGCGCCTTTGTCGCCGAGGATGCGCCATGCCTCGATGGCGCTTGCTGCACCTCGATCGCAGCGGCCACCCCCATGATCTCGACGGCCATCGAGCCCGTGTGTGCTCGCCGCACGATGGGCTCCATCGCCACCGACGACGACGAGTTCAAGCAGTGGGCGGAGACGAACCCGGAGGCGGCAGCTGCCATGGCGCGCGGCCTCCGTCGCTGGCTTGCCTGGATCAGCGAGGCGCCCGCCGAGGTGGTGCGCATATGGCTCGAGGCGCATGATGCGTCGTAGAGCAACAAGCCATTGCCACACGGGGAGTCCGTCCTACGGGTGGTGTGGTCGCGGAGGAGAGCATGGATGGCGCGTTAACGAAGGATCTCGTAAACCGTTTTGCACGCGCGGATCGCGGCCAGCGACGACTTCTCTCTTCTGTCTTCTCTTGCAACACGGAAGGATCCGACGAGGATGTCCCCGTGCGCGCACGGCTCGCGCTCGGCGCGCCCCGCGGGCAGCGCGCGCGGGCCTGAGTCTCTACTGCACTCCTCTCGTCGAGCGGCCGGGCAGCGGGCTCGCTCGACGCACGTGTCGCATCAACGATACAGCCAACGGTTCTATCTATTCTTCTTGGAAACTCGACACGATTTCTCGACATACAAAACAACCGAATCCGGCTCCCGTATCGTATAGAATCCGGCGTCCCGGTTGCCGGTCGTCTACGCTCGGTATGAAGTTGTATGAAGCGGCATTAGCGGCGTTAGGGCATTTCACACAGCCCGCTCAGCCGAATCGTTCATTGGTTATACTTCGCGACCCGATCATTCACACCATGGCGGGTACCGCACGGGGGCGGTTTTTAGAAGGGCGAGAATCACGCGAGTGATGCCCATGATGTGGTGAGCTTGAAGCGTGTGTGTCCCGGCTCCCCCAGTGTTTTTGAACCCCTCCTCTCCGTTTTCCCCACAGGGGAGTCGGCCTGGCGCGCGCACGAGCCCCCATTCACAATGTGAGGAAGGAGGGTCCTTTCGACATGCGGACCTTTTTAATCGCAATGATCGGATTGTTCGGCTTGCCCGCAGGAGCGCAGCAGCAGCGCATCGTCCTCTTTGGCCCACCTGGTGTAGGGAAAGGTACGCAGGCCAAACGCATCATACAGAAACACGGTCTCTGCCACGTCTCGACTGGTGACCTGCTTCGAGCCGAAGTGAAGAAGGCCTCCAAGATAGGCCAGAAAGTCATGAGCCTCATGGCGAGAGGTCATCTGGTGCCCGACAAGGTCGTCGTTCGGCTCGTCATCCGCATGATTGCTGGTACACGAACTTGCGAGCGCCGAGGCTGGTTGCTCGATGGCTTTCCGAGGACAGCGACGCAGGTGCACGCCTTGATGGATGCTGGCCTTGTTCCGCACCAAATCATCGTGCTCAATGCGACGAATGCGACGATCATCGCACGTGCGCTCTCGCGCGCACGCGAGGCCACAGCGGCCGGTCAGACGCCACGCAAGGACGACAATGAGCCGACGATGCGTAGACGAATTGCCGAGTATGAGCGCAATCGTGACGCTACTTTGGTTGCCCTTCGTCAGTACATTCGAATTACCGAGGTGGACGGCGAAGACGAGCGTGGTCGTGTGGAGGGCGTAATCAACCAGCTGATACCTCGGACGCACTCAAAACCGAATGATGCCGAGGACACAGGCCATATCGGCGAGGATGTGGTCGAGGATAGTTGACGACGGCACCGGGTGGCCTTCTCGGAAGAGCCCAAGTAGCACCGCCGCCGGGGAGCCGCCGCGTGCGCGGACGAGGCGCACACTCGCGCAGTGACAATTCGAGCCAGGCCACTCCCGTGCAATGGTCTATGCTCTTAGTGTTGATTGTTGTGTGAATACGGCCGACACGCCGCACCCAACGCCGACCCCACACCCGGACCGCGCGCACGGCGCCCGGGGTCGCGCCCCGGCCCAGGTCGGCGGCGACATGCGGCGGCACCACGCCGCGAGGGGCACGCCCACGTGCTCGGCTGTCGGCACAGTCGAGGAATGTCTGAAACTGAATCGATTCGATTGTACACAGGACATCAGCGCTCCTCACACTCACCCTGACGGACGGCCACACGGCCTACACCACGCACCACGCGTGGCGGCGGCGCCCCGCCCGCGGGCCGCGCCGCGGCCGCGCCGCCGGCGGCGCCGCGCGCCGCGTCGAAAAAAACGGTCTTTCCACACGGCGCCAGGTCTTTCCACGCGACCGCCGGCCGGGCCGAACAGCCCGTAACGATGCGGCCCCCAACGGCGAGCAACGCCAACCGCACGCCGACTCGAGTCTGAATTTCTCGGAAGACGGAACGACTCGCACACGCGACCGACGTGCACAGGGCACACAAACGTCAACCACACGACACCCCCGGCGCGGCGTGGCCCTCGCGGCGCGGCCGCCCATTCGTGTGCGAGCCGCGCCGCGCCGCGTCTGACACACACGGCCCTCCGCACCGGGGTTGCAACTCGAGAACTCACAGCACTCAGCCGCGCAAGCACGCGCCACGAGTGAAAGAGGCTCGGCTATAAAGCCAAGCGCGGCGGGCGGTAACATGCGCACGGCATGATCCACCTCACGTGCCCGACTAATCAGTGATGCACCGCACAACGTACGTACATGCATGCGCATGATTTAGTGAGCGGTCCGAGGCAAGGATCTGAGCATGGTTCGCATGGAAACCATGCTCAGGCCCATTCTCCAGAAGCCCCGGGCTACCCCTGTAGTTCCGAGGACAGAGAGCCGAGTTGCGGAGTTGGCGCATGTGCGCCGTTCGGTAGGGATTGGCATAGCCGCGGGTACTCTCCAGCCTGGAATTTCAGTGCCGCGCCCCTGGTACTGAGATGGAAGAAGAGGCTTGCCATGGGTATGGCCTATGGACTAGTCGCCTCCAGCTTGGCCCCGGCCACGCGAGTGGCCGTTTCGGATCCCGAAGCTCTCATAGGCAGCAATCACACGAGTATCACACGAGGACGTCGTCGCGCCCGGGTTTATGCAAACATCCTCAGGAAGGACGCTCCTAGTGATGATATAGGTGCTACAGGTGCTATAGGTTCATCTGCTGCATTGGCTCCCTTGATGATTCGTGGAGTTGGTGCAGGAATGTCGAGTATGAGCCCATTGAAGTCCAACACCTTCGCAGAGAGAGGGTCGAAGAAGGGTCAGCTTTTCTGGCCCTTCTCCGCCAGGTCCTGAAAGTGCTTGAGGTTGCTGTCCAGCTGGTTGACAAGGGGTTGCATCGAGGGCGCGTAAGCGGCGAGTGCCTGATACAGCGGCGCCACGAGGAAGCTGACGAAGCCCACCTGAGCCTTAGATGTGATGACCGTGTCGCGGTCGCAGTTCATGGAGACGGGGAGGCCTTTGGCCTTCTCGGAGTCTCCCTGGACGAAGAACTCGGTCATTGCCCCCTCAATCCAGCGTTCATACACGTGCAGCGGCCGTGCGGGGTTCGAAATATCCGCCGCCTTGATGATGAGGCACATCACCTGCTCGGCCGTCGGCCCAGCCGTGCTGTCGTCATCTGCTACCTGCTTGAAGTCGGAAAGAAGGCGCCTTTCAGTGCAGGGTGCAGAGGTTGTCCCAGTCTCCTGGAACTTCTTGGCCGCGAGCATCGTCGTGGTCACGTCCGTGTTCAAGACGTTCTCCCTGATCTGATCAATGAACCGCTTCTTCTCACCGGCACCCACATCGACTAGGAAGTCTAGCTCGGGCCGCTCGAGCAGCTTGATGGCCATTGCCGCGTGATGGTGTTCGAGCACGGCCTTGGGCGTCTCGCCCAATCTCGTGGCAATCGGATGTTTCGTGGCTATCAGATAAGGGCTCATCACGCCGGGGTGGTCGGTGTCGTGAACGAGGGCCGACACGAGCAGCGCTGCGACGACGAGCGGGTCCAAGAAGGGCTCGGGGTGCTCGGCCTGGATCAGGCGGGCGAGAAACGACGAGGCCAGCAGCACATCGACCGCATGGCGGAAATTGTGGAACGGCCGCGGGTGGTAATGCGCCGCGATCGCACACACGTATCGCCACAATTTGCGGAGGTTCAGCTTGCTGGAGCTATCCGAGATGCAAGGGTGCGCAATGAGCACCGAGTACGCGATCCCTGGAAGCTCGTCGTACGGCACACTGAAGATATCAAAGTCCCACTCAGTCCACCGCTTCGGTAATAGTTTGTTGGGTTTGGGTGGAAGTGGCTTGGGATCTGCGAGCGTGCTTGTCTCGGCGACGGTGACGGAAGTTTCCATAGCCGCGAGGCCCTGAGTCATCACGTCCACATCCCATCGCGTTCTCAGAATCATTTGGTCTGTCTGTATGACACGATTCGACGTGCACGAGCATGCTTGGCCCATGGCTCAGCGGTGCGGCATCATTTAGTTTGCGACTCAGACGGACGGGGCACCAATTCGCAACGGTTTCACGTTTCGTCCAAGAAACGTTTCGCCTGTGTCTTCTCAGAATAGCCTACCGGTAAAATGACCGGGGGGAGCCGGGACACACGCGGGACACACACGGGACACGCGGGCGCACAAGGGCGCACGGATCACACAGACGAACCTCAAAACCATCCAAACCCACCAGGAACATCACACCAACCCGTACTGTACGTGGCTCGTCAGGGCGACGACCGAAGGTGCCGCGGCGGCGCGGCCGACTCAACAGCCGCAGGCCCGGAGCCGACCGCTCCCCGCGGCCTACCGGTAACTGGCTGGTGCGTAACGATTTATTCGACATTCTTGAAAACGACTAATAGCTTCCTTGCGCTTGCTTATATACGACTTGATCAAGGGTAGTCGACGGGGGTGTAACGGCGACGGGGGTGCTCTCGCGTCAGCGGGGCAACTTGATTACCATCGTTAATACGCGTTAATAGCGAGATAATGCACCATAATGCAGGGTGCCAATCGACAGATCTCGGAACGTAGACCCCCAAACCGCGGAAATTCGGCTTGCATCGATTAACCGTAACCCACAAACAGCATTTCCAACTTTGTTCACGAAACATCCCGCGCACACCTTCGCTTCCGGTGCGACCCAGCACCTTGGCTGCCGCCCCTCT
>Ga0210239_101292_pt1 | contig 19625 bp, 11 predicted proteins | sample ChrtobMetP5a_0mM_FD_155451 | JGI IMG/M metagenome (GOLD analysis project Ga0210239, IMG submission 155451) | Chrysochromulina tobin associated microbial communities from unialgal haptophyte culture, Seattle, Washington, United States - P5a_0mM | ecosystem: Host-associated > Algae > Haptophytes >... | reverse complement strand
CACTGTTTGGCTTCACCGTTGTCCATTCTTTCCCCACCCTCCCCCGCCCCGGGGGCCTTGGGACTCATTGATTTATGTAGGGCTGATTTCCAAAATTACCCTAATGAGTGCGAGCGGACTACCTTAACCGTCTTACCGGGAGATTCTCGTGAACGGACCGATCGTCCGCGCCGCCGCTTACATTTTCTTCGAACGAACGAACGCCCCCCTCAGATAAACACATTCTGGACAAATGAATGGAGAATGCAGGCGCTGTATTAGCACACAGCCGACAAAAAGACGAGAGAACAACAGAGTCCAAGCAAGGACTCCGCGAGACGCCATCAACAGGCGAGGCACCACGGTCGTGCTCAGCTGCTCACGGCACGATTAGCGCGTTGATCATCTTGAGCCGGTGGCCCATGCTCTTGACGCCGAGCTCCTTGAGTGCCTCGTCGAGGCTCGCCTTGCCCTGCTGCTGCAGCACCTCGATGAGCGTGTTCGGGTCCATCTCCTCCTGCTCAAAGACCGATCGGTATTGGCTGAGACCGACCGAGCTCAGCAGCGCCGCCGTATCCGCAAACGTGTCCCTAGGAACCGTCGCGCCCGAGAGGTCCTTGGCCTCGAGTACGAGTGGCGCGGCGGCGGTTGGCAAGGTCGCAAGAGAAGTGCTCGGCTTGGCGCGTGCAGCGAGCTCCTCCTTGAGCGACGCCTCGCGCACCATGCGCTCCACCTCGCGCTTGAAGGCCTCGTTGGCTGACGCGTCGCGCGAGAGCAGCTCGGCCAGCGCCGCGTCCTGCACACCCTCCGCGCCAGGCGGGTCGCCCGCGGTGGACGCCATGATCTCGTCGTAGCTCATCATGTTGCCGGCCCGCGCCCGTTGCCCCTGAGTGGATGATCGTTCATCCCAGAGCGTCCGAGACATCGACGCGGAAAAAGATTGCTCAGCCGCGCGTGCCGCCGGCTGCGGCGGAGGCGATGGAGGCGCCGCCGGAGCATTTGCCAGCTTCGGGCGCGCGTTGATGGCAAGCGGATCGTTCGAGTCATCAAGCATACCCGAGCCATCGGCGCCGGCGTTCAAGTAGGCTGCAGTCTCTGCTTCGCGCGCCCCACGCAGCATCACTTCCGACGGGTTGGCTGACGCTGCGTCACCTGCCACTGTGGGCGGCCCTCGCCCCGGAGGCGGCACGGCGTGCTTGGGCTTGAAATCGGATACCAACGTTATGCTGGGTTCCTTGAGTACCAAGTGCTCCGTCGCCAGCCGTTTGCAACTCGCACAATAGAGCGCGTTGGCGTCATTCCAACCCCAAACGACATTGTCGGGCGTCGAGGAGGAGCCTGGGATGTGGAAGTTGAACTGTTCGCAGATCTCGGGCCCGTCCATGTGCGCGCCACGAATGTACCCATTGAGGTCCTCGTTGGGCGAGTGCCGCATGAAGAGAGTGAGTGTCTAGGACCTTCGTCCGTCCGACGGGAGCGCGGGTCAGCTGCGCGGCTGGGAGCACTGGACGATTTCCCACAGCGCGGTCGTGGTATGAGTCCATTTAGTTGCATGAGCCACCAGATGTAGTAATGTAAGTGTCTTGTGACGCACTTCCTCTTCAGTGTGGTGGTTACTAATTCGTGGACACTCAGGCCAAGTGTTTAGTGGCCAGCGTACGACTTCTGCTCGAGCCCGTCGTGATTCACAACTACGTCCATCCCGCGGCCCCTTCGCGGCCCCTTCGCCCACCCACGGCGACCCTCTCAGTCAACTCTCTCCGTGCCTCGGCGAGCGCCTTGGCGTAGATGGGATCGCCGCCGCCAGCCGTGCGCGTTCCGCCTCCAGGCGAGATCGGCGCATGGAGGCCCCGGTAACGTATGTGTGGAGGCGTGTTCCGTTCGACGTCCAAGCCAAAGTCAACGTGGCGCGTCCGCGACAGCGGGCTCATCCCACTGGGTGCACTGGCGTGGCCGTGTGAGGGAAGTCGAGTTTCCCACACACAGCTCATCCCACTGGGTGCACTGGCGTGGCCGCCGCTGCTGCAGCCATTGGTGCTCGCGAGGGCGCTCCCGCTCGCTTCCGCGCCGGTGCCAAGGCCAGTGTCCAAGCCGGCGCCCTCGCCGTCAGCGTCACGGCCACAGGCTGGAGCCCGGGCACTGCCGTTGGATGCCGACACAAGAGCCCGGCGGCGGAAGGTGGTGCCAAGCGCCTCGACTTCCACCTCGAGCGCCACCTGACGCCTGCCGAGCGCAGCGAGTGTCTCGTGCACGGCGCGCAGGCTGGCCTCGATGCTCGCCTGCTTACCGCCCATCGTCGTCGAGAGGTCACGCACGGTGCTCACGGCGGCGTTGAGCGCCTGCCGGTCGCCCGCCATGGCGGCACGTAGCTCAACCATCTCCTTCTCGAGGCGCGCGATCCGCTGATCGCGCTCGGCGTCGGCTTTCTTGACACGCGCCCGCTCGGCCGCCACCTCCCGGGCAAGGTCGCCGATCGTGCGTTCAAGGGTCGCAACCGCGCTCTTGAGTGGCTTGACCTCGTTTGCCAACCGGACCGCTTCAATGGCCGCTGCGTTGCGCTCCACATCCTCCCTTAGCTCCTCGAGCTCCTCGACCGCCACCTCGGCCAGGTGACGAAATGCGCGCTGCAGCTCAGCAACCTGTGTCTGCACGCGCGTCACGTGCGTGGCCGCGTCGCGCTCCATGCGCATGTGCCCGCGTGCGTCGTTGTAGAGTGCCTGCACGTTGCGGCGGAGCGCGTCGATGGCCGCTGCGCCCTGAGCCGGAGCCGACTGGTGCTGCGCCGCCTCGAGGCTGTGGCCCATGCCGGCCAGCGACCGCCCGCAGTGAGCCACTGGCGTGGGCAGATCGTCGATGTCATCGGATACGTCGTCGCTTGGGGAAAGGGGCGCTATTGGAGGCGGTGCTGCTGCCGATGCCTCTGCTGCCGAACTTGTAGCGGCTGCAGCGATGGCAGCTGCTTCGAAAGCCGGTGCAGTAACTGTCGTCGTCGTCATTGGCGGTGGCGGTGGCGGTGGCGGTGGCGGCGGCGGTGGCGGCGGCGGTGGCTGAACAAATGACGCAGTCGCTGGCAGTGGCGCTGCAATGGTTGTATTGAGAGAGCGCCGTAGTTCAGCGAAGGCAGCCGCAGCGCGCTCAAATGCTCCCTCTGCCGGAAGCGGCGCCTCTGCGACTGGAATTGGCGGCACTGCAGCGCGGAGCTTTGCACGGCGCGTGGCGTTGGTCGTTGATGCGCCTGCAGCCGCATCACGTAAACGCGACGTTTTCTTCTTCGGCGCCATTTATAAAAATAAGAAGGGAGCGCTTTTTCGTCGATATCCGGATACCGGATACAGTGTGTGTCCCGGCTCCCCCCGGTGTCTTTTTACCGGATACAGCACCGCGCATCATCGCAATGCCTCACCTTGAGCGGGGCCCCACGTCCCACGAGCACGACTGATATCATCATCCCATCGAACCAGAACCAGCAACAAGCATCACTGAGAGCATTCGGACCTCATCCCAAATCGGGAACAAGAGCCATGGCTCTGCCCTCTGTCTGCCCTCACCAGCCCTCTGATGCCACGGCCACGTCGGACTGCGGCTCCACATGTGTGCACGTATGTGTTGCCCCAGTCCCCGACTCCGTCGACGATGACGTCATCCTCCCGGACAGATCAGAACGCCCGACAGATCAGAACGCCCGAGCCGCCTGCCATTACCTCGGACGGAGCCACGCCCCCCCATGCCACCCACGCCGCCGCCCCCTTCCCCTGCCAGCCATGCCAACCGACGCGGCGTGCTTTGCTAGTCCAGATGGCCTGCGCTCGGGGCGACGCTCGGGGCTCGGTTGGCTCTTTGCATCCAGATGTTGGCCGCTCACTACTCGGCGGTGGCCTCGGCCGCCTGCGGCTCGGCGGCGCCTCCAATCGGTGCTTCGTCATCGTATGAGGGGCGCTCGTCGCGGCGCTCGTCGCGGTCGTCCTCCTCGTCATAACGGCGCTCGTCGTCGTACCGGCGGCCGCCGTTACCAGCGCGACCATCCTACAAGCGCACACACGGCGCCGCCAGTGTGAGCATTCGGGCGCAGGGAGTGGGGCGTGCACTGTGTGCATTCGCTGAGGGCAGCGCGCTGCGCGTAGGGCATGGCCGGGTGCTGCCGCTCACATCGTCGACCTCGAAGCGCCTCTCGTCAAAGGCCGCGCCGCTGCCGCCGCCGCTGCCGCCAGTCGGCCCGCCCACGTGGTTGAAGCGGCACGCATCGCCGCGTGAGCAGCGTCCATTCTTGAACTCGCGGCACTCCTGCGACCGCGATGGGGGGGGAGAGAGCAACGAGCCGCGAGCGCACGCGTGACGGCCATGGAGTGTGCGCAGCAAGCCACGTGCCGTGCCCATAGCAGCCCTCGGTGTGACGGTGCTCGCCCGCGCAGAGCCGTCGGGCTGAGCCCAAGCCCGAGCCCCGAGCCCGAGCCCCAGCGCCCCGCCCGCGCCCTCCTCGCGCTCGCTCGCGCCGCGCTCGCTCGCACCGCGCGCCGAGCAGCTAGCCACTTGCGCCTGCGGCCTGCTGCTCGCTGCGGCCCGCGGCCAGCGGCCTGCCGCGGCCCTGCCCGCTGCCTGCTGCCCGCTGCCTGCTGCCGATCGAGGAGCGCCCAGCTGCCCGCTCAACCCGCCGATGCTGCCAGCGCAAGCACCTGCATTACCAGCATGCTGCTGCCGCCGCTCTCAGCTGCCGCCGCCGCTGCCGCCACCGCCACCGCTTCCGCTGCCGCCGCCCCATGCTCCGCGGCTTGCAGTTGCTGCGCGCAGCTCTCGCATACCTCGACGGGCGCCGTCTCGTCGTGCACAAACTTGCAGTCGCGCCGGAAGCAGCGCCCCTTCTGCACAGGGAAAGCGGCGGCGGGAAGGGAGGGGCGCGGAGGGGTGCCGTGAGCAAGGCCACAGAAGGACAAAGCGCGAGTTTGGCTCGGGCGCCACAGAGAGCGCGAGGCGCAGAGCGCGCACGATGAAATCGAAGCAGGCGCCCCCGCTCGCGCTCTTGGGAGCCTCGTACGCACGAGAGGCTGGCGGCTGGGCCGCGTAGCCCTGCGGCTCGATGCCATGCGAGAAGCGGCAGCCAGCGCCGCGTGTGCACCGTCCGAACTGGAAGTCACGGCACGTCTGCGCACCGCCGCCGCCGCCGCCACCGCCGCCGCCGCCGCCGCCGCCGCCGCCGCCGCCGCCGTAGCCGCCGCGATCACCGCCGCCATAGCGATCGCCATTACCACCGCCGTAGCCGCGGTCACCGTACCTGCTCGGGGGTGAGACGGCACAACAGCACATGGCAAGAAATGCACTCCCCATCAGATGTTGCCAAGAGGCGAGGGCGCGCGCGCGTGTGTGGCTGCGCACCGGTCGCCACCGCCGCCATAGCCGCCGCCGCCGCCATGAGCGCCACGATCACCGCCGCCGTAGCGATCACCACCGCCGCCGCCGTACCCGCCACGGTCTCCGCCTCCATACCCGCCACGTTCTCCGCCACGGTCTCCGCCACCGTATCCCCGGTCGTCGTAGCGCGGCCGCTCGTCGCGGCGGCGATCGTAGTCGCGCTCGTCCCGACGGCGATCATAGTCTCGGTCGTCTCGGCGGCGATCGTAGTCACGGTCGTCGCGCTCACGCTCGCGCTCGCGGTTCTTGCGAGGACGGCGGTCGTCCTCATCCTCGTCGTCGTCGTACTTTTTCTTCTTCTTCTCAGACTTGCGTGGGCGGTCGTCGTCGTCCTCCTCGTCGTCATCATCGTACTTCTTCTTCTTCTTTTCAACCTTGCGCGGGCGGTCGTCCTCGTCCTCGTCCTCGTCATCGTCGTACTTCTTCTTCTTCTTCTCAACCTTGCGCGGGCGGTCGCCCTCGTCCTCCTCGTAGTCACGTGGCTCCTTCTTCTTGGTCTTCTTGGGCCGGTCGTCGTCGTCGTCATCGTTGCGTGGCTGCGAGGCACAGGGCGCGGTCAGTCTTGAGAGGTGCTTCGATGGACAGCGACAGCACAGACGCGTGACCGCGTGGCGTACCATCTTTGTCCCTTCGCTACAAGTACCCTTTCGCAAACATGACATACTGTGAATATGGGGGTCGACGGAACCAAGATACATGATACATGATACATGATACATGATCCCTCATGCCTATACGGTGGGACCCATGATCTTTCCGACATGATCGGTTATCTTTCCGACATGTTGGTGGATCATGTCCAACATGTTCATGAACAATACAAAGTCAGAATCTTGTATCACGTATCATGTATCTTTACTTCCGTTGGGATGGTGCACCAAGGTACATGTATGTTAGCGTGGAAGTAAAGATACATGATACGTGATACGTGATACATGATACGTGATACATGACTATCGGTCTATCCCCCCCTAGTATCTTGTGACTCCTGAGTACTCTCCCGCTTGCTCTGCGCCTGCGTCGTGGCAGCCCAAAGAAATATCGATCGGTGTGGATGTGGCACGTCACTCAAGACGTGAAGATGATGCTGATGCAGAGAGCGCCAGCATGGCCACAAGCCCCTTCGTTCGCAGCGTGCACCCTGCAAGTGTGAACTGACTACGCACCTTTCCAATTTGGCCAAGGCTGACGATCATCTCTGGGTGGGTGCCAGACGAGTAATGCTCACAGAAGCCCAAAAGTAGACCCTCGAGGGTTCTCGTCGAAGATTGCCAAGCCTGCAAGAAGGCCATCGCCATGCGAGTGAGCGACTGTGACGAGAGCCCGCCCAGGTAAGTGTCATCAAGGTTAGCCCTGCTGAGCAGCTGCTTCAGCAACAGCACGAGTGCCCCCCCCACCGCGCTCGATTAGTGGTTAGACGCGAAAAGGATAAGCGCTCCCACCCCCCTGATTAGTGCCGACCGTTCTCTTTCCATGTGAGTGCTCAGATCTGTGCTCGATCTGTGCTGCTGTAAAGGTACATGGAGCTGCCTTTGACGCAAGCTCCAGTGTGCCATCTCCTGTGAGTGGCCATGACGCATGCTCACACAGAGAGGCCTGGGTCAGTGTGTGAGTTCCGTCTGAGACGAACTTTTGTGGTGCTGTGAGTGTTGAGTGTTGGATAGTGTTTGACTCAAGCCATGACCCATGTCTGAGCACAGTCATCTTTAGATCACTTATACTATGTATCATGTATCTAACATGTATCATGTATCATGTATCATGTATCATGCATCTCGTATCATGTATCATTTCATCCGTTGGGATGGTGCATCGAAGATCATGTATGTTGATGTTTTGCGAATGATACATGATACATGATACATGATTCTGACTCTGCATTGTTCATCGAACATGTCGGACAAGTTCATGAACATGTTGGACATGATCCACCAACATGTCGGAAAGATAACCGATCATGTCGGAAAGATCATGGGTCCCACCGTATAGGCATGAGGGATCATGTATCTTGTATCATGTATCATGTATCTTGGTTCCGTCCGACCCCCATATGTGAACATGAAAGGCCGTGTCGCTCCTCGAAGGGCATCCGTCAGGCGGCCTTTCACACCTTAAACCTTACCTAACTTGTCTTGAATGGACTTGATTTTCTCATTCACAGGTCGCCCCGTTGCCAACGGTTTCGAGTGTCACGCCGCTCGGCGCGCATACCAAACGCGCGCAGGTCGTTGTGTCCGACAGCTGAACCCGCAGCAGTTTTACCCGGCCCGACTCGTGGTGGATTGCCACCCGTAGTCCCAGGCGCCCGTCTCGCTTGATCTGCACATCCTTCAACCACAAGCTCCATGGCTGACGTGGACGCTCCAGCTCCTGAAACTGCTGTGGTTGCTGTCATGGTTGCTGAACCGGTGGTGCCCATCGCACCACCGGAGCCGGTGCAACCAGCTCCGCCCAAGCAACCCACCCTCCCAGCGCCGATCCCGTCTGCGCCACGGCCTATGGCAGCACTTGCCATCGGACCCGTTGGTGGACCCATCGAGCTCAAGGCTTCCTCCGATGTCTTGGCTCTCATCAAGCGAGTGAATGGCTGCAAGGACGACACCGATGGCATCAGCGCGAAGAAGCAGCTAGTTCTGTCTTTCGTGGGCTCGAAGAAGGTGGACCTGCTCGACACGATGTGCTGGCTTCATCTGCACAAGTCCGTGCACGTGAGCGTCGATGGGATGCTCAGGGCCGTCCTGTGGAAGAAGGGCAGCGTCACCCCGAATGCCATGAAAGACGAGACGTCTCATCCGGCACTGTTCCTCGCGACCACTCTCGCGGGTGTCGACGTCAAGGAGATGGGCACCGTAGTCACTGAGTACTTCAGGAACAACCCCAGAACCAACCAGATCGAGGCACTGCGATACGTTAACTGGCGTGGCTTCCTCCAAATGACAGTTGAGGGCCTCGTGCATGATGCATCGGTGGTCGACTGGAAGAAACCCCTTCCTGACGGCGTCGCTGCCCCCCCCCGATGGACGAAGATCTGGAGCGGCGAGACTCCGCAGGGCTCGGCCTCATACGTGTCCATCCGCGACCCCAAAGGCCGAAAGTTCAAGCTCGCGTTTCTCGGTGCCATCGACGACAACTATCCGAACCTGACGACCCCATCTACCATCTTTCTCGATACGTGGAAGGTGCCCAAGCCTGCGACGCTCATCAGTACCGACGCGGGTTCAATGCACCCGCGCCAGTTCGACTCCGAGAACCGGATGGCCCATCTTCCGCAGTTCCATGAGTGGGTTACGGGTGTCAACACGGGCGAGGCTGCTTGGTCAGACGAGAGACCGCCCGCGGCGGTGAAGGCTGTCGATATGCTGGAGCTCAGCCGTCGCACTGTCCAGCAGTGGCAAGATCCCTCGGTGCTCCCCGAGCAGGATACGGACAACACGGAGGGATCCGTGAACAATCTCATCTTCGAGAAGGTCAAGGCTGTCTTCGGCGCTCTGCTAGATGCGGCCACGCTCGCCGGCGCGTGGGTCGTCGTGGACCGCACGGGAGGCCAGGGCTCAGCGACTGCCGAGCTCCTCATCGAGCAGGCCCTCGAGCGCGGCGCACAGCGCCCTACGATTGTCGCCATCGACTCGCTCGAGCGCCTTGGCACCGCGCGCGACGGAGGCCGTAACGCACACTCCGTCCTCAAGCAGCTAAACACCATATTCAAGGACTCGGAGACCACGACGCAGAAGGTGCTGGGAATTGAGAAGGAGGCGGTCCTTGACTTCGGCACGGACCTCAATATGTTCGACACAGCCGCCACCTTTGCAGGCTTCGACGACTCGCGGTTGCCCTTCGACGTTCTGGCCGAGCATAAGCGCAAGGGGGTCGGCACCTGTGCCCCCAATCGCAAGTGGCGCTATTTTTATGTCGACGGTCTCTTCACGAGCGCGTCGCACTACATCATCAAGTCCAACGATCAGGATGAATTTCCCATTGATACGGTGGCAGAGGGCGGCATGTGCTACCTTTACGCGCACGGTGATACGCGTACGTTCTATCGTTTGCGCGAGAACATTCAGCTGGGGCGCCCGATCGTGATGCTGCATAACAGCGGTGGTGTTGTGACCGCTTTCAGCTGGCTGCAGCGCGTGATGAAGTTCATGCGCCCGCCGCCAGAAATCGCTCAGCTGCGCGCACCCCTTAAGTACCTGATCGCGAGCCTCTCCAAAGCCAACTGGGTCTACGACTTTGGCGCGCCAGAGGTCATCATGATGCGCGGCCTCGCGGAACGTGCTCCGAAGCTCTTCAGCCAACAGATCGTATCGGTCGACATTCTGACCAACAACGAGGAGGAGACGCTCGAAGTCATCACAGGCTGTTTCGCCTCCACAGACAGCGTGCCGGAGCTCGGGCTCGGCAATGCTGAGGTCAACGTAATCTACAATACGTGGAATCTGCACCTGACACTGTGCGAGAATGGCAAGAAGTTCAATCAGTACTCCGTCCTCGCGCAGAGCTTCATCTGGGTTATCGCGGTTGTGACCACGGCGTTGGCCATCATGCATATCTCGCTCGACGGAAACGGCGTGCTCGATAGGCACTGGACGATCACGCCTCGTATGAAGCTGGAGGTGAAGGAGTTCACAAGGTACGCCGTTCTGATCCTGCCAATCATCACGGCAATCATCACGGCTACCGTCTCAAAGCTGCTCTGGCGCGACAAGTGGTCAGTTTGCTTCATGGCGGCCTCTCAGCTCACCGCCGAAATCTACAAGTTCCGAATGAAGGTTGGGCCGTATGAGCCATCGATGCTGCAGCCAAAGGCCCTAGAAGGCCAGGAGCAGCCGAAACCACTTTCACCCAAGGAGCTGGCAACGACCACTCGCGCGTTGTTTGTAGAGCGAGTGCAGGCTATGTATCGTGCGTGCGTGACGTCACTGTCGGAGGGTGCCTCGCTGAAGCGCAAGACGCGCAAGGTGGGCGTCGCCGAACGGCACGACTATCGCACTAACCTCGAGAACCGCCCGACGCTCGCGCAGTGGCTCAAGCTCAAGGTTCATGCGGAGAAGTTTTTCTACCGAACCACCTGGTCGTTGCCCGTGCAGGGCTTCATGAACTGGTTGGCGGGCCTGCGTCCGTACGTGCAGCAGAAGACGCTCAAGGAGGAGATTCGCACAGTCATCGATACACTCGTCAGCGACAAGAAGATCGAGCTCATCGGCAAGCCGCTTTCGGATGGAGAAACAAAGCTCGTACGCCAAGCGCTTGCAACTAAGCTCGGGTTGTCAAAGAAGCAGCTTGAGGCTCAGCAGGACGACGTGCGGAAGATCCAGCGGCTGGTCGTCGTCGAACTCTTCAAGGAGCAGGAGGAGCTCAAGAAGATGGAGAAGAAAGGCGGTAGTGGCAGTGTGCAAAAGAAGTCGGAGGATGAGGAGGTCTTCTACGACGAGAAGATCGCCATGCAAACTCAGATCATGCAGCTGCAAGGGCTTTTGGGCGCCAGTAAGCTTGTGCCAGTAGCGAGTACCATCGAGAAGAAGAAAAAGAAGCACAAGGGAGCTGCTGATCACGCCAGGGAGGTCGAGGACGACTACCTTGTGGGCCCGCTCTCTGTGGAGAGCTACGTCATTTTCCGCGTGCGTCCGATCGTCGACTCCCTGGAGCAAAGGGCGATTAAGCTTGCAACCCAACTGCAGCGCTGCGAGATCGCAACGTACTTGATCAACGCAGCCGGCGCAATCCTCGCCGCCCTGAATTGGACGGAGTGGGTTTCCCTGACAGTAGCTCTCGTCGCTGTGGTCACCGGAATCATTGAGTTTACGCAGCTGCGCAACCAGCTCGTGCAGACAAATCTCTCGCTTCGCGACCTGCAGACGCTCCTTGTGCGATGGGACTCACTCTCGGTCGTCACGCGTCGCGCGCCTGCGATCAAAGACATGTTCGTGCTGGCGACAGAGGATGCGCTCGTCTCCATCGTCGACGCTCATACGACGGCGGCCTCCACCACGCAGACAAGCGTATCGAAGGAGCTGGCGGTCGACGAGGCCGAGGAGGATGTTGCAGGGTGAGAGCAGCGACAGGTAAGGGCAAGGCAGCGCGTCTGCCGAGACTGCTCGGGATGCGGAGAGGGCCCGCCCATCGGAGGTGTGGAAGCTCAGATGACTGCGCCCAAGATGCGACATGAGGCGAAAGGGCTCGCGGGCTGATCGGGCGCGTATGGGCGCGGACAGAGACACCAGGTGTTCTGCAACTCTCCGAGTCACGGAGTGGTCTGCCGCGGCATTAACGTTGTGTGACGGAGACAACATTTACGCGCCGCGGTGTGCATCGACGTTCGCGGTCGGCGGGTTGTTCGCGTTTTGGGGTGCATGGCGAACATATATCCTACCGCGCGTCCAGAGCGTGTTGTGCTTGTGGCCGTCACGAGGAGGGGCGAACTTGAACTGAAAATTTCAGCGTGTTCACAGCCAAGGAGGAAGAAACTTTCCTAATAGGGACGTATGATATGATTGTCATGGACGGGAGTTGAGCATGTCAGTGGGACCAGAGAGATCGCTCATGGTAGAGAATGGAGCGGGCGCGACGATGGTCATTGGTATTATTGGCCCAGATTTGATATCGACACGTGAAGCTCTCCGCGCCTGGACGCGGGCGGTCGCACCGACGGTCCTGGCGCGCTTCGCCGTATCGCTTCGAGACCGCGCAAGAGAGGGATGGTGGAGCGGCGTTGCAAGGCCAGCAGAGCCTGACGTTGACTTTCTCGACTGCATGGGCCAGAGTTCTGGTGCGAGCGTGGTGATCCTTTCGCTGTTCGACGCCTGGCTGCGCCACGCTGTGGTGCGGTACCCAGATGCTCTGTTCATCGGCAGGGCCGACTCGGACACAGTGCCCAACCCTGGATGGTTGCTCTCGCTGGCCAGCGCTGCGCGTAGTTTTGGAGTCACGCACGTGTATGCAGGCACGATCCAATGGTACTGCTGGGACACGGTCAAGTTTCGGCCCTGGGGCTGGGCGCTCGGGCCATACGGGAGTCGCCGTTCCGCCTCACGAGAGAACCCGCAGCACTGCTTGCCCAAGGCATCGTCAGCGCGGTGCTCGGGACCGTTTCCGTTTGCGTCAGGCCCTCTATTGATAATGTCGTCGGCGCTTGCTCGATGGTACGGACAATCGGTCTTGATCTCCAGAACCGTCGCACAGGCCATCACTTCGCGTCTCAACCACACGGCTGACGACGGCACGATTGGCGCCACGCTCTCGGTGGACGAAGCGCGCGCACGCGGCGTGTTCCTGCGGCAAGCTGATCCCGGTGATCTCGACGTGCGGCTTTGGGACGACATCTTTCTGGGCCACGCGTTGTGCATGGGCGGTTCGCCCAACGTATCGCTGCTCGAATTCCCACCCGGTCTCGTGGCAGACGTACCATGCAATGGCCATGCAATGGGCTGCCGCAATGGCATCCGTCGCTTCAATTTCTCGGCAGATGGCGCGCCACTTGTGCTCCATCGTGTCAAGAAGAGCAGCTTCGTGGGCCTCGCACTAGAACACGTGCGCACGGCGTCTTACCAGCAGCAAACGCCGCGGAACTGCAAGCCCTTGGCACTGGCCATGGACGTGCAGCGTCGGGGTGTGCCACTGGCGTGCGGGATGGACTGGCAGCTGTGCAAGTCGCCCTTTGGCAACCCGGAGCACGCTAAGATGTCCCCATCGCACCTGAGGGCCCCATCGCGAGGCTCGGCCAGACGCGGGCGAGAGTCCGCGCGCGCAACACGGCACATCGAGAAGTGAATCGGATACACGGACGATGGGACGAACATCAACATCAAGTCGAAAACCCCGCACCGATCCTTCCGCGCTCGTGGAGCACGTGGTGGGTTCGGGAGATATTCGGGAGAGGACTGCAGGGAGGCTTCCCCGTTGCGTGACGCGTGGGTCGTCATGGCCAGCCCACCGTTGTACCCGTACCCGCAGACCACGTTCGTTACGGCCGGCCCGGACGGCGCTCTCCAGCTCGTGGCGGCCGCACGGACTGGTCGCGGACGCGCACAACGGCCGCGCCGGGGCGCCGCGCGCGCTTGCGGCGTTGGGGCATGGGCGTTGCGGCATGGGCGTTGGGGCGCGCCGGGGCCAGGGCCACCCTTTGTGGGGGGAGGCGCCGGTGACGAGCTTGACGTCGGTTGGCTATAAATTCCTCCGACTATGACTTTCGACTTCGCACGTCGTAAACGTAATGGTCTCACACAGCTCACAGGGCGCGCGCTCCATACCTATTTGAACGCCTCGCTGTGCCTCCGCAGAGTGGTGAGCCCCTCACAGACGCGTGTGGCCAGATTGGGGCAGCCCAGATTGGTTCAGTGCAGCAGCTGATGATTCGCAGTGATGTAGGCATGTAAAGTGTGCACGTTCTGTCGCTGGTGGAGGCGGTGGTGCTTGCACACTCATGGTCTCTCACATCGTTGGTGAGCGTCAACGGGACCGTGCAGTGCGAGGACAGCGGGCGGCAGTGGCGTCGTCGTCGTCGGCAGCGGCGGCTTCGGCGGCGGCAGCGGCGACGCGGTCGGAGATAGCCTCATTGCCGCCCATACTCTCTCGGTGCCAAGATCAAACTGGGCGTAGCTGGGATTTGCCGTGTCCGAAGTTCCTCCAGCCTCCGTGCACGCTTAGAGCCAACACCACGCACATGGCGAGCGCGATACTTACTTCTCGCCACGAGTCGACGGCTTTTCGATAGACTTCCAGCGCTCGCTCTGCGGTGAGGCCCACCATTCACGCCACGCTGCGTGATGCTCTGCTGTGTTCGCCAGGAAACCCTGCCATTTGGGTTTCGGCGGTATGCTTCTCGCACCCAGCCAGCGATAGATCTTGGTGGTCTTGTAGAGATTCTCACCGAGCTTGGCCATCACTTTGAACTTGGTCTCGGGGCGTTTGCCGTGGCTTCCTGCCATTCCGCTCCAAACGATTTCCGCTCTGCGACGTGTTCTCCAGAGGTTCAAGTTCAAGTACACGAAGTTCGACTAGAATTCGAATGCGGCCTGTAAAAGGGCGCCGTACAAAAGGTTCACAGAAGGAGAGGTGTGCGGTTAAGTTCCAAACATAGGAACCCGGCCGAAAAGGCGAGCTCTCCGCAACGCAGAAAATTTTGGGGCATCTCGTCCGTCCGCGTCTGTGGAGAAATGCAGGCCGTCATGAATCACTCCCCGTGGGAGCCGTCATCATACCACAAACCTGCCGGCAAGATGGGCGTTGCGGACTACACGCGCGGCAACCGCTACAACCCCACCTCTTCCTCCGTCGAGGGCGGCATCTTTGCTCCAGTGGAGACCCCGTACAACCCCCACGCGGCTGAGGCTGCGCAACGCATCAAAGCGCATCCGACTGGGGGCGGTTACGGTAAGGCTGACTTCCTCGATAGGCTCGCCGCGGCAGAGGCACGCGATGGCGAGGCCCTGCAGAGCTGGACGCCTGCTGGGCAGCGACCCTCGATGAAGCCGACCAAGGAGGAGGCGATGCAGGCACTCACCAAGCGGCAGACGACTCTGCGCGCAGCGGAGGAGCGCGTGCGTGAGAATCAGCAAGAAGCCATGCAAGAGCGGGTGCTCAAAGGCGTCAAGAAACAGTACGCCAATACTCCTCAGGAGAGTGCAATCGAACAGCATGAGGCGAATCTCGAAAGACTCGAGCAACAGCGCCGCCGGCAGTTGCAGCTGAAGGACAGGGACGAACGCATGCAGATGCAGATCAACCAGCACCAGATGCTTAAGCAGCAGGAAGAAGCCGAACGGTTGCAGCGCCAGCGCATCCTCCAGGCGCGTCAGCGCGAAGCGCAGCTCGAGCAGCAGCAGCAGCTTCAACGCCAGCAATACCTCGCTGAGCGCGAGCAGGCCTCGCAGCAATACTACAACAGCGAGATGTGGCAGTCACGGCACGGTGGCGCACCTGGGAATACCCAGGCAGCGCGCAGCGCGTCGCCGCGGCCGCAGGGTCGCTCGGCATCGCCGATGCCGCAATTCGGCTACTCAGCGGTGCCTCGCCGCGCCTCACCACGCGATTCGTCGCCCCGACGCAGCGCGAATCACCATTCGTCGACGCTGGTATTGGCGCCACCGGGCGGCCGATCTACCATCTCCCTTGGGTGACAATTTGCGCGCAAATGGCTTCGATCCGTGCGGCCATTAGAGGCATGCAGGACTGCGGGGATGTCCGGATGGAATGCGGGGCTTGGGATGCTGTTGCCACAGACCCTCCTCGGTCCCTCTGCGAATCATGACTCGTGTGAGGGTATCACGTACGGTGTGGAAGCGCGCGTCTCCGCGGTTTTGACGCCTGCGCGTCGGTTGCGGAAACGCTTGCGGCTCGCGGCCCGTGCGGTCGTGGGGTTTTGTTAGGGTTTTGTGTCGGCGGGTACGAGGCAGCGGGCGCGTCGCGTGCCTACGACCGCGTCCGCGCGCCGTGCGATGCGTGAAGCCGTAACCGTCTTGCTTGACCAATTGCTCTCTTTTTCGCCCGGAGATCACTGAGTGTGGAAAGTAGGTCAATCCCCGCCGAGTGGACCGCGTGACCCGGCACGACTACGTTCGTTACACGCTGCGGCCCCCCCCGGTCCTCCAAATACGTCCTATATTATTGTGGCGTGGCCGTACCTTGCGCGACGAAGTCCGCGGAGACCCCCGTCCCGAACGGAAACTCGAATGCGCCGGCGCGTGCGTCGGCCGAACGACACGCAAACCGCGGGAACGTGCCCGCGCATCCTACCGTACTGTTATCCTTGCGCGGCGACGCGACCGCATTAGATCACGGAATGGGCGAATCGCGAACGGACCGGTTTTCCGTTCGCGTGGGGAGCGTGGGGAATCGGATGTCACGGATCGGTAAGAAGGGCGGAGCACCCTGCCGCGCGTCTCGCGTCACCTATCGAGCAGCGGGGCGCGGCACGAGCTCAAAACGACGGATCCGCTCCCGATCACGATCAGTGGGATAACTCGACAAACCATCACCAAGCTCGGCGCCCGCCGCACGATCTAATCTGCAAGGAAGCCGAGCGGCTTGTGTTCTGGTACAGGCGAGCCGTCTTTGGATACTCCCAGTGGCGCCACGACAAGCTCCATAGGCTCGGTGACACCCTCGTTCGGCTCTCTGAGGCTCTCGGAATCGAAATCAGCGGGCACAGCGTGCGCAAGAAGAACGCCGCGGATGGTGGCTGTCGCCGTGTAGATCTGCGGCATCTCGCTCTGTATGCGCATCACACTCCCTGGCGGCATCTTTATGACATCCAGCTTCTTGCCATTGTGCGAGCCCACGCCTTGACCAACATGCTGAAATCGTTGACCATGCGCGTCGATGACCTCAAACCTGTAGCCCACAACGAACACAGACAAGTGGAGCGCGTTGTTGATTTGCAAATCAACGACGTACTTGTAGCGGCCCACGTCCTCGTCGTGTGACACTAGCGCGACCACTGCACCCACAAACACCCGCTCGGTTCGATGCACAGAGGTGCCAGGCAAGCTGCCTTCGGTGACAGGCAGCGCGCAAGGCACGTCCTCCGCGCGCCCTTGGGGCGAGAGCGCGAGTCGGGCGACACTGGCAGCGAAAGTACTCGGCTCCTCGCGCTCGTCGTGCCCATTGCCTAGAGCCTCAAAGGTGAACCAGCCGTGCATGCTGCCCCGACCTGTGCGAAGGCGCGTCTTGGAGCTGTACGACCAGGTCTTGCCCGGCTCGATCATCGGCATCGCGCCCTTCGCGCCCGGCCCTTTGACTTCTTCCGTGCGACCGGAATCGTCCACGAATACTATGTGCCGAGTGAGCAGCTGCACAGTTTGCGTGCCAGCATTGGTGAAGTCGACCGTGTATCCAAAGTGGTGCAGGCTCTCAGGCGTGGCCATGCCGCGGTACGTTGCGCGCACATGTACCGTGATCCTATGCGTGCCGGCTGAAGTCGTGTGTACTGATTCGGGGGGGATTCGCTCGCCGCATCGGAAGGGGATAGCAAGCTGCCGCGTCAACTCATCGGGCTGTGGTAGCGGCGGTAGCGGCGGCGGCAACGGCGGAGCTGCCAACGGAAGTGGTGCTGCTCGTCGGCGTGAGCCTGTCATGGCCTGGTTTGGGAGCTTGTCGCCCAGCCCCTCTGCATCATATGGCCGCTGCTGCTCAACATCAAAAGTGCGCCATGGAACATTGCGCCATGGAACAGTGTGCCTACCGCCGTGTTGAACTATCAATGCTCGTCTTTGCACGAGTATGATGCCAACGGATAGTTGTGTAAGAAGCGCCGTTGCAACCGCGAGCACACCTGCGCGCACTGCTGCGCGGAGATTCGCCATTTCGATATCGAGGAAGGTTCTGACCCCGAATACAGGAAAGTCGAGAAAGAAAGTAGACCGCCCACAAAGGCCGTAAGGACGCGCGTTTCCGCGGTCGATGGCAGAGCGAAAGCTTAGCATTTCAAGCTAGCGCAACGTCGTCACATTGAGGCGCATGTCACCGATTTTGTCGTGGGCATCGGCGGCGGCCGCGGCGTTGCCCATGCGCTTCAGCTTCAACCTCGCACGCTCGATGATCTCGCGCTTCCCCAGCCGGCGGTCGCCCACCCTCTGCACGCCGAAGGCAGTGGCGAACTCGCAGTGCATGTGCACGGATCTCAAGCTCAGGCACGGGTTGGAGGCGGTCCAGCCGAGCGCGCGCTGCACCAGGTAGAGGAAGAGGTTCTCCCCGCCCCACGCATTCTGCGGGTAGTCGAACAGTTCGATCTCCTCCGTGGAAAGGGCCCTGTCAAGGCGCATCACGTATGCATCAAAGGAGCCGAAATTGATCGGCGTGCAGAGCGAGCGACGCCACACGGAGAAGCGGCTGGTCGTCATGTCGCACACGTGGCGTTCGCGCTGCTGGCTGCGCGCCGTGAGAAAGGCAGGCCGCGTCGCAGCCGACACGTTGAATAGGCCCTCGGCGGCACCAGCAGCGAGGCCGTGCTGCACGTCGTATTGCTCGCGCGTGTGGTAGCGCGAGAGAAAGTATGCCGCACGTGGGCCTAGCGTCTGCGGCACCGACTGCCAATTGGCTCCCTCCAGAAAGACGTCCTGATTAAGAAAGGCCACCGTCCGGCCTCGCAGCGGCCCGCTCAGCTGCCGCACGTAGTCACTGAAGCGCGGCCTGGTGCCTGTCTCCACGAGCCGCAGCTTGCAGCCGATCCGCTCAAACCAGGGCAGGTGACCAAGGAAGCGGCGCACGGGCTCGGCCTCGCCCACGAGCACGTGCACCTCGGCAACCGCCGGGTTCACTACGTTGCGTCGAAGCACCTCTACTAGCTCAAGCTGCCGCGCACGCACCTCATCCTCCTGCGCGCAGCCATCGCCGCGCTCCCGCTTCGAGAGCTGGTCACATCGGCGCAGTGTCGAGCCCCAAGTCGCGCCGTACATCCACTGCATGTTGGTGAGCACATTTAAGCCCGCCGCGGGATCGAGATGCGCGCAGCGTTGCTTTCGGGCCGCCATCTCCGTCTTCCGCTGTTTTTTTTCTTGCAGCGTTCCGTTCTTTTTCGAGCCACCCACTTCCGACCCGCGTGAAACATTTTTAACACGTAAAACCCACCCACCCACCTAACCACCATCCGGCCCTCAGGGGCCGCCAACCCACCCACCCACCCACCCCACGAAATAGCTCGCCGCTTCACCCCACCCAACCACCCACACACCCCACCCACACACCCCACTGTTGAGCTTGGCCAACGCTCGTTTGTCGTGAATCATCTTTATTATCGTTCAGGCACTAGGCAACGCGCAGAGGTTCAGGAAGCGAAGGGACAGTGACTGCCTCGCTCTAACCACGTGGGGACCTGTGTCCGTGAAGAGCTCCCGAGATCTTGGGAGCTCATGCATGCTTGCATGTATAGCTGACGCTAATGACCGGATGACCCCTTCCCGACTGATTAGAGGGCGATTAAGGAGAGAGGGTGCTTACGGTAGCATGGTGCGTACTTACGGTAGCTGGACATGTATGGGCTTGTCATATGAATGAGGGCAGAGACGTATCATCACCCCCTCGAGTCCACAATGGAATGAGGACTCACTGCCAAGGTACGTCTTCCAGCTGTCGTAGGGCTTGGACGCACCTGCTAGATCGAGTACGGATTGTTGAGCATGCGTAGCCGAGTAGGTCAGGGGCCTCTCCACACTCGTCGGCTGCAAGGATGAAAACTGACTGTATCCTACTTGAGCGCGCCGGCTGTACTCGGGTAGGTGCTGGTCTGGGTGTTGTGGGGCTCGTATCCG
>Ga0210239_101291_pt1 | contig 19644 bp, 15 predicted proteins | sample ChrtobMetP5a_0mM_FD_155451 | JGI IMG/M metagenome (GOLD analysis project Ga0210239, IMG submission 155451) | Chrysochromulina tobin associated microbial communities from unialgal haptophyte culture, Seattle, Washington, United States - P5a_0mM | ecosystem: Host-associated > Algae > Haptophytes >... | reverse complement strand
TGAAGGCGTCACGACTGCCGAAACAATGTGGTACATGTACAGCCCTCTCGCAGTCGCGCCAAAGTCGCGCGCGCGCATGATGGTTACGAGTGAATTCACGAAAGTTGGCCCCACGGGTCCGTCTAGTCTACTTCAGAAGCCAGCATCGTCCGCCACCCGCACGTTTTTTGCAGTGGGGAAATCGTCTCTCGCGATGGGACCACACTGGTTCCTGGCGTCTCGCCTGGGTCCTCGGCTGCCCCTGGTCTCGGCGTCTGTCGTCGCGATGCCTGACGACGACCAGCTTTCAGATCTAGCCAGCGTGCAGATCCGCTCGCATCCACATCTCGCGCAGATCCGCTCGCGCAGTCACCATGGCCACCGTGCGGCCACCGTAACCTGAATCACTCCAGGCGGCTGGCAAGCTGCCGTGCGCCACGACACCGTCGTCTCTCGACGCCGCCGTCGTCACGCGACGGCGGCATCGAGTGACTTCTTTTGCGTTCCCTTCGGGGGGCGCGCCAACGGGCGCGTCTCTACACCTCCGACTCCCACTGCGACGACCCCGGCGCCCGTGCGCAGACTGCATCTACGGCACCGACTGCGCCGACTGCGGCCCGCGCTTTCCGCCTCCTCCGCCCATCTGCGCCGAGACGTGCAACTGGGCTTCCGACGCCGATTGCGACGGCGGCGGCCCCGGCTCGGAGTTCCGCCCGGCCCCAGGCCGACGGCATGTGGACCGGACCAATCGTCACATGTAGTAAAGGTTGCAGACAGTGTGTACGTCCTGTACATAACCAGTCCAAGAACAAAAGTTCTCAAGTAAGAGCTACTCACCACCGAAACGAAAACGACAAACGCGGGTGGGGAAGCCGGCGGTAGCTCTCTCAACATGATGTTATTATTATTTGTTCATGTATTATTTGTTGTATGCATGGTTGTATGTTGATGAAGGCGTCACGACTGCCGAAACAATGTGGTACATGTACAGCCCTCTCGCAGTCGCGCCAAAGTCGCGCGCGCGCATGATGGTTACGAGTGAATTCACGAAAGTTGGCCCCACGGGTCCGTCTAGTGGTATACAGAACAGGACCTGACTTGCAGACGTGTGCACAGGCCCGCAGCATGTCGTGTCCGGACACTGCCATGTGCAGACTCCGCACACGACTAGCGGCAATCGACAATGCGTGCGCGCGTCGGGAGGTACATTGCACGTGGGGTGAATCATCCTCTCGTTGCTGCATCCACAGCTGTCGGGGGCGCGGTGCTTGCGTGAATGGCTCCTGCCAGTGCGACACCGGTTTCAGTGGGGTCGACTGCAGCATGAGTGCCGACGCCCCTCACTGTCCCAATGGGGCACCACAGCCGCGTGGTATCTTCATCGGCGAGGAGGGACTTCATGCAACAGGCGGATCGAGCACCATGAGCCCGGCGCGCTTCGGCTATGCCCATGAATGCAAGGGTACTCCAATCACGACGTTGGAGCCATCACTGAACGGCATATACGCTCCAATAGACATCTTCTTGCTTCGCCTTCTCTCGGACCACACCTTCCGTTCCCTTTCGAGGTCGTGTGCACAGGCAGAGTGGCACCCGATGTATGCACGCCGCATCTACCACAACACTGACCTCGTCAGCAAGTGGAGCATCCGAGCAGTGCTTCGCCAACGAAGGCAGAGCAGGGGTGCCCCGATGCTCCCCTGGATCCACGAGGACCACTCTGATGTGGGCTCATGCGGCGAGCCGCTGGATCACTTTACGGAGGGAGATATACTGCTCACCTATTGGGGCCATGTGGCTTGCAAGCCGCCGAACGTCTTCCTCGTTGTGGTCCCTGGCGGCACACGCCACAGCCTCGTGTTGAACCGAACCGAGCATCGGTGGACGAGCATGCACCCTGAGCTTGTCACGTGGGCGCGCCGAGTGTACTCCCCTGCTCACTTGCATGCGCCGCGCCGGCCGGTGCTATACTTCCAAGGCTCCACCCGCGAGGCTGGCGCGAGCGCCGACGTGGTCAGCAGATGCTTCTTTCCTCACAACCGGAGCAAGGGGTGTGGTCAAGGGGTCTACTCACTTGGGATACGGCAAGCGGTGCGTCGGACCATCGGCAGCGACGCCCGCGTGGTCTTCAACGTTGGCAAGACTGGGGGTTACCTGACCACTCTGTCTCAGACAGAGTTCTGCCTGACTGCACCGGGCTTCGGGTTTGGAGTCCGCATCATCGACTACGTCGCGACGGGCTGCTTACCGGTCATCGTCCGAGTCGAGCCGCAAGTGCTCTTGCCTCTGGAGCCCGACCTCGACTACTCTGCGTTCGCTGTGAGCATACCGTTTGCAGCGATCGGAGCCCTTCCTGAGATTCTCGCCAACATGAGCTCCACCGAGATCCGCCGGAAGCGTGAGGCGTTACGGGATGTGCATAAACAGTTCATCTGGGACGAGGGGTACGGTCAGGCGTACGAAGCGGTGCTGGGCGCGCTGCAGCGCCGGCTTTCCCGCCGCCACACATGAAGCCTTGAAGTAGGTTCATAGAATATCACAGACCATAGGCGTATAGTATAGGGCACACGGTAATAGAGATAGTACCTTATAGGCGTCGTCGGGCATCTGTCGTACAATGTATAGGTCCAGGTCGGTAGCGGCAAGCGCGGGTAGGACACCAGTAGCAGTACCAGGTAGGACTCGAATAACAGTATCAGCGTAGGACCCCGCTCGGTGAAGAACGGCGACCCCCCGTTTTCTGGTTCACAGGGGGTGAGAGAGCATGAAAGATCTAAGGACTCACCTCTTCCTCGCCGTCCTCGTCCTGGCCTCCACGCCCGTGTCCGGCGTCTTGCCGAGGCCGCAGCAGCAAACAGACTCGGGAGATGTGTTCTCACTCGGCGAAGAGTTTCAGTTTCTCGCCGTTGGTGTGCATTCGACGCCCATGCTTCAGAATGCATTCGATCGCTATCGCGCCATCATCTTCCAGCGGCGCAAGCCGGACGGTGCTGCGCCTGCACTGAGCACAATAACAGGCTGCGACGTGAACGTGACGTCGGATGTGCAAGTCAAGACGCTCACGACGGATGAGTCGTACGAGCTGCATGTCCGAGCGCCTCGCCTGTTCGTGCGCGCTGCGACCGTCTTCGGAGCCTTGTACGCACTCGAGACGTTCAGTCAGCTCGTTCGCTCCGATTTGTCCATCGATGGCACCGTGATCACCGACAAGCCGCGCTTTGCCTACCGTGGCACCATGATCGATACGTCCCGGCACTTTTATCCGGTCACGTCTATCAAGATGCACATCGACGCGATGGCGTACGCAAAGATGAACGTGCTCCACTGGCACATCGTGGACGAAATCAGTTTCCCGTACGAGTCCGTCGTGCTGCCACAAATGAGTCTCGACGGCGCCTTCAGCCCCAAGCACGTCTACTCGATCGCGGCCATTCGGGAGATCGTCGAGTACGCGATGCTGCGCGGCGTGAGGGTGATTCCGGAGTTTGACACGCCCGGTCACGTGAGCCGAGGCTGGGGCTCTCTCGGCGTGCTCACCCAATGCTACGACGTCAAGACGGGCGCGCCGACCAACTTCGGAGCCCTCAACCCGACGTTGAACCAAACCTACGCGGTGCTCAGCACCCTCCTCGCCGAGGTCAGGGACGTGTTTGCACCCGAGGCGTACATCCACGTGGGCGGCGATGAGGTTCCTAAGGAGTGCTGGCAGTCCAACCCGCAAATTGCGTCCTGGCTGCATGAGCACCCGAGTGTGAAGGACTTTGCCGGGCTCGAAACCTACTTTGAGCAGCGGCTGCTCGCACTGCTCAAAGCGCAGGGCTCGTCGTACATCGTCTGGCAGGAGATCTTCGACAACGGTGTTGAGATCTTGCCAGATACCGTGATCGAGGTGTGGAAGGGGAGCCCAGGATTGTCTGTGATCACCTCTCATGGCCTCTGATCTCATCTGATTGCCTCGCTCATCAGGTGTGGAAGGGAGGCCACGGAGGCGACCAATGGCTCTGGCAGACCGAGATGGCGAAGGTGACTGGCGCTGGCTTCAAGAGCGTGCTGTCCGCGCCGTACTACCTCAACTACATCGCCTATGGGGCCGATTGGATCAATTACTACTCGATCGAGCCGGCTAACTTTACGGGCGGCGCCGCCGCCGAGTCCAACGGCCTCATCGCCGGGCTTGAGGCCTGCTTCTGGTCAGAGTACATTGATGCCACCAACCTCGCTTCTCGCGCATGGCCGCGGGCGGCGGCCGTCGCTGAACGGGCGTGGTCGGCTGAAACCGTGACGAACCTGACGGATGCGGAACGTCGGCTGCACGAGTGGCGATGCATGCTACTGACTCGTGGCATCAATGCGGAGCCGATCGGCACCTGCTCGGTGAACGCTCAACGCGTTGGCGGGCCGACGTTGCAGCAGTGGTGCCAATACCAAGTGCCTGGGTACGGTGGCTACTGCGCGGAAGAATGGGATCCCGTGTACAGCGCGCCGTGGGACCGATAAGCTGCTGTGGTGCTGCCGTGGCCGATACGCCCTATAGCTTTGCGCGGCCACCACCAACTACATGTATGGTCAAGAGCAATTGTTCCTTAGAGCGAGAGAACATCATAGAAAATAGACGCAAGCGGTGTGCGCGCGCCGGGATGCTTGGTTAGCGATTCGGCGTGAACCGTTGTGTGCGACCCCGCGTGCTGCGTGGTGAGGGCACGGCTTTTCAGATTTCGCGATTCGCGACGTAGCTTTTGTTATGATTATTGTTAAATTAACGACGAACGTAACTCGGCCGGCGGGCCGCGGGACCAGAGCCCCGGGCGAAGCCGAGATGCGGCCGAGCGCGGCAGCAAAATTAATACCGCATCGCGGTCCACAGACGTGCGCGCGTCCCCCGCGCCCAGGACCCCCAGACGCTCGGTCTGGCAGGACGACCACACCTGGCCATGCACCTGGTACACAGAGAACACACGCACACACACCAACGCAAACCGCGTCGGTTGTACCGTCCGCGAGAGACACGACCCCAAAGTCATACGTGGTATCGAAGTAGCTGTCACCTGCCCCTCGCCATGCCGGCTCGTGATGCACTCCGAGATTACTCCGAGATTACTCCGAGATGCCACCGTACGGTCGCTCTCTCCTCCTTGGAGTGCTCAACACGGCGCTCAAGAGAGCACAAGGTCGGCCATCTGCAGCCCGACATGCATGTCCTCCTCCTCCTCGTCGTCGTCCTCGTCCTCGGTGCTCGATGTGTCGCCCTCCTCCTCCTCCGCCAACGCCGGCCGGGCGCCATGATGGGCGCTCGACATGGCGCTCGGGTCCCCTCGAGTGCGTGCGCCCACGACGGCCACCCGCACTGCGGGGTCTGCTCGAATCAGCGCGCCCAACGGCTGCGCCCCGTCGGGGCTGCCCGCGCTGTGTTGAGCACCAACAACCGCCGGGCCGCCGTCGCCGCCGCCGCCGCCAAGAACTCCAGCGCCCCCATCGTACAGGAGCGTCGCGTCCTCAGCATGTCTCTCAGTACCTGTAGGCCTCGAGCTGCCGGGCTCGGGCCGCGGGCGCGGCGGCGTGAACGGCCGTTTCGGGTCGAGGACCCAATTGTGCTCGGCGGCGGCGGCACGCCCCCGTGCACGCAGAACCTGTGGGCAAGTGGATGGGGCGTCGTGGTGAGCACTAGTGAGCACTTGCATGCACGAGGGGGAGAGCGGCACGCCCGCGTGCATGCAGAACCTTGGGGAAGACGTGGAGCTCGCGGCTCATGACGACCATCGCCGCGTCGTTCTTGTGATGGCCGCCGTAATCGGGCGCCGAGAAGACGGTTAGAATGCGCCCGCCTGCACACCTGCCATCACCAAGGGAAGCAGGCGAGATCACGGCGAGATCACGAAGGTCGTTTGGCGCACTCAGTCGCACTCAGTCGCACTCAGTCGCAATCAGTCGCAATCAGTCGCACTCAGTCGCACTCAGTCGCACTCAGTCGCACTCAGTCGCACTCAGTCGCACGCGCACCACTCGAAGCCGTCCTGGACGCACTGGTGGGCGCGCAGGATGAGCTTGAGCCCATTAGCCGCGCAAAAGGCGCGTACGCGGTCGGGCGCGAAGGCGACCGTATTGGGACCTGTGGGGAGAGGGTGCAGGGCGCGGTGAGGAGCACTTGCATGCAAGCGTAGGGTCTCGAGCGCGTTCGACTCGATCGTATTGGGACCCCGCGAATTCGGATGGCAGCCGACAAGACCGTCTGAGTCTGTTGGATCGGACCAAAGGATCTGATATGGGAAGCACTCAGTGACCAGTCAGTACTGATGAGGAAATCACTCAGTGGCCAGTAAGTACTGGGCGATAACTGCTGGCAAGTTGTGCACCATCAGAGGGGCAATCAGTGACTCACCTCGTTGAGCACGTTCCGTTGCGACAAGTTCACACTCACGGGGCGCGGCAGCTCGCGGAGCTGATCGAGGTTCTGAAGCGACTCGCCTATGCCCCCATGCACAGCAAGCACCACATCGTCAATGAGCGCCGCCACGGGCATCATCTCGAACACCTGGTTGATGGCAGTCCACACGTGCGCGCCGTCGCGGCAGCGGCGCATACACTCCTGGCGGAAACCGTAGTGAGCGTTCACTTGCGGGTCCTCGTGGTTGCCTCGCAGCAACGTGACCCTCGACGGATGGCAGATCTTGAGTGCAAGTAGCAACGCCACCACCTCCAGCGAGTGCTTGCCACGGTCGACATAGTCACCGAGGAACAGATACGAGCAGTAGTCCACGTCGCCCGTGTATGCATTCGGCGAGCCAAACGCGGCAAAGAATCGCTGCAAATCTCCAAACTGGCCGTGCAAGTCTCCAAAGATCTTGAGCGGGGCTTTGAGCGGCACGAGCGATGAAGTCGTCCACATGCGTCGCTCGAGGCAGAGCTTGCACATGATGAGCAGCTCGGCATCTGTGCACACGTACTCGAGTGAGCCTTCGCCCATTCCGCAGCGCTCGAGCGCCGCCGCGTCCCACCCGCCGAGCAGCAGTGTGTCACACACGCGCTTGGCCACGTCCTTCCCAGGGGCGGGAGAGGGCGGCGCCAACCACGATCTCGCATGCATCTCGACCTGCCGCTTTTGGATCGCCGCGTCCGTCGGATCGATGTCGACAGAGGTCTGCCGTTGCAGCCCAGTCGGAGCCGCCGCCCTGCCCAGGAGACCTTTGGGGCTAGCCGACGAGAGAGACCGGTAGGTCATCGGCGCCTCGAGGACGACCTTCTTAAAGGCAAAGCGCACCTCACCGCCCGGCGACGGCGGCGGCTCGCCACCGCCGCGCCGCCGCCTCGCGCTCAGCAAAGGGCCCTGCGCACCCTCCACAGCGCCGCCCACGACAGCGCCGCCCACGACAGCGCCGCCCACGACAACGCCGCCCACGACAGCGCCACCCACGACAGCGCACGTGGATGCATGCATGCTCGGGCCGAGGTTGAGCGCCGTACCGGGCAGCGGCGGGTTCATGCCGCCGGCATGTGGCGGCGAGTCAGGCGCACTCACCTGATGAGGGAAGCAATCATTTTGATGAGGGAGGCAATCAGGGCGGCAATCAGCATGTGGCGGCGAGTCAGGCGCACTCACCTGATGAGGGAAGCAATCATTTTGATGAGGGAGGCAATCAGGGCGGCAATCAGCATGTGGCGGCGAGTCAGGCGCACTCACCTGATGAGGGAAGCAATCATTTTGATGAGGGAGGCAATCAGGGCGGCAATCAGCATGTGGCGGCGAGTCAGGCGCACTCACCTGATGAGGGAAGCAATCAGTCTGATGAGGGAGGCAATCAGGGCGGCAATCAGCATGTGGCGGCGAGTCAGGCGCACTCACCTGATGAGGGAGGCAAGCAGCCTGATGAGGGAGGCAATCAAGTCGGCAATCAGCATGTGGCGCACTCACCGATAGAGACGGCCTCGAGGCACGTGAGGAAGCACGCACGGGGGTGCCCTTGCCCAAGGCCGACGTAGCCGTATCGGAAGCGTCCTCCGCCGACGCCGCCGTCACTGCCACCGCTGTCGCTGTCGCTGTCGGAGCCTGCTGTGAAGCCTGCTGTGAAGCATGCTCACGTTCCCGATAGGGCGAGGCGGTGCGTGAGCTGTCCGGGCATGAGGCCTTCGGCTTCATCAGCCGGGTAGGGGGCGAGAGCGGCGAGCGGCTGGCGCTCCCTGGGCCACTCCCAAGTGCATGCAGCGTCGGCGCTGCGAGTGGCTGGGCCACAACAGGAGCGTACCGGTACGGGCCGACGGCGCCAGAGGGAGATTCGAATGGAGATTCGAAGGGAGCCGCGGCGGCGACGGCGGCGGCAGCGACGGCGGTGGCGGCGCTCTCCTTCGCGGCAGGCAGGCAGAGCGGGAACTCAGTACGGTACAGTCGGCTGCAACCCCGCAGCTTTAATTGGCCGACGGCCTCCCGAAAAACAGGGAGCGTCAGCCTCGTTCCCACAGCGCCTGTGAGCTGCTCATGGAGCGCGGCGGCCTCGGCCATCTCGGCCTCGACCTCGAGTGACGGCTGCCCGTACGCGAGCCGCACGTGCCCGAGCAACACCGCCAGCTCGGTGGCACTCAGCTCTCCGTCGCCGTCCTGATCGTAGACGCGGAACACGTACTGCGCACGCAGGCCGTTCCAAACGCCGCCGTGCGCGGTCGTGGGATCCATGGCGACGAGCGCGACGAGGAAATCGTAAAAGGAAAGTCGCGTCCCGCGCAGCATCGCACGGTAGTAGTGCGCCTCCATCGTCGCAGGCACGCCCAAGGTCGCAAGGAAGGTCGTCGTGGCTGCCGCGCCCGCGGCGCCCTCGACGCTCGGCAGCGATTCGTATACGCTGCGGCAGCGATCCACCCGCTCGTCGTCCCATCCTGCGACGCGCAAGAGCTCCGGCAGAGCCTCTGAAGGGTCATCTTGCCGGTCCCAAGGCTGGCGTGCCGAATCCCACATCCCGTGGTCCATCATCAGTTCCGTTTGGGCTTGGTGGCCGTGGGTGCAGGTGGCGCTGTGCGGAACAAAGCGCGGAACAGTCGCGAGGCAAGATACACCGCGGCGAAGATGGCCAACAGATCAAATGGCGAGACGGGCAGAGCGCCTGCCTCGGCCGACTGAGAGGCCGCCGTGGCTAAAGAGGAGTAGGCCATCGGCACGAGGACGCGCCGGTGGAGAAAGCGTGCCTGTGAATATGCTCGGTTTTGCGTTTCGGCAGAGATGCCGAACCGATACCGTCTTCGCGAGGGTGGAAACGGCGGCCCGTCGGTTCAAATTCACGAGACAAACGCGCTCCTTTTTTGGTTCGAAAATGAAAATGGTAGCTCTGGTGACTCGCGCTGGACTCATTGCGGCTTTGTTGCACATTACCAACGCAGTGCCGGCAGCGCAACTGCCGACGGCTTTGTTGCACAACAGCGCAACTGCCGACATTCGTGACGCTTTCCTCGATGGAGGCTTTGCCGATGATTGGGAGGCTTTGCCGGAGGAGCTCAAGCCACACCCGGGAGATGAGTTTACTGGCACCGGTTGGGGCACTTTGACGTGCACAACATCAGGATGCGACGAGGTCACCTCGATCCCCGGCTGGAGCGGCGCGCTGCCCTCGAAGCACTACAGTGGCTACCTACCCGTCGCCAACAGCACTCGCATGCTCCACTACTATTTGCAGGAGGCGGACGCATCTCCTCTTGACAAGCCACTCGTGTTATGGCTCAACGGCGGGCCGGGGGCCTCCTCGCTCATTGGCGCCTTCACAGAGATGGGGCAGCTGATCTTCAATCGGGACAGCGCGGCCGAGAGCCCGCCGAAGCTGTTTCGCAATCCCTTCGCGTGGACCACATTGGCCAACATGCTGTATCTCGAGGTGCCCGCCGGCGTGGGCTTCAGCTACTGCGTCGACCCAGCCGACCCTTGCCATAACAGTGACACGAGTACTGCGGAGCAGAACCACGAGGCGCTGCTCGGCTTCCTGGAGCGCTTCCCCGAGTACAAATCCCGGCCTTTCTACCTCACCGGCGAGTCGTACGCGGGCATCTACCTACCCACGCTCATGGAACTCATCCTGAAGCGTGGCGCCATCACCAACGTGCGTGGCCTCGCGATCGGCAACGGCTGCTGGGGCACGCAGGCAGGGACCAATTGCGGCGACGTGACCGGCCAACCGGGGACCACGTGGAAGATTGACGCCGAATACTTTGCGGGGCGCGGGCTCATCTCTCCCGCGCTCAAGGAGGCCGCCGACGCCGCGTGCGGTGAGTGGATCGACCCGTTGACGCCCACGTGCAAGGAGGCATATGATGCCATCTCCGAGGCCCTCGGCGAGTTCAACATCGACAACGTGGATGACTTCTGCGCCAAAACAAACCCCGTCACACTCAAGTCCTTCCGTGCCCTCGGCGGCCGCTTCGCTCGGTTCACAGCTCGGTTCACAGCCGCTCTACCTGCCGACGGCAGCGCAGACCTGCCCGCGGCCGCTCGTACCACCAGCGGCGATGCGGCCGCCATCGAGTTTGGTTCGCCCGATAGCTGGTCGGCGGAGGGCGGCGACGAGGCGGATCCCCCAGTCGGTGAGGTTCAGATGTGGTGCGGCGCCGAGGCCGCGCTGCGTACTTGGCGTTTGCTTCCGGAGGTAGCGGTTGCGATGCATGTCACTTTGGAGCGCAACATTACCTCCATATATGGCCTGCAACGTGGATTTCGTTACACCATCGAGCCGCTCGACCTCTCGCCGCTCTACCGTCAGCTGGCCGACACAGCCGGCCTGGGCTTCCTCATCTACAACGGGCAAAGCGACGCCAACGTGCCGTACAATGGGCAGGTGCAGTACTGGGCGAAGAACTACACGGTCCTCGAGGAGTACAAGCCGTGGTACAAGGACCGCCAACTTTCCCAAGCAGTCGCGGCAGGCCATGTTCGAGGCCATGTACGCACCTACGCGACGCAAACCGCGGGGAAGACATTCCAGTTTGTCACCATCGGCGGCGCGGGGCACGAGGTGCCGACCTACCGCCCGAGCGCCGCACTCACGATGCTGCAGAAATTCGTGCTCGAGAAAATGAGATAAGTGAGAAAAAGCATCGATCCCACTGTCAGCCTTTCATGTGTGTGTTTTTGATCAGGTCGTCCCTTTTTCTCAGCATGCAAGAGTTGCCTCAAACACCCTTTTTCGTCTTATTGCCTAAAACGGATCTCTTTTGTTTTTCAGAGGGAGGCCTTGTGAGGCCTCTCTTCGTCCTCAGCGTGCGGCATGAACCGCTTCGTATGCTTCTCGTGCTTGGTGTCAATCTATGCGTTGCCGCGTCAGCAGAGTGCGGTCTCCCTTCAGAAGGAGGTGGAGACTCAGGGCAAACTTTACCACAACCCGCCGCTGCTGCCGGAGAAGGAGCGTCGACGCGTGCATCACCTCCTTGAACGCGGAGAGCACGCAGTCGGTGCTCTACCGCCGCGAGAGATTGCGGCGAGCAGCGACTCTGTGCTGAATCCTTATACTATATCTTACGGAGCTATATCTTATCCTGACCGCTTCAACAAGGAGCCGAGCCATGCCTTGCCCGTGTCGAGCAATGCGTTGCCCGCCCATCAAGCTGCTGCGATCAGGATCATCCTGGACCGTGACCTGAAACAGGCTTCCGCGATCAGGGAACTCCTGGGCAGTGCAGATGGCTTGCAGCCCGAGGAGGGTGAGACTATCGGGTATGGCCAACGCGACCTCGCAGCAACTCCCGAAGACAGCGCCATCGCACCGTGCACACCGGGGGAGGACGTCGAGGACGTGCCGTGTGCCCTATGGGCCACTCAGGGCGAGTGCGAACATATTCCTGTGTTCATGCACTCAAACTGCGCAGCGTCGTGCCCCTGTCCAACGCCCACGTCCAACACCGGCTTCAGCCAGCTAGCAGGAAAGCTCCAAGTGTGCAAGCCGTGGTGCCCGGCGCACACAGCCCGATTGGATGTCAAGTGCGCCTTCCCCCAGTGCAACGGGTGTGCAGGGTGCGACGCGAGCGACCCAAGCAACTTCCACGCACCGACCGCGGTCATCAAGGATGCGCCGATCATCAAGCCCATCCCGGCATGCAAGCCGTGGTGCCCGGCCCACACAGCTCGATTGGGTGTCAAGTGCGCCTTTCCACAGTGCAGCACGTGTGCAGAGTGCGACGCGCTCAACACACCGGCAGCCAAGTTCCCAATCTTGCCCTTCAACGCTTCGGGAGACGACGAAGTGGGCTTGGTCGATGTAGGCTCGGGAGACTTCAACAACGCGGTCGACGAGCCCATCACACTAGCCTCGCCGGACTCGATAGGCGGCAGTTGCAAGCCGTGGTGCCCGGCGCACACAGCCCGAATGGAGGTCAAGTGCGCCTTTCCCCAGTGCAACGGGTGTGCAGGGTGCGACGCGCTCAACCTCAACACACCGACGAAGGTCGATGAGCCCATCCCAACTGCTGTTCTCGAGACAGACACATGCAAGTCGTGGTGCGCCGAGCACACCGCGGCCCTGGAGGTCAAGTGCACCTATGTCCCGTGCAGCACGTGTGCAGAATGCGGAGCGACGGAAGAAAGGGGTACCAAGCCGACGACTTCTTTTTTCGTCGAGACAGACACATGCAAGTCGTGGTGCGCGGAGCACACAGCGGCCCTGGAAGTCAAGTGCACCTATGTCCCGTGCAGCGGATGTGCAGAATGCGCGGCGACGACCTCCCCCCAGCCGACCTCCCCCCAGCCGACCTCCCCCCAGCCGACCGCTTCGGCACTCTCGCCGCCCCCTTCGCCATCGCCTCCACCGCCACCGCCACCACCGTCGCCACCACCTTCACCATCACCACCTCCACCACCACCCTCGCAGCTGCCTTCACCTCCTCCGCCGTCGCCGCCAACGCCACCAATGACGGAGGAGGAGACGCAGCTAGCAGCGCCGGCGGAGAAGGTGGCGCAGCCAGCCGAGGACAAGGCGGCCCTCGAGAAGCTTGTGGCCGAAAAGATGGCTGAGCTTCAGAAAGCCAAACTCGCTCTGGAAGAGAAAGAGAGACTCGCTCTGCAGGAGAAGGAGCGCCTCGCTCTGCCGTCGCCGTCGCCGTCGCCGCTAGCACCATCGCCGCAGCCGCCGTCACCGCCACCATCGCCGCCGCCGTCGCCGCCACCATCGCCGTCGCCGCCGCCGTCGTGGTCGCCAGAAGTGCAGCCCGATTTCTCACCACCACCTCAGGTTCAGCCCGAATTCTCACCACCACCTCAGGAGCAGCTCGACGTTATTGCTGAGCCCTCGAACCTTAGTGCTGAGCCCACGAAGGCGCAGGTGCTCGTGATCGTTTCGGACCACGGGAGCGGCACGTCGGACTTGGGGGTGGCCCTCAATACGCACCCGTGCATGCATGACCTGATGGAGCCGTTTGGCGACGCTCTCGCCCTTTGGTCGTCGAGCAAGCTCGCGAAGGCAACCTGTGGCGAGTCGCGAACGGTCAAGAACGCTCTCTTCGACGCTGACTCGCATCAGCTCGTCAATGCGGTCAACGCGAAGCTGTCGGGCACGATCGATCGCGTGCTCACGCACTTTAACAAGAAAACCACCACAGCGGATTACTCGGTGCTGTACGAGGGCCTCGACTACAACCTCGCCGAGTACTTTGTGCGCGTGCGCGACCTCGTGTGTTCTCACATCCCCGCGACGGAGTGCCCGCGTGAAGACTGCGCGATCGTACTCAAGTTCTTCCCGGCGTACGTCGACGTGAGTACCGAAGGACAGAAGACTCGGACCGACCTGCCGGATAAGTGCTCCGCGGCCAAGAAAGAGAAGAACATGGGCGCGTGGGCGGACGCGCTCGAGTCGCTCCAGAGAAACCCCAAGGTCGCGACGCTGCAGTACAACCGCAATGAGCTCGATCGCCAATTCTCCAACTTCCACCGCTTCAGCCCGATCGGCACACGGTTCGACTGCACGATCCAACGCTCACCCAGCGAGTACGCGATCGCGGCACGGGATCACACGGACCTCCAGATCGGGGTCGAAAGCTGCTGGAAGGATGCCGAAGGTGCCGACAAGTGCCTCGGCGATGCCCTCAAGCTCGTCGGCCTCACCCCGCGAGCCATGATGGGCAAAGGCACGGAGGTGATGATGAGCGAGCTGAACGCGAGAGCCGAGAAAGGAAAGGTCGCCAGCCAGACCTGCTCCACCAACCAGACCGCCACGTTTACACGGTTCGCGTCCGGCGTCCAGATCACGGCAGTGTCGCCCTTGTACATGTACAACGCGCAGCAGGATGTCTTGCCGCAACAAGGCTACCCGCCACCTCCGACACCGCCTTCACCGCCATCATCGCTGCCTGCTCCATCACCACCCCTCTCGCCATCGCCGGCATCGTCACTGAGCTGGAACGATGCTATCCGCGACTGGAGGCTAGCTGACAAGGTCATGAAGCTTCCCGCCAACAACCGGGGCATCCCAGACAACGTGAGCGAGAACGACAAGGAATGGCAAGCCAGCATCCCTACTCTCGACAGGACGATGGCACCACCGTCGCAGCAGGGAGGCAAGCCAGAGCAGGGAGGCATGCCAGAGCAGGGAGGCAAGCCAGAGCAGGGAGGCATGCCAGAGCAGGGAGGCAAGCCAGAGAAGGGAGGCATGCCAGAGCAGGGAGGCATGCCAGAGAAGGGAGGCATGCCAGAGCAGGGAGGCAAGCCAGAGCAAGGAGGCAAGCCAGAGCAGGGAGGCATGCCAGAGCAAGGCTACCCGACACAGCAGCAGCAGCAGCAGGAGGGCCACTTGCCACAGGAGGGAGGCACGCCGCCGCAGCAGGGTGTGCCCCCGCCGCAGCAGGATGTGCCCCCGCCGCAGCGCGACGTGCCCCCGCCGCAGCAGGACGTGCCCCCGCCGCAGCAGCAGGCCCACCCGCCACAGAATTCGCCTGACCCGACCGAGGTCAACTCACCGGCCACGGTCGACGAGCCACCGGCCAGGGCCGATGAGCCGCCCGCCGAGGATACCCCGAGGGCAGAGTCATGCGAAGACACGAAGGACGTGCCGTGCGCTTCGTTGGCCGCTATTGGCGAGTGCCAACGCATCCCAGTGTTTATGCACTCGACGTGCGCCTTGTCGTGCGGCTGCCCCGCGCCTGCTTCCTCCGAGGAGCTCCTACGGCGCGAAAGGGCCGACCAGGCTATTCTGGACCAAGCCAGGCTGAGTCGGCTCTGGGAGGAGGATCCACCCTTGGCTCGGGGGCATTCGTCCTCAGCGGGACGGAGGCGTCCAGAGGACGTCGCGGTGGTGTCGGCCGAGGCATTAGCAGGGCTTGCCCCTTCCGAGCGTCGAAGGATAAGTCGGCTGTGGAAGCAAACGGGTGCGCTTTCGGCGCTTGTGCCATAGGCGGCCGAAGCACTCGCCGCCACCGGTACGTACTGGTACTGGCGAGCCTTATGGCAATGTGGTCTCCACACCAGACTATGCTCCGCGCTGTGGTGGGCGGCGCTATGGTGGGCGGCCATCGTGAGGCGCGCGCGCGCGCTCGGGCACAGGTGCCTCCATCGAGAGCGAGGTCCCTGGTGCTTGTGTTCCTAACGTTCCTGACCTTCGTTGGAGGCGAGGAGTGTAGCGCCATGAGGCGTGAGTGCGATGCGGGGAGAGTTCGTTTCCCTTTCCATGTGGGCTCGTGCGTCGCGGTGGCGGTGCGAGCAACGCCTGACGCGGGCGCTGTGACGGTGCGGGAGCGGGGCCGGGGGCTTGGCATGCGAATCGTTTTGCGTTGTGTGGGATTGGTCACGGGGAAGTTGGGGTGTCCGCGAAAAGAAAGACACAAACACCGATTAACTAATGTCCGAACCAGCGTCGAATCGTGATCGTTCACCGACCGTTCGTTTGCATATGCACATGCAAAAATCGCCCAAAATCGGAAAGAAGGACATCTTGGGGAGGCTCACGCGCTTCTGGAGAGCTGCGCAGCGCAGCTGCGCAATGGTTTTCACCAACGCATTTTTGGTGACTATATTTGCCTTACCGCGTCACAGGAGTGTAAACTCCCTCGACATGGCTGACGACAAATTTCCTGTCAAGACGATCGTTTTGATGGCGCTCGAGCACGCAGTGGTGGAGACTGAGGCCAAGTCCCCGCCGCTTCGCCGTCACCCGCCAATGCTGCCGGAGAAGGAGCGCCGACGCGTGCATCGCCTCCTTGAGCGCGGAGTTCACGGAGTCGGTGCGGAGCTGAGTCCTCATGATCCTGTCCGCTTCAGCGACGAGCCGAATCATACCTTGCACGCCGATCAAGTTGCCGCGATCAGGAATCTCCTGGACAGTGCAGGTGACATGCCGCCTGAGGTGCCTCAGCCTATTGGATATGAGATTAGGCGTCCCAATTCAACGAATTCAACTCCCGACACCGCACCGTGCATACCGGGGGAAGACATCGCGGGCGTACCGTGTGCCCTATGGGCCACTCAGGGCGAGTGCGAACATATTCCTGTGTTTATGCGCTCAAACTGCGCAGCGTCGTGCCCCTGCCCAACGTCAACCTCTGTTCCCGGCTCCAGCCAGCTCTCAAACAAGGTGCCAATATGCAAGCCGTGGTGCCCGGCGCACACAGCCCGATTGGATGTCAAGTGCGCCTTTCCACAGTGCAGCACGTGTGCAGAGTGCGACGCGCTCAACCTCAACGCACCGGCCGCGGTCGACGGGCCCACCAAATTGACCTCGCCGGACTCGATAGGCGGCAGTTGCAAGCCGTGGTGCCCGGCGCACACAGCCCGAATCGAGGTCAAGTGCGCCTTTCCCGGGTGCAGCACGTGTGCAGGGTGCGACGCGCCCAACCTCAACGCACCGATCGCGGACCATGAGCCGAAGCAAGTGAAGGACGATGAGCCCATCTCGACAGACGGTTGCATGGCGTGGTGCGCGGAGCACACAGCAGCATTGGAGACCAAATGCACCTTTGGACCGTGTAATCAGTGTGCCGGATGCGAGTCGCTCAGCGCGCTCGTCACAGCGCCGACCACGCCGACCTCGATAGACGGGTGCATGGCGTGGTGTCCCGCGCACACGGCGGCCCTGGAGGTCAAGTGCACCTATGTCCCGTGCATGCAATGCGCAGTGTGCGAGTCGCTCGACATACCGTCCACGGCCGATGCGCCGACCTCGATCTCGCCAATCTCGTCGACGTCGCCGACCTGGCGGAACATGATGGACGGATGCATGCCGTGGTGCACCTTTGAGGGCATGTGCAACTTCGCCGCATGCATGCAATGCGAAGCATGCGGCGGGCCGGCGCTCAGCCTCGACGCACCGACCGCGGACGAGGAGCCGACCTCGGGAGACAGTGCACCAGTCGAGCAGGATGCCGCCAAACTGGACCCAATGCTCCTCCCGACATTGCACAAGATCTTAGATCCTGGCACGACCTTGCACGAGACATTAGGCGGGTGCGATCCCGCGTGGTGCTTCCCAGACGTTCAGTGGGGCAAGTGCACCATTCCGCAGTGCAAGCGATGCGCAGAATGCGAGCTGCCGCCCGCGCCGCCTTCTCAAATTCCGAGGCCTTCCACACTGCCATCCACACTACCATCCCCAGTCTCGTCACCGGTTTCGTCACTTGGGTGCGCTCCGTGGTGCGTGGCGCACACAGCGGCAATGGAGGTCAAGTGCAATTTCATCCCGTGCAAGCAATGTGCCGGATGCGAGTCACTCTACACGCCGTCCAAAGCTGATGAGCTGGCCTCGTCCGACCTGCCGACTCACCGGCTCTTCATCCCGGGTCACTGGCCATCACCTGTGCGGAAGCGCTACTCGGCCCGTGACGACAAGCGCTCCCACCTTGCGTCCGACCTGACGTCCGTGAGCACCGATGTGGGCTCTCTGCCCTTCATTCTCGCCATGGCTTCCTTTGCTCTTTGCGCCATCGCCTTCCTTTGCCCGTACCTGTGGCTGTGCTGCTGCGCTTCGCTTCGCCTGCGAACGACGAAGCTATCAGAAAGAGAGGGCTACGGCTAAATCTCGGCTCGTTGGTAGCCCGAGAAAGAACGTACCATCGAAAGAACGTACCCAGCCATCGTAATTGTGTAACAGTCATTCAAATCAAAGTTGTTGTTTCGGCGGATCCTCCCTGTTGCTCGGGTAGCGACAAGCGAGCCTCGGCGCCGGTCGGCCGTCGCGGCCCGCGCCAAACGTAAGAAATATTCATTTTTCGAGCGGGCGCAGGGCACACATGCATATCCCACCGCGGAAAGCGCTCCACCGCGCACAGTTTTGACTCCAGCGCACGAAGAGAGTCCCAGACGCGTTCACACTTCACAGAGCCAATGCCTATAGCGGAACCAGGGGATACAACTCGACACCCAAAGACACCGAGCTGGCGTACCCATGAATGCGCGAGACAAGGTGCGGACTTCCTCGGCACTTGTCTGTGAACGTAAAGCAAAAACCGCCTCATCGTACATCGAGCTTCTACCTGTGGCAATGACCTGAGGCTCCACGAACATGGCAAGTACATGACACATGAGTTATCGGGACGCGTGCTCGTGTGCTCTCATAGATGCCGCTGTGTGTAGCTTCGGGCGACACACTTGTAGCTTCGGGCCGTTCGACTTGCAAGCTCCGATTCGTCAGCGTCCCGATCGATTGCTCGAAGCGCTCCGTCACTTTCGGTGCCCTCATGAGCCCAACGGCCGTGCACGCCTTCCGAATCCATGCGGTCGACTAGTAACCGCACTAGCCGGCGCCCCACAGGCACCGCGCAGTGTGAGACCGGAGCGCGTCAGGACCGTCTGTCCGTCTCTCGTCTGGTCGATCGTCTGGTCTCTCGTCTCAACACGGCCGCGGGGAAGGCCGCGGTTGGACGGCGGTTTTGGCAATTTGGGGGCCGTAGGAAGGCGCTCACGGACTGTGTTCCCTAGACCTACTTTTGCGCGCCTGCGTGTCTACATACCCTCGTGCGCACTCTAGAGCCCGCCTCGCGCATACCTGGTTTGATCTCATTTTAAAAGAGCGCTACCTCCAGAGGGCTATACCCATGCCCGGCCGGCGGAGTTGCACCTACTGCAGGTCTGGCACGCCCCCCCGTCGCGCGGATTCGCGGGCCGCGGCTGTCGCCGCGATCAGACGATCAAACCTGCCCTGGAAGCGCGCCACCTTACTGTGCAGCACGTACGGCTGAGCCGGGAGCGGCACGAATTGCCTGGTTGGTGGCGGCGCTCGAAATGACACTGCGCCACCAAAGAAGGAGATGATTGCCCGTATCAGGCGCACCCATAAGGAGTAGATCCATCCGCAAAGGCCGCCGATGAGGACGAGGACGAGTTCCGGTTGCTGCAACAACACTGCGAGGCGCACGCAAACACATGACAAGCAGGTCACATGAGTGTCTCAATCAAACTTCGGCAGCGCGGCGCACGCACTGAGAAAGAATATACCGACGAACTGGAACAGCACGGACGAGACTGTGGAGGTCACATAGCCGGACTCTGCTGGCGCTGGAGGTGGTGGACTCGGTGGTTCCATCATGGCGTTGGCTGCCGCCTCCATGGTTGCCCACTCCTTCTCCGCCATGATTTCACGCCTCACTTTTCAGCATCGAGGACTATATGAATTCGCAACGACGCCGCCGGTGCGACGCGTATGAGACACTGTGAAGTAGGATGGAGTGCGAAGATTCATGAGATCGACGCATTCTTTCTATCTCGGTATCCTATGACGGGACCGGGGT
>Ga0210239_101282_pt1 | contig 19836 bp, 7 predicted proteins | sample ChrtobMetP5a_0mM_FD_155451 | JGI IMG/M metagenome (GOLD analysis project Ga0210239, IMG submission 155451) | Chrysochromulina tobin associated microbial communities from unialgal haptophyte culture, Seattle, Washington, United States - P5a_0mM | ecosystem: Host-associated > Algae > Haptophytes >... | reverse complement strand
CGAGCTCTTCGGTCGACGCGGCCAGCCAGGCGCCTATCCCCTCTTTCTCTCCCCCAGTCCCCCCATCTTATGCTCGACGCCACGGTCGATCTCGAGCCGATTTCCTCTTCGGCGTAAGAGTGGCGCTCATCGGCTCGAGATCGGCCCGTTACTTCTCACCTACTTCTTCTCCGAGGGCACGTATGTCAGCATCTATGACGTGTCACCTCATTATGGACCCCCCTTCGTCATCTCCGCCTACTCCCGTCCTCCCCTGCTGGCTTCCGGAGCACATTCGATAGGCTTCCGTATGGTTGTCTGTTGTTTATGTATAGACTTGACTATGAATACACAGACGTGGTCCTGTTTTAAGTTCACACACACAACGAAACAGCGAGGCAGTGAACAGGAATACCGAACCCCCAAGGTAGAACACATGCAGACGGAGAGCTGAGAAACAGCCATAAAAAGAGACAATTAAAGAGAAAGTCAAAGTGCGGCGAGACCCAATTATGTACTCGGGAAAGTGCGGCGAGACCCAATTATGCACATATTCACACACGTACAGTACATTACATGTAGTGCTGCTCCTCTGGGAGCGGCGAGTTTGGGAAATTTCCGAAAGCCTAGACACGAGCCAAGTGTGCCGAGGCCCGAGGGGTTGAAAAGTTGCCAATTGAAAGTTGCCATACAACTTTTCAACAGAGAGTTGTGTGTTTCACACCACAGAGCCGAGCTCGGTCCTCGACTCCTCGTGCCGGCTGTTCCCACAAGGCTGTTCCCGGCAATCCAAGTCCAGAACAAGAACAAGAAGTCCTGCCTTGGGCTAACCCGACAATTGGGCTAACCTTGGGCCTTACTTGGGCCCAACGCCGAACTGCTTTGTAGTTCAACACAACGCGTTTTGTGAAGTTCCGTGGCGGGTGTCTGAACTGCTCTGAACGGTCAACGGAAACTCGCTGACAGAATCTCCGACGCAACATCACTTGATGAAAACCTGTTGTTTTTTGTCGGGGATGGGCGCGAGATCGTCCTCCAGCTCCTCACTCTGCTCCCACAGCTTCCGAGTTTGAAAGCTGGCAGCGCCTTGCGTGAATACCTCCTTCGGGCCGAACTCGCCGAGCGGGTCTGCCTGCGCGGCCATGGTTGTGTCGACGGCCGCAGTCATGTCCGTATCGACCGCTGCCTTGAGCCGCTTGAAAACGTCCACTGCCTGGAGACCCGCGACGAGCAGAAACTTGGTCGTTGCCGACCAGCCGCGCGAGAGCTGCAGCGCCTTGCGCGGCACGGCCAGCACCTTCTGCATGTAGTCAAGCAACTCCGCATTCGCCAACCCGTCTTTTGCGGGCGCTGTCACGCTGATGCCCACATGCTCGGTCTCGACGCTGCGCAGCGCACGCCTCGTCTGGCCGCACCGTACCTCGAGCGCGACGCGCACGCTGTGCGGGCCTGTCGATTGGATGCATTGCGGCACCTGGTATATTTGCAGGTACAGGTCTTCCTGTGTGCCAGTAGCGTCGGAGAGCAAATATGTGATCGGCGCGTCCTCAGAGTCCTCCGCTCGGTAGCCAATGAGAACGCCGCAGTTCCAACAGCCAAAGCGGTACTGGCGCTCATAGCCGCCCGTGCGCTTGAGCACCTTGCCCTCACGAGGCTTGCAATTCAGCTTGTAGGTCACCTTGCCCTTCTCAAGCACAATTGCGCCATCAGTACGACGGCGCGGCAAGTCGGCGAGCTGCATCTCAGGCCCGAGAATGAGGACCGACTCGCCGCAGCACATGCAGTAGTGCAAACCCAGCTGCGCATCCGAAAGGCCGTCCTTTTCAGACTCGAAGGTGTGCGTCGCGCGCTTGGGCATGGCGCCCCCTGTCGATCCCTGTCGCCCCCTGTCGACCCCTGTCAATCCCCCCAGTCTCTCCGCTCCTCTCCACTTGGGGTCTCGCCGTGACTGGGGAGACAACAGGCTCCCCTCTCCTCCCGCGTTGCTGCATATCACGGGGTGGTAGTGTGATCCCGTTAGTAATTCCGTTACGTCGTTACACAACTTCTAGTTTGTCTGTTGTGTGTGTTTTGGGTTTTCGGTTGAGTTAGTGCAATGCTCGTCCCAATGTTCCTCTTTCTCGCGGCCGGCCTTGGGGCCGGCTGTTATGGCTTCCCTTCCGGGAAATTACCGACGGCCTCTATCGACACCGCCAAGTTTATCGACGCTGTGAAGTCGCTCGCCGATCCGCGCTTTCCAAACTTCCCGAATGCGGCTAACATGCCGACACTTTCTGACGCGGCCCTCTGCCCCTCATCATCCGCCCGACGCCTCTTCGCCTCGTGGGACTTTGATGACGCCACCCGAGAGCTCGATCGACCCACGGGTGGCACACGCTGGTGGAACTTTGATGATGCTAACACCCGCGTTTCTGCACGCACCGCTGATGCTTCCGATGCACCACCTGTCTTTGCTATCTTTGATCTTTGCGCTGTCCGACGTGCTGCTCAGACAGCCGCGCACTTTGACGCGATCCTCAAACGCTACCCACATACTCTCGGCGCTCGTTCAACCGCCATTGCGATCTCACGCGGCCCTTATGCTGAAGACTCTGGCGACGCCGGTGAGCCTCCACCCAAGCACGAGAGACAACGAGCGTGGTTCCGGTTCTGGTTCCACTCTCAATGGACCTCTACACTGAGAGGTGACATGCCATCACTACTGGACGCCTATGGGAGATGGATCTGCGAGATGCACCTTTATGTCGCGTTCCATCCCCACCGGATCTACGACATGGGATGCATGTTTGTCGTTCTCTCATTCTTCCTGACCGACGCTCGTGGTTTCGGACACCTGGTATACACCATCGCCAGCCCTACCTTCTACTTTGGCTCTCTTTACGCCACAATGGTAGAGGCGGCAGTCAGCCGATTAGCCGTCGTTATTTTCGTTCGGGCGATGCATGCCACTAGCCTACTCGTCGGCGCTGTGACACTCATCGCGCGTGCCATCCTGGCCGTCCCATGGATCACGTTTCACCTGGCACACCTTAGTGCGCTCATCGCGGTTGATCTGGCATGCTTTAGTGCACACGCTATCCTCGACTCATCAGTGCTGGTACTCATCAGGCTCGCGCTCAATTCTGTGGACTGGGCGACCTCTGCCCTGGTGTTTTTCACCACTCAATCCGTCAAATCTCAGCGGTACCTTGCGACTACTTCGCTTAAGTGGGCTCAGCTGATGGAAGCGTCTCACCGTGCTCGTGGCATGGCACTCGGCTTACGGGGCACAGGCAGCTCCGCCGAGACCCTAGAGGTGATTCGACGCATCCTAGCTGGTCGTAAGTCCCTACGCACTGCACCAATTCAGAGCTGGGCCGACATGGTTGAGGCCGACGAGGCTGCTAGTGCACGGCGCACCCCGCTCCTCTCAATGTTGGGAGACGAATCACACTGGTTCTATCCCCGTACGGCCATGGCTTGCGCACGAATCGTTCATGTCGCTTCTGCCTTTGCCGCCATGCGTACTTTCGCTTTCACGGCGCGCCTGGCGATGAATGCTGAGACTCTCATGCTCAACTCCGCCACCTCGCTCACGACTACACTGCAATCCGCAAGGATCCAATTGCAAGGCGCTGCCATCTGTCGATCCGCACGCTTAGCCCATGCTTGGGAATTGACACACGTGATTGACTCAGCAATCATCGAAATCTATGTCCTTATTGCTCGTCGGTACGCTGGTCCGTTACTCAAGCTCCTCATCGTCCTCATCGCGTTACCTTTCGTGCAGGCTGGTGGCGAAGATTCGAAGAAGGTGCCAATGTTTAGCGGTGACCGCTCGGACTTTACCAATTGGTTCATGATTTTCACGGCTTATGTTGCGTACAAGCTGGTCGCCGCCGCGCCACTTGCTGCCGGCACACGGCCACGTCCGCCAGACCCACCGTTACCGCTCACGGGCCGGGCCGATCCAGAGCCGCCGCGTGCACCTGCGCCAATTACTGATCCAAACGATGCTTCAGTAATCGTCAACCAAACGCTCATCGACGCCGCGAATCAGCGACGTCTCGCTTGGCTTGACACGCCGGTGATTGTCCGCAACCAATCCGTCATAGATGCCGCCACTGCAGCAATTGAGAAGTGGGAAACCAGCAACACGCAGCTCTATGGCCTCCTTATACAGGCCATGCCTACCTGGTTAGTTACCTCACTCTACAATACCCATCAGAACGATGGTGTGGCGGCTATCAAATACTTGCGCGGCGCCTTTGACGCCAATCACGATGACGGTGGCGACCATGCCACGCACCTGTCTCGGTTACAAACCCGCCTGATTGACGCTCGCGCCGATATTAGCGAAAGCGATCTACGGCGTCAGTACGACATGATGATGTCTGAGTCCGCAGCAATCAGGCGCACAGGGCATGCGGCACCCGACGAGCCGACTATGATTGCTTTCTACGATTCGTCACTGCCGATCGCCTATGCGACCATGCGTCAACATGCACGTCGCTCCAGGCATGCCACCCTACTCGCCCATCATTCGGATATCATGAGTCAAGTGCGGGCCGAGACCAGTGCTCGTGCGCCAGCACCTAATGCGTTTGTCGCAGTTGGTCCGACGCCCGGCGGCCCAGGACCATTGCCAGGCGGCCCTGCGGGCGGTGGCGGTGACGGTGGAAAGGCCCCCTTCCCTGATGCTGACAAGACTTGCCTCCGCTGCGGCAAACGTGGCCACGCGCGCAGCAAGTGCAAACAGACAACTAAAGCTGCCTGCAAGTACTGTGGCTCCGATCACCAGTCCGAGTTCTGCTCACGCGGTGGAAACCGGTACCGTAGCTTGGCCGATGTGCTACGCCGGATCGTTGACAGCGACGTCGGTCGCTCAGGCGGTCGTCACCCGCCTGCATCATACGCCGCCGCCGCTAACTCCGCTGCCGCTGGTGCGCAGCAGCGCAACCCTAGTCGACCCCCGCTTCCGGCCCTACAGCACCGAGCTCCATCTCCACCATGGCGTTCTCCATCTCCGCCACTCGATATACCGTCGTATCCGCCGCTGTCGACCGGCCCGTCACCGGCTCAGCACGCTGCGGCAATGCAGGCTGCATCCGTTCACAGCGACGCCCAAACGGCTGTTCACGCTTATGCCGCCGCCCTACGCGGCCTCGGCTTTGGCATGCCGGCTTTCCTCGACCTTGGAGCTTATGCCGACCTCGCCTCTACCGTGCCGCTTCCACCTGCACCTGTCGCTCCGGCCCTTGCACAAAGGCATCATGCTTTTGTGGACACTATGGCAACTTTCTGCTTCGTACCCTCCAAGGATATGCTTTACCGGATCACTAACCCGTCGCCCCGCATGGAGATCAACACCGCCAACGGCAAAGTCCCTGTCAGCACCATTGGTACTGCCTTGATGTACTTACACATCGGCGGCACGTGGGAGTGCTATGAGGTGCCAAATGTATACGTACTTGACGGCTGCGACGTCGTTCTCTACTCTACTCGTGTCATGCACGACTGCTTCAATTTCAAACACCTGGTCGAAGATGGCCGCATCCTTGTTCCTGGTGCCCCAGATATTCCAGTGCACGATACGGGGACTGCTTACGTCATACCAGTCGCTTTCGTGCCTCCTCACGCTCCACGCCCTGCGCACGTATACCGTCCTGCCCGAACTATAGCTGCCGCATTCCTCACGGAGGGGCAGGCATTCCCCGTTGGGGTTGCTGGTACTCAGCAGGCTGTCCTTCATCAGCGCCTGGGCTTTCCTTACCCTGAGCAGTGGATCCGCGTGCCCGCTGCCACGACAGATCATGGACTGCCTCCGAACACTGCTGTCACCCCGAACTTGCCAGTGCGAGATGTTATTACTCGTGGTCGAGCTCGTGCTGCGCCGTTCCTCCGCAAACCACCCGCAGAAGTGCGTCAGCCCCCGCCGGCGGCCGTCATCTACATGGACTTTGCCGGCCCGCTACTTCCGAGCATCTTCCACCGCTACACATGCTACGTCTGCTGTGTGGACGCTGGCTCGGCGTATGGTCGACTCTACCCCGCCCATAATATGACGGCTGCCGTCGCCACGGCTGCCTTGGAGGTCTACACAGCCGAACTCGCATCCCTCATGGGATTTCACGGAGGTTTCAAACCGCTCGTGGTACGATCTGATCAGGGCAGCGCTTTTGTATCCTACTATTTCCGCGAGTTTCTCGCCGCTCGCCAGATTCATCAATCTCTGGCTTGCACATACACGCCGCAACAGAACGCGCACGCCGAGCGTTTCTTTGGCATTATCTTTGCAACTGCGCGTGTCCTGTTAGCCTCGGCCAACTTACCACCCTCCTTCCATCCCTTCGCTATTCAGACGGCCGTGTGGATACACAACCGCCTCCCTCGGCCGTCTCGTGGCGACACTTCGCCCTTTACCATCCTCACCCACACATTACCGTCGTTACTGCACCTCTATTGCTTTGGCTGTCTGGCCGCGGTCGTCGTCCCCACCGCCCGACGGGAGGGCGATCGCCACTTCGCCGATCGAGGTGAACACGCGATCTACCTCGGCCCTTCAGAGGTGAGCCCCGGCCACGTGGTATACTTACTATCTTCGCGCCGAGTCACAACTGTGGCCAAGTGTAAGCCCTGGGAGGACCAATTTCCTGGGCTTGCCGGCGAGCGTTTCATCTGGTTTTCCGATTTTGACGCCGACGTCCCGCAACTTGCCGCCACGTCGTCGCCAGAGGGGCTTCCCGCCTCGCACGTCCCGCCACTCACCGCAGTGTCATCGCCAGAGGGGCTTCCTGCCTCACCAGGCCCTGACATCACCGCTCATTTTGACGGGTCCAGACCACCTCCGGCTACCCATACGCCACCGTCCCCTCCGCGTGCTGCCCCGTCTCCATCACTCTTGCCGACTCCTCGTACTGCACGTCACACCACCGATGGCACAGCTCGGAATCTTAACCTAGGCGGTGAGGCTCCTGTTAGTGCAGGGCGGGCTCCTCCAAGAGTGGCCACTGCCCCACCAGAGAACATCATCCCCGGCTCTGGTGCCACGGAGGCACCTGTGAGTGCCCCCTCGTTATCGCGAAATGAGGCATCCAGTCTTCGTGACCACAATCTCGGCGACTACTGGAAAACCACCGCCCCTCGGCGTGCCGGCTCCAGGTCCAGTTCCGAGGTTCGTTACGCGCAGGCAGCCATGCAACTCGCCCTGAACACCTTTGCCCTCGTCGCGGTTGCCCACGCGAGCCTACATGTCGACGTCTTGCCGGGGTTTGCCTACATTTCCTCTATTTCCTCAGTCGACGAGGCTTTCGATGGCACCCCACTCGACACTAGGCCGGATGCTTGGTTGGTCCAAGCCGCCGCACTGGCCGCTTCAGCAGACACATTGACCATTACGGCCGACATGGGCGAACTGCAGGTGCCCAAGTCATTTCGCCAGGCGATGCGCAGCCCTCAACAGGAATATTGGCGTGCAGCCATCGCAAAAGAGCTCGGGGGGCTCCTTGCACTACAAACTTGGGAGATGGTCCCCGCGAATTCTATGCCCGCCGGATCCAACCTCATGCATTGCCACTACGTCTTCGCGGTGAAGCGTCGGGCGGATGGATCCATTGAGAAGTTTAAGGCGCGGCTCGTGGCGGATGGCAACACACAGAAGCAGGGCGTTGACTTTGATCGGGTGTTCGCATCCGTCGTCAAGACTTCTACCATCCGTCTGGTATTGGTCATCGCTGCTGCTCGCGACTTCAACTTGTCATCTATCGACATTCGGCAGGCCTATCTGCAAGGTCACTTAAGCCAGGATTTGTATATGCGTCCTCCGCCGGATGTTTACCCGTTCGACAACCAAGGTCGCCCTCTAGTGTGCAAGTTATTACGATCCTTATATGGGCTCAAGCAGGCTGGCCGCGAATGGGCTATTTTATTCTCATCCTTCCTTACTTCATGGGGTATGACGCGATCCACCATTGACCCGTGCCTTTACACCTATCGTGACGGACGTAATGGTGACGCCAAACTCCTCTGGGTCTTAGTGTACGTGGACGACGCTTTAATAGCCGACAACGATGCCGCACTCCGCGACCGTTTCGTCAAGGATCTTTCTGCTCGTTTCCCAACTGAAGATAAGGGGGACCTAGCTTGGATCCTTAGTGTGGCTATTACCCGCGACCGCGCCGTACGCACCTTGACTATGTCGCAAGAACTCTATGTTACCGATCTCGTTACCAAATTCGGCTCCTTTCTGGATCCTTCACTCACTCGCCAGTTTGATTGCCCCATGGAAGAGGGGCTCGTTCTGTCGGCTGCTGATCAACCCGAGATTGGATCAGACGCGTATACCGCCATGGCTGCAAATCGTGACGTCTACATGTCGCTTGTGGGGGGTTTTTTGTGGCTTGCGAATATGACTATGTTTCATTTGGCTTATCCGGCTGGTCAATTATCTCGTTTCCTCACTAATCCCGGTCAGCCTCATTTCCTTGCCGCCTTACGTGTCCTTGCGTACCTACGCAGCGCCGGTGCGCGACCGCTCGTCTTCTCTACCAACGGCACTCGTGGTCTCGACACATACGTCGACTCCAGTTGGTCAACACGTTTTTCTGTTAGTGGATGTTTGATTTTCTTCCACGGTTGCCTTTTTCATTGGTTTTCGAAGATGCAAAAGTCCGTCTCTCTTAGCACTGCCGAAGCGGAATACTTCGGTGCGATGATGGCTGCTCGCGACCTTATCTTCATCCGCGATGTTCTTGTCGAGTTGTGCATCGACCTTTCTGGTCCGAGCGTCATCTGGTCTGATTCTAAGTCTGCCATTGACATGTCGAGGGATCCCGTTGCCTTCAAAATGACCAAGCACATCCTACGTGCTGCCGAATTCCTGCGTGATCTAGTTGCTCGGGAGGTCGTAGTTATGCAGCACCTGCCAGGTCGCGTCATGATCGCGGATTTGTTAACCAAGGCCGTAGCTCGTGCTCTCTATCACGAACTCTTGCGCCTTTTCGACATGTACGCTGCTACTGGTATCGTCCACCCCTCTTAGTGGTCGGCCGGCGTCTTACCGGCCGAGAGGGGCTATCACGGGGTGGTAGTGTGATCCCGTTAGTAATTCCGTTACGTCGTTACACAACTTCTAGTTTGTCTGTTGTGTGTGTTTTGGGTTTTCGGTTGAGTTAGTGCAATGCTCGTCCCAATGTTCCTCTTTCTCGCGGCCGGCCTTGGGGCCGGCTGTTACTGCAGTTTTGCAAAATTTTAATCGAATTCCGCGTGCTTTCTAGAAACTTCGGCAACAGCGGGCCTGCCGGGGCCATCATGCGCGCGCGCGCCGCGCCGCAGCCGACGCAGCACGCGAAGTCCCTGCGCCCACGCCTGACGCGAAGCCGCGAGGTACGCAGCGAGTAACTTTGGCTCTGAGCTTACCGACGCCTTCCTGGCGACATGCAGCAACGAGCCGGGCCACTGATGCAAGCCGACGCCTTTCTGCGCGCGACGTTCAACGGTGCGCTCCTCGGCGCGGATGCGTACTCGACGATCAAGCTTCTCCTCGTGCTGCTTGGCGTTTCTCGCGTGCTCAAGGACCTCAGGCGAGCCTCACGCTGCGAGGGCCTCTACTCTTGGCTTATGGCATGTATCTCGCCGTGGCTCAAGCGGCTGCCCTTTGTGCAAAGCCAGCTCAAGAAAGAGACAGACAAGCTGCGCCACGACATCCAGCCGTCGCTCATCAAGGACTTGACGCAGCCGAAGACGCGGTTGCCCGCTGCGGGCATGGCCGAGGACAAGGTGCTCAAGCTGATGCTGGAGCGGCGCGAGCTGGACACCAAGTACTGGCAGGACGGTCGAGTCACCGGCGCCATCTACCACGGCAAGCGCGAGTACATGGACTTTGTCGGTATTCGCTCTGATGGCCTCTGATGACCTCTGATTGCCTCTGATGACGTCATCTTTCATCAGGTAAGGTGTCCGGCCTCTTTGCGTTCACCAACCCGCTGCACGCCTCAATCCATCCGGCGACGCGGCAGATGGAGTCTGAAGTTATCAGCATGGTTCTGCGTATGTACTCGGGTCCGGCGACGGCCTGCGGCGCCTTCACGACGGGTGGCACCGAATCGATTCTGATGGCGATGAAGGCGTACCGCGACAAGGGGCGCGCCGAGCGCGGCATCACGGAGCCGAACATCGTGGTGTGCGTCACAGCACATGCCGCCTTCGATAAGGCGGCGCAATACTTCAACCTCGAGTGCCGCAAGGCACGCACGACCGGTCCGCAGGAGGTCGACCTCGTGCACGTGCGCTCGCTCATCGACGCCAACACCGTCGCGATCGTCGGCTCCGCGTGCCAATACGCTCATGGCACCATCGACAATATTCCGAAGCTCTCAGAGCTCGCACTGAGCTACGGCGTAGGGTTGCACGTGGACTGCTGCCTGGGTGGCTTCCTGGTGCCGTTTATGCGCGCGGCGGGCTTCGAGCTGCCGCACGAATACGACTTTCGCGTGCCCGGCGTCACCACCATCTCGTGCGACCCGCACAAGTATGGCTTCGCTCCAAAGGGTTCGTCAGTGCTCATGTTCCGCACGCCCGAGCTCCGTCATTACATGTACACGTTCGTCACCGAGTGGACTGGCGGCATCTACGCGACGCCTTCGATCCTCGGCTCGCGCCCGGGAGGCGTGGTCGCCGCCACGTGGGCCGCGATGATACATCACGGCGAGGCTGGCTACATCGAGACCACGAGACAGATTGTAGGGGCCACTCGCAAGATCGGGGCAGCCATCGAGGCCATCGACGGTCTCGAACTCATGGGCCGACCGGATGTATGCGTGGTCGCATGGCACGGGAAGCCCGGCAGCGGCATCAATTGCTACTCGCTCTGCGACGCGCTCAAGGAGATCCGCGGATGGGATCTCGCCACGCTCCAACGGCCCGCCTCGGTCCATTTGGCACTCACATTGCCCACGAGCGCGAACGCGGACTTGTTCATTGCGGACTTGAAGGAGGCTGTGGCCATGGTGCGTGCGGACCCGGTCAAGTACTCGGGCGGCACGGCTGGCCTGTACGGCACCGCCTCCAAGATGCCCGCCTCCTTTGTAGAGGAGTCGGCCAAGGTCTTCCTGGACGTGATGACGTTGGCCGCCGAGGAGGAGAGTGCTCCTGGCGCCGCAGCCGCGTAAGCGCAGGCCAGAGCCGGCTGTCAGCTACGGATGCAACGAGCGAGTGCAGGCTCCTTGTCCCACTCGACGTGGCCGATGAGGAAGGAGGCGACGACGCCGCTGATGAAGGCTTAACGAACGAGGTACCTGGCGTAGAGGACGGCGAAGAACTCGACTTCGTCCCAGCCTTCGAGCTCGGTCCAGAAGCCATCGCCAGCGAGGTTGAAGTGCAGTCTGAACTCATCGCGTAGAACTGGTTCAGCAAAAGCGACGGAACAGATGTCGCCGGCAGCAGCCCGGAACTTGATGAGCCAGTCGTTGATGCTGAGCTTGTCGTTCGGGTTGAGACTCTTGAGCGACTGGCAGAGCTTGATGGTGAATTTGGGTTCGTCAAAATCGGTGCGCAGTTGTTTGAAGTCGATAGACCAGTTGTCCGCTACCATTGGAGAGCCAGTAGATGACATGCTGTTGTACTAAGACGTACTGGTTCCACTGTTAGTATGCTCCACTGAGCTGTGCACTTCTGGCGCCACTGCGCACACGCACAAAGACAAGGACCACCATCGAGGTGACGCTGTCGTCCAGTCACGGAGCAAAGTCAGGGACTGGCTCTCCCCAGATAGTTGCCCGGAAAGGCAACTGGACAACCTCGACCACACGATGATCGGTTACAGACACCCACCACTATTCACACATGAACACGGAGTTGTGTCAACTTGTGTCGACCGAGGGGATCGGAGCCGTCCTCATGAGACGGTGTGGTGAGCGCGGGGGGACCTTGAGATGGTGTGGTGAGCGCGGGGGGGACCGCGACGAAACTCAAACTGTACCGACTGAGAGACGCTCAAGGAAGCGCATGAAGCAAGCTAATACCTAATTAGTCGAAATAACACAAGTAGCTAAACAACATAAGTACCCCTGTAGCCAACGGAGTAGGAAAGGGTGGGGGGAGAGGATGGAATTATGCCCCCTGACTGACTGGTCTCTCTTGCATGTTCAGTGCACGTTCACACCCGCTAAAATCGAGGCCGCGTGATCTGGCGACTAGCTCGTTTTCGCGACGCGGAAGATATGTCGGCAAATCGATTGCTGCTGGTCGCGGTGCTCGTGCCGGCTGCCCATGCGCAACTCGAGATCTCCACGAGCACCTTCATTCAGGCGGCACAGATGCAGGTCGCATGGCTGCTCCACCTCGAAGTGCCCTCGAATGCTCAGAGCCGCGCGGCAGCCACTTTGCTGCAGCCAGTGATGAAGCAAGCGGCGACATACTTCCATGAGCTGCGCAGCGAGAAGGGCGTGCGCGTTGGCCACATCGACATGCAGAGCAACGCTGAGCTGCAGCGTGTCTTGTGCGACGATGGCGTCTGCCAGCCGCTCGTGCTCTACAAGTCGGGGCGCACCTTGAGCTACCGAGGCTCGGGCAAGATCGAGGATATCGTCGGCTGGGTGGATAAGTCGGGCTTCGCAGCGGGCAGTGCTCCCAGCATGGCGAGTTCCACAACCGCTCAGCAACAGGCGGCAGCCTACCGTACCCAGGCGAACGCCGCCGCGGCGGCGGACGACCAGAAGGCGAAGCTGCAACGGTACCTGCAACAGCAGCAGCAGCAGGCGACAGCCGCACGTGCACCGGGAGGCACCAGCGCCGGTGCGGGCGCCGGTGCGGGCGGCAGACAGTATCAGTACTCGCAGCAGCAGCAGCAGCAGCAGCAGCAGCAGCAGCAGCAGCAGCAGCAGCAGCAGCAGCAGCAGCAGCAGCAGCAGCAGCAGATGGCACAGCTGTTGCAGCAGGCGGCAGCACGTAGTGCTGGTGCCGAGCGTCTGGCACCCAAGTACGCGCCCGTCACGAAAGCAGCTCCATCGAAGAAGGAGGTCGATCGCGACGGTGACGGGCGCATCGACATCATGTATGAGGATAAGGATGGTGACGGCACGTACGAGAGCGTGTATGAAGACACGGACGGTGACGGCACGCTGGAGACCATGCATGAGGACACGGACGGCGACGGCAAGTACGACGCGGTGCACAAGGATCTGGACGGTGACGGCAACGCGGACCAGATCCATGAAGATACCAAGGGCACCGGCCGCGCCAATCTGATCCACGAGGATGTGGACCGGGATGGTACGCTCGATTTGGTGCACGAGGATGTGGATGGCGATGGGACAATGGACCTCATTCACGAAGACGTGGACGGCGACGGCTCCGCAGATTTGATCCATGAAGATGTGAACAAGGACGGCACGATCGATCTGGTGCACGAGGACACCGACGGCGATGGCAAGCCCAATCTGATCCACGAGGACACCGATGGCGACGGAGTCTTCGATCTGATGCACGAGGACCTCGATGGCGACGGCGTGATCGATGCGATACACGAGGACCTCGACGGCGACGGCGTGGCGGACCTCGTCTATGAGGACGTGGATGGCGACGGCGTGCACGATCTGATCCACGAGGACATTGACGGCGACGGCGTGCTCGACGTGGCCCACGAGGACACGGACGGCGACGGCGATGAGGACTTGCTCCACGATCTGCGAACAGGCCAGTACCGTGAGCGGGGCGACATCCCGCAGGACGAGATGTTCCTGCGCAGGCGGGAGGCGAAGAAGGCGCAGAAGAAGCAGGGGTCTGGCGGCAGCGCGGGTGCTCGCAACACAATGAAGTCGCCCACCAAGCCTGCACCGCAACAGCAGCAGCAGCAGCAGCAGCAGCAGCAGCAGCAGAACGGTGCCAAGGCGCCCGCGCCGCCGCCGTCCAAGGCTGGCGGCAGCACGAGCACACAGCAGCAGATGCTACAGCAGTACCTGCAGCAGCAGAAGCTGAAGCAGCCGCAGCCGCAGCCGCAGCAGCAGCAGCAGTACGGGCAGGCGGCGGCGCAGCAGCAGGCGGCGGCGGCAGCACTGTTGCAGGCGCAGCAGGCGCAGCAGGCGCAGCAGCGCAAGAAGCAAGCGCTGCAGGAGGAACTCCTCCGCATGGCTGGTGGCGGCGCCAGCGGCAGCGGTGGCGCGACGACGCAGGCACAGGCGCAGGCGCAGGCCCAAGCGCAGATGCAGCAAAGACTGCTTGCGGCTCTGAAGCAGCAGCAGCAGCAGCAGCAGCAGCAGCAGCAGCAGCAGCAGCAGGGCTACGGTGATAGCCCCAAAGGCGGCGCAGGCGGAGGCAGTGCCACGAATAGCGCCGCCCAGCTCCAAGCGAAGCTGGCGGCTGCAGTGCAGCAGCAGCAGCAGCAGGACGGCGACGGCGACGAAGAGCCGCCCGCAAGATCGCCCGCCGGCGGCCTCGCGGGAGGCGCGGGCAGCAGCAAGGGAAGCCGCTCCAACTATGACCCGCGCAGGGATGCGACAGGGTTCGAGTTCGATCTTCAGGCCAACAGCCGAGGGCCCAACAAGGTCAGCAACAAGAAGGTGGTAAACAAGAAGGCATTGGCCGGCAAACGCGGCGTCCAGCGGAAGCAGCGCCAGTGGTGGTGCCTCTTCATGTGCCGAGCGTGAGAGGCAGCGCAGCAACAACCCTCCTAGCCTTCAGCGCGGCGTGGCGGGCCGGATGGCCACGCTGTGATCGCTGAGGTGTCGTGACTCGTTTGGGACCCACCTGACGTGTTTCGCGTTAAGTACCTCGGACTTGTGCGATAGTGTGTGTTTTCGCCCGGGGCGGCCCGGTCCCCCGGCCGCGGGCCGGGCCCGGAAGAGCGGAAGTTCGCGCGCGCCGCCGCCGGACCATGATCCATGTATGAAACTCCAAATGCGAACTGGCTAGTCTGATCGTATCATTTAGACTTACAGTTCAGTATCAGCTCGATACAGTTGTTTACGCTGCGAGCCTCTGAACTCACCCCCCGCCCGCGCCCACCCAAAGGCTACGTTTTGCATGGGCGGGGACCATGCTCGGCGGACGGTTGATAAACAGATTTCGAGCCACCTTACCAGACCGGCGGCTTGTACTCGAGCTCGAAGCCGCCTCCGTAGAGGCCTGCTGGGCGTGCCGAGACTGGGATGGCCGCTGATCCCGGTCGCGTACGTATGGGCGTGGTGCCAGTGTGGGTCGGCGACGGCGTGGTGGCCCGGGATGCGCGGGCTGTGTTGCTGGCGCGTGGGGTGCGCGGGGGACTCGGGGTGCTGCCGTCGCTTTCTGGGCTGGCGTGCGGCGTGGGTGTAACGGCGCGCTTGCTGAGCAGCATCGTGCCCGGACTCTCGGGCCGCGACCGAAGTGCCGATCCTGGTACCTCAGTAACATTGAACTCGAGTTCTGCTGCGATCTCCGCCGACGATCTCTCTCGATCTTTGCTCCTGATGCCGGTGGCTGTGCCAGGTCGTGTGGTTGGCGTGGACAAGAGCGGCCGTCGAGCGATGGCCGTCGAAGGGCGGGCAACCGACCTGACCGGAGGCGGACTCGATGGGCGGGTCCCCGGGCCAAACTCCGGCATGATCGACTGCGGAAGCCAGTCGACGGGGAGTTGATTTGGGCTCATCGAGCGAGGGAAGTACGGCAGCCGCGAGCCGCGAGGCGAAGGGGGCGAGCTCGCCCCTTCCGCAGCCCATGCGGCCAGCGCCCGCGCCGCGTCCCTAGGCGGCGAGGCGCGGGCGTTGTCGAAGCTAAAGAGGCGTGGCGTGGTAGGCGGCGACTTCTTTAGTCGCGGCTCGAACGGCGGCGAAGGCGTGGGAAGCGCGTGTATACGAAACTGGCCTGCCACGCGAGGCTGAGCCTTTTGCGGCCGTTGCGACGTCCGTGGGCTCTGCGCGATTGCGGTCGCCGGCCTTCGAGGGCTGGTGGGCACGGCCGTAGGACTGACTAGGGCACTGCCCACAACCTGAGGCCCCCGCCCCCCGGCGTGCGTCTGTTGATAGGCGGAGTGCAAGCCCTGTCGACGCGCCGCCTGGGCGGCGGCGGAGCGGCGATTACGCTCAATGTGGTCTATATGGTAGCTTAATTTGGGAGCCGCGGTGGCGGTGGCGGTGGCAGCGATGCCTGCTGCGTAACTTATCCCCTCGAGCGGCCGGAACCTGGGCGGCACGCCTCTTTCTGAGACGCGCTCGAGGAGCAGCGATAGGAAGGCCGCGTACTCGGCGGGTGCCATGCTTGTACAGTGGCCGTCGGCAATATCGAAGATCAGCGACAGTAGTTTGACGCGTGGGAGTGAGCGACAGCAGCTCGAGCGCGTGTGAACGAGGGGGCGAGAACAGACGATGCGATCCCAGTCGGCCGTTACATGTTCTTGTGCACTCTCGAGATCAAACGGTGGAGGCAGCAGCGCCTTCCGAATGCGCAGCATCAATTGGAGAAACGGTGCGTAATTGATGGTATCTGTTGATTCGGGTCCATCGGCTTCTGGTGGACAGCATGAGCGTGCCGCTAGACCCCACCAGCGGTTGAGCTGCTCGCGAACATCATCGTGCTGCTGGAACTTGTGGCGTAGCGTGGCGGCAGATATCGCTGGCGGTGTAGTGCCTGGCGCGTGGCGGTATGATGGTTCGGTCCACATACCGTGGCCGGCGGAAGCCCGCCAACCGTCCGTCGTCTTCTCTCGCGAGTGCACGCTCACAGCACACTGCCGCTTGCGGTGTGCTTCCTCTAATTGTCTTGCGGCAGCTATCTCGGCCCATTCCGACCACTTGGATGCGCTGCGATCATGACACCAGAGGTCGTCCGCCTCAGCGGCAGCGCTGCTCGCCGACGCGACCATTGGCAAGGGTTCGCTCGAGCCGCGGTGCAGGGCGACGGCTGCGTCCGTCGGCTGCACGACGTTCCTTATTGCAAGACCAGGCGGAGAAGTTGTTGGCGGAGTTGTCCAAAAAAGGTTCAATGTCTCGATGTGTCGTTACTTATGCCAACGACGATGTGAGAAACGGTCGCTCTGAGAGGGGGTGTCACAAAACCTCCTCCACAAAGAGTGCTACCGCCGGCTTCCCCATCAATATTACTACAGAGAGTTACCCGACCGTCTGGACTTCTACTGCTTCTCCTGTGTGGCTTCTGCCTCGTCCGCACGCAAGCTGTTCAATCGCTTGAAGGCCGCCTCGATACGTCGTTGCCGTTTGGTGCCCTTGGTTGCCAGGTTGATCGAGAAGTCGGGATGCAGTAGCCGCAGCACCTTGCGCACGGCGCTGCTCATCTCTGCATCCGTCGCCGACTCGGCAAGCCCCAGCGCATCCATGAGCGACCGGCTGCTATGTGCGAGGATGCGCCGCGCGGCCACGTCGCGTTCCCTCGCCTTGGCGCTGCGCGAAGCAGCCAGGGCATGCTCCTCCTCTGAAAGTCCATCGTCCTCCACTTCCTCACCCTCCGCCTCCTCGTCCTCGTCGAGCGCGCCCTCATCGCCCTCAACGGTCGTGCCGCGCCACTCGGCGTAAGGATCGGTCGGCGCCCGCTGCTCTGCCGCCTGCTGTCTGCTGCTCTGCCAGCGGTCTTTCATGCGCCTGGCGGCCGCCTCACTGCTATTCCTCTCCGCCTCCTCGGCATCGAGCCGCCGCTGCATGCGTACGCGTAACTCCGCATCATCCGCCGCCCACTTGCGCCGCTCCTCTTCCTCGGCCTTCTCCGCCGTCGTCTTCGCCTTAGCTTCCGCGGCCACGCTCGCCCTCTTGCGCGCCGCCTCGCGCTTCTCGCGCTGCTTCTCGCGCTTTAACCGTGTCTCGAAGTGCGACCTGGCCTGCTTCTCGCGCTGCTTCTCATTCTCCCGCTCGCGGAGCTGCGCGCGCTTCTTGTGCTCGGCCGCCAGCTTGTCGGCCGCCAGCGTCGCAGCACAAGGAGCGGCAGGCTCTACCTTGACGAGGTTGCGCCAAGGTACGTCGACCGGCGTGCCCATCACCCCTCGAATGCGATCGAGTTCTCTAGCGCTCTGCGGACGTGGACTGCCGCCACGCGGGCTCGCAAATCGTGGCGTTAGCGCCTTGCGAGGCGAGGCCGCGCCAGCAGATCGTGGCGAAGCCAAGCGAGCAGAATGCGGCGAAGCTAAGCGAGCAGAATGCGGCGAAGCCAAGCGAGCAGAATGCGGCGAAGCCAAGCGAGCAGAACGTTGCGCACCAGCCTGTGGCGACGAGCCTCGGGCGCTACGCGTGCTGCCTGCAAACGGCGGTGATGGCGGCGCTGGTGGTAAGGCGCGTAGCGGTGGGACTTTCTTCGGAACATCCAACGTTTTGGCGGCAGCGTTGGATGCCATGAGCGCCGCGCCGCTGCAAGCCAAGAACACCAAGAACCCAATTTGAGAGTGAACTACATTAATAATTGTATGAGGTACGTACGTGGGCTTTGAAGGTGTTAACAACTCGGCTGTTAATATCGGGTGTTAACACTCGGCGGCTTTCGGATACTCGGAACGCTGAACGCTGAACGCTGATCATTCAAGATTCAACATACAACATCCGCTCGTAACGAAATCGAAGGCCAGGATCGAACTAGGTTGTACATGTTTAAACATGTACCGATACATGTAGGCTCGCTACTGGGCTAGTACTCGCTAGTTGTTGTCATGCTTGTTGTCCGTGTAGCGTGTTGATGAATTGTTGAATGGAGAATGGTGTTGGTGAATCTTGAATGGTGAATGGTGAATGTTGAATGCAGGACCCGTAGCGGCTGACGGCGGGGCGGCTGAACGTGAACGCATACATATAAACATATCGAAGGATGTTCGATGTTGGTACTTGTTGCACGATGCCGCGACTGAAACAACATACAGCAACTCATAACGCAAGCGTCGTTCTGCGATCTGCGTTGTGTCAGGACTCAGCATTCCTTGTGTGAGAGTGTGGTGTGGGTTTGAGACTTTGAGTCTGGTGAGGCGACAGTGCAGGGGCGGACTTGGAATTGAAATCCCGGAATTTCGGAATTGTAATCCTAGCCCCCTCGAAATCCATGACGTTGAAATTCCCAGATTCCAACAAAAGTCGTGGAATCGGGAATTTGAGTCTCAAACTCGGAAACTGGGAATTGTAATCCTAGCCTATACTGTCCTCCCCGTACACTCTGTCGGGAAATGTAATCCTAATCTTGGAATCTGGGATTTTCACTGGGTTTCCAATGCCACTGGGGGCCGGATTTGCAAATGGGAATTTCGGAACTTCACAAAAGCGGGTGCATCGTCTATACTCCCGCAACCCGCATTTTTCCATGTTGCGACCCAAGCATGCGGGTGCTGGCGTCGTCGATCGCTGGCAACCGCCAGACTGGAAGCCTCCTCCTCGGAGCCTCGACGAGCTCCCAACGACTACAATTCCGGGCCCGTTGGGCAAGGGAATGATCTCCGGGCTATGCATCGCGCGCACGGGCCTCAAAGATAAGAAGGGTCGCGTGCTCAATGAAGTCGGGCTCTTCCTCGGCCAAGGACGCGACGATGTGGCGCGCGGCGACTTTCTCTGCATGGTCAAAGGTGTGCAAGTCTACGGCGAGTTGCTCGACGACACGCACGCGATGAAGATCAGCGACACCTTGTTCGTCGTCCCGCTTCGACGAAGCGACGCGCACATCTGGTCAAGTGCCAACGAGCCCGAATTCGGTAAGGTCGCGAATGCAAAGTTCATCGCGCACTACGCTGGACATGAAGTCAGAAGCGATCTGAGCGCCAAGGACAGCATCATAGCCGTGCTCGCTCTCTACGCGGCCGAAGTCATTCGTGCCGGCGATGAGATTTTTGCGCATTACGGCTCAGATTACGAGGGCCTGAGAACCTACCAGCCTGGCGAAGCGGCCGTTCTCCTGAAGCGCGACATCCCATTCGAGCAATACCCTTCGGAG
>Ga0210239_101271_pt1 | contig 19952 bp, 24 predicted proteins | sample ChrtobMetP5a_0mM_FD_155451 | JGI IMG/M metagenome (GOLD analysis project Ga0210239, IMG submission 155451) | Chrysochromulina tobin associated microbial communities from unialgal haptophyte culture, Seattle, Washington, United States - P5a_0mM | ecosystem: Host-associated > Algae > Haptophytes >... | reverse complement strand
CCGCGGCATGCAGGACGCGTTCGTGATGCACGTGACGGCGTCGGGCGCCATCGACTGGGTCGTCCAAGCGGGCGGCACGTCTTATGACGGCGGCTTCGGCATCGCGCACGATGGCGCGGGAGGTGCTTTCGTGACGGGCGACTTCAGCGGCGAGGCGTCGTTCGGTTCGACGTCCCTCACAAGCCGCGGCGTGCAGGACGCGTTCGTGATGCACGTGACGGCATCGGGCGCCATCGACTGGGCCATCCAGGCGGGCGGCACGTCTTATGACGGCGGCTACGGCATCGCGCACGATGGCGCGGGAGGTGCTCTCGTGACGGGCTACTTCTACAGCGAGGCGTCGTTCGGCTCGACGTCCCTCACAAGCCGCGGCATGCAGGACGCGTTCGTGATGCACGTGACGGCGTCGGGCGCCATCGACTGGGTCGTCCAAGCGGGCGGCACGTCTTATGACGGCGGCTTCGGCATCGCGCACGATGGCGCGGGAGGTGCTCTCGTGACGGGCTACTTCAGCGGCGAGGCGTCGTTCGGCTCGACATCCCTCACAAGCCGCGGGGAGTACGACGCGTTCGTGATGCACGTGGCGGCGTCGGGCGCCATCGACTGGGCCGTCCAAGCAGGCGGCACGTCTTATGATCGCGGCTACGGCATCGCGCACGATGGCGCGGGCAGTGCTCTCGTGACGGGCTACTTCACCGGCGAGGCATCGTTCGGTTCGACGTCCCTCACAAGTTTCAAGGGATCAGCAACTTGCTTCGTTGCATCTCTCATTCCGCCGCCCCCCCTTCCACCCCTGCTTCCACGCCCGCCGCCAGCGCGTGATGCTAAGGCACCGCCACCAGGCTCTCCATCTCTCACTCCGCCGCCCCCCCTTCCACCCCTGCTTCCACGCCCGCCGCCAGCGCGTGATGCTAAGGCACCGCCACCAGGCTCTTCATGGACACCACCCTCGACAACAGCTACGCCTGACATGGTGGCGCCTCGCTTCGACGCGACGGCAGCCCTCACCTCCGCGATTGCACTTGCTCTTGCGCTGCTTTTGGCGTGCGGCTATCGCCGCTATCGCCGCCTGGCCGACAATTTTCGAGTGTCGCGTGACCGCGCCCAGCTCGACCTGCACATACTCGAGCACCGCTTCATGCAGCACACATATCCGCAATGCGAGGACTTGCCTGGAGCTCCGCGCCCGTCTGTATCGCCACCCAACTCGATCCCGCCCGGTCCTCCCTCCTCTAGTGGCAGTAGTCATCGCGGCAGCAACGGCTTCGGTGCTGGGAGCGTGATCGACGAGGGGACACTCGCTGCCATCTTCATGGCGCCCTCTCGGGAAGTGGGGCTGGCCAAGCTGCGCCCTGATCTCGACAGGGCTATGCCCAAGCAGAGCGCTGACAGCTTCGAGGTGTGCTGTGGGAAGCTGTACGTGCTCTCACGCGTGAGCAGCAAGATGGCGCCAGACGCATCGTTCGCCAAGGCACAAGAGATCACCGATGCCCTGAGCCGCGAGTGCTCGACGGCTAGCCGCACGGCAGCATCGCTCGTCCTCGGCCTCAAGCGCATCTTCGAGGAACGGATCCTTCCGAATGGTGCGCTTGCTCATGTCATCGAGCATGACTTTAGGCTGCCCGCCGGCGAGGTAGGGGCGCTTCTCGACCGGTACCGTTGGCCAGACGACGCCAAGCGTCGGCACGTGATGATCATCTTGCGCAAGACCTTGGAGGCGGTCTTGGAGTTCCGCGGCGCAGTGGATGCCGCCGTGTTGGGCAATGGGAGCGCCGTGTTGGGCAGTGCGAGCCTTCAGGAGGTTGGGCAGTGGGAGCGCCGTGTTGGGCTCACTGTGCAGCATTCGCACGGCCGTTTGATCCAGACCATCGAAGGGGTGCTCGACGAGCATGCGAAGCGTGCGGATCCAACGGAGGCGCTGGGTGGGCGCATCTTCAGAGCGGTTGCGGACTGTGCGATTGCGCATGCGGCGGCGGCGAAGGCGGCGGCGAAGGCGGCGGCAGAGGAAGCGGCGATTCGCAGCGGCGAAGGCAGAGGCTGCGGCTGCGGCGAATCATCAGCGGAGGCAGCGGCGATGCGTGCTCTGGCAGGGCTGCAGATCTCGCCTCAACCTCCCACGTTCTCGCCTGATCTCGCGGCATTGCAGATCTCGCCTCAATCTCCCCTGATCTCGCCTGATCTCGCGGGTCTGCAGATCTCGCCTCAGCCTCTCCCACCCCTGCCGCACCCGTAACCCCACGCCAGGCGCTGGCCCGCGTGGGATTTGGGTGGAAAGCGGCGGCCATAAACACTAGCCGCCGATCTGTGTTCTGCGGAACAGCTCTGCGTTTGGGCTGGGCGCGCACGTGCTGCGGGGTGAGTTCTAGTCTACCCACTACCGTACCCGCCCCATGCCGTACGTACTATCTGAATCTGTATGATTTGTAAACGTAGCGTACCGTGTGCATGGGACTTTTCACGAACACACGATCGAAGGGAGCTCGAATTCTCTTGTGCTGCTGCTCTCCCCAGCGGGGGCGCTATGGGGGATGGGCCCGATCGGGGGGGCGCTGGCGCTGTGTCCAAGTGGAGGAGCCATTGGGCAAGCGCGGCGCAGCGCGGCTACGGGCCAGTACTGCGCTCTACCTGTGACATCCAGACTGTAAGAGAGATATTATTCGGAATTATGGTGGCGGGTGGCGGTGGGGTATCGGCCTTCACATGTCGTTATATGCGAATGACGGTGCCGAGCACCGCAGGGCCGAGTTTCTGCTGCGTCCCTGGTCCTTGGCTGATCGCATGCGTCCCTGGTCCTTGGCTGATCGCACCTTCGTCGGCTGCCGCGCCTCCGTCAGAGGTCGTACGATGATTGCGATCTCGCCCGATCTCGTCCGATCTCGTCCGATCTCCGTCAGAGGTCGTATGAGGGGTCCTAGGGGTGGTGCGTGCCATGGTGGGCGCCTCAAGCCCTGCCAGCCTCCTCACGCCGGAAGAGCGCCCTGCCGAGCACTCGCATGCGGCCGCCTCACTCGGCGGTCGAGAGGAGGAGCGCCGTGCCGAGCGCGCACCAGGGTGCGATGTCGCGGCAATGGCTCGCGTCGGCGGGCTGTGGTCGCACGGGGCGTTGGCGGTGGTGCCGCGCAAAGATGTCTCGGCCGTTAGCTCGGGCGTTATCTCGGCTGTTAGCTCGGGCGTGATCTCGGCCGTTAGCTCGGGTGTTTCCTCCGATGGGCCCTCGGATGAGCCAGAGCCAGCTGGCATCGAAGGCCCTAGACCCACAGGTGTGCTCGGGGCGGCGCTCGGCACGGCGCTCGACCTCAAATTGTCGGACAATGCCTTGACGAGGTCGGCAATCTGATTGACCGACGACTCTATGCGATCGAAACGGTTGGTCGTGTGTTCGTGATCAATTCGGATCCTATCGGCGAGCCGAGCCTGGGCTTCTTGCAACTCCTGGATACGATTAGGGGCCTGTGACGCCGCGCCCTTCACCTGCATGCGACGTGACAGCGGTCATCTCGCATCAGCGAGGCCATCCGAGAGGCCATCAGGGGCGATCTCGCTGCAGCTCACCCGGAGATCGCGCCTGTACTGCTCGAGAGCATTCTTCTCGACGTTCTTCATCAGCTCGATCACACTGGTGGTGCAGTTCTGGGAGAAGCCCCTTTCCGGACCGCCCGTGCGTTCAGAAGTGAGGCCGCAGAGGTGCAGCCAGCTTGCGATCTGGTAGGCGAGACACGCTCGAATCGGGCATGCATGAGTAGGGCACTCTGACTCTCAGATGCAATCCGATCCGAGACCGTCCGAGATGCAATCCGATCCGAGACCGTCCGAGGTGCAACCAGATCCGAGACCGTCCGAGATGCAATCCGATCCGAGACCGTCCGAGACCATCCGAGGCAATCACACCTTGTAAATGAACGAGACGCTCCACTTTATGGGGCCCTTGAAAAGGTGTTCGAGCAAGTTGAGCGGTGGTGGGAAGAGGGAGCGCATGTCCTTGAACTCGAGGATCACGCCCACGCGGCGAAACTTGCGATAGTTGGTGGACTTATCTTTCACAGACTCGTACTGCGTCGTCATCTTGGCAATGAGCCTACGGAAAAAAAAGCGATGACCGAGGCTCTCAGAGGCACTCAGAGGCACTCAGTCAGGCGCAATCAGAGGCTCATCATACAGGTTGACGATGTAGATCGTGGTGAAGGCAGAGTAAAAGTACTGGACCGTAATCAGCATGCCGCCCATCAGCCCCTGGCTGGGCGTGTACGTGTCGCCAAGGAGCTCGTAGGTGTACTCGATGTCGAAATCGCCCAGAATCGCTCGGAATCCGTACCAAAACGGGCGAAGGAAATAGCGAGGGTCGGAGCCGCCGATGGGCGCGAGGCCTGCAAACGCGGCGCCGAAGCCAATCGCCGACCACACGATCATCAGCAGGAGCCATTTGGAGCCCGAAAACATGGCAGACCTGCCATATTAGGGCAGTCGAAGCGGACGGAGGGCGATTCCAGATTAAGCCATCGGTAGACCATACCATGGTACATGCAGGGTCGTCATCAGTGGTCATTAGCGGTCATCAGTGGTCATCAGGACCATACATACAGGGTCATCGGATGGCAAGCATATGGTGCAATCTTGGTGCAATCAATCAGCGCACAAGGATTGTGCTGAGCTCCCCAATCAATCAGCGCACAAGATTGTGCTGAGCTCCCCAATCAATCAGCGCACAAGATTGTGGTGAGCTCCCAATCAATCAGCGCACAAGATTGTGGTAAGCTCCCCGACAGCGGGAAGGACGGCTAGGTAGTCCCAAAAGCGGATGAAGACAAAAATGGTCGAGGTAGCGAAGCCGCACTGCACAAGCTGCATGAGACCATCGATTCGCGTGGCGCTTGGTGGCAGTCAGTGCCAATCAGAGGTAGTCGGTGGACAGAAATCAGTGGTAATCAAGGGTCATCCGTGGCAATCACCTGCATGAGATAGTCAATCTGTTGTGTCTCTAGCCCCAGCCGACCAGTCGACAGAGAGGCCGACATCAACGCACCGCTCGGCATGGCGTGCGCCGAGTCGATGCCATCATACCAGATGACGATACGAATCCCGAGCACGCTCATCATGGTACACACGTTGAAGGCATCCAGCAGATTCCACACGTCACGAAAGTAGGTGCTCCCGTTATGGTAACACTGTGCCAACAATGAGTGGCAATCATTCGCAGTCAGCGGCAATCATTCGCAGTCAGCGGCAATCATTCCCAGTCGGCGTCAATCAGTTGCACTCGGGGGCCATGCAGTGGCCCTCCGCAGCACATCCGTGGCGATCCGCGGTCATCAAGCCACACCTGTTGCAATCAGAGGTCATCAAGCCACACCTGTTGCAATCAGAGGGCATCGGAGGTCATCAAACCACACCTGCTGTAACTCCTCGACCGCCCGGCCGACCACATAGGCGTAGATGAGGAACTCAATCAAGATGGGCGCGTTGAGCTTGTTCGGTAGCAGTGTGTAGAAGTGGGTCGATCGGTGGGCCCACGAGCTGATCCTTTCATTTGCCTGCGACTCATCGCGGAGCTGCAGGGCTGTGGGCATGATGATGATGAAGAGCGTCGCGTGCTGCAAGAAGAAGGCGGTGTGCACCATGAACTTGACGCGCGGGATTTCGAAGAAGCCCCCCCACTCATTCACCCAGAACGCGCGGTAGCTGCGGAAGAGTTGCTCGATCTCCCTCCATGTATCTCGCGACAACTGCACCTCTTCCCTCACGAATGATCGTAAACTGAAGCCGCGCTGCGAGCCGGTTGAAAATTCTTCGTTCTCGATTGAATCTCTGTAGTCTATTTCGACGCCACGGCCGCGAGCCTCTGCCTGCTTCTTGGGAGCGATCTCGGCTCGATCTGCCTGCGTCTTGGGAGCGATCTCGGCTCGATCTGCCTGCTTCTTGGGAGCGATCTCGGCTCGATCTGCCTGCTTCTTGGGAGCGATCTCGGCTTGAGCTGCCTGCTTCTTGGGAGCGATCTCGGCTTGAGCTGCCTGCTTCTTGGGAGCGATCTCGGCTCGAGCTGCCGAAGGATCCTCGGCGAGTCTCAGCTGCACCAGTGGGGGAAGGAAGTAGCTCGTCAAGCCAAGTGTGCCCAAATCTAAAATGTAGATGACCGCCTGGGAGGACGAAGCACAATCACGTGAAACAAGGTGCAATCAGGTGCAATCGGGTGCAATCGGGTGCAATCGGGTGCAATCAGGTGCCCAGATCGGAGGATGTAGATGACCGCGTGGGAGGGCGAAGCACAATCGAGTCGACTCAGGGGCGATCAGGTGCCATCAGGTCTTCTTGGGGTCTTATTGGGGAACCATCCGTAGGAGTTCGCGCGTGCCTGGATGACGAGCGCCACCGTAGTTGTCGTCGGCAGGATCATCGCCTTCGAACCGACGTACTCGCCGTGGTAGTAGCGCTCAAGCAACTCCTGGCAGTTCGGCGTCGCCACGAAGAATCGGCACGGGAGATCCTGATCACAGGCCTCATCCATCACCGACTTCTCCCACACCTTGTGAGGTCCCTTTTGAGGAACCATCGTGAGCAGTTGCATCGCCGCATCCTTCTCGATCAAGTTGAGCACGCCGCACGCCCAATCCTCGTACTCGAGGGCGTGCAGATTGGCCTGCACGCCGTCATCGTCGAGGTCCTTGGCAATCTTATGGAGTAGACGGGATGCAATGATCGCGGCGCGGATGGGCGAGGTGGTCTTGTGCCAGAGCATGCGTGCGATACTATCTTCCCCAGTGAGCACCGCCCACATCATCAAGTCGGTCCAATCTGGTTTGAGGTCTGCATACCGACGACCAGCTGAGGCTCCGCCAAGTTTGGCACCCATTACGGTGCCGAAAAGGTTTGCGGCATTCTGCCCCACCTTCTGCAGCTCTTCGGCGGCCCGCTTGGACTGTTTCTGGAACCCATCAGCGGCAAACTTGGACTGCTGCATCAGCTTCTCCGCCGGTCGGCAGGAGGCCAGGAGCGACGGGGGATTCCCCCGGGAGTGGTCCTCGGCATGCAAGTGCTCACCATGGCGCCCACCTCTTCCCCACAGGTAACTGGAGTGGTCCTCGGCGCGACCATCGGAGCGCTGCATAAATGGTGAATACCACTGGTGCCGCGTCTCCATGACTGCCAAAGGAAGCATTACGTCCGATACGGAGTCAAGAGAGCTTGGGGAGAGAGAAAAGTCCGTCGGGGAGCACTGTGAAAGGTCCGCCGGGGAGCGCGCAGAGGACGTCTGCAATTTGCGACACGTCGTCTTCCACAGCGAGCGCCGAGTCTGCGTCAAGGCTTGCCGATGGAGCTGGTACCTGCAATGAAGAGGCATCAAGAGGCATTAAGAGGCATCAAGGAGGGAACATCCATACGCAATCACGAGGAATCTCCACAAGCAACTCAGAGCACCCAAGAGGCAATGAACAGGCACACAATCAGCAATTAACGAAATGAACAGGCACTCATTCAGCTATTATCGGAGGGGCCATGAGTGGAGCTGGTACCGTAGATGCGTGTCGTACCCCACGAAACTCCCCGCCCACTCGAGGAGCTCGAAGCCCGAGATCTTGATGTCAATCAAGCCTTCCTTTTCGGCTGACGAATGCCTCAGCTTTCTCCGCGAGCGAGCAAACTTCAGAGATGTCCTCGAAACGGATAAGGAGAAGTTCCTCCTGGGCTGCTTGCCCTTCTCGCCGACTCTTCTCCTGGACAAGCCCGTGTCGCCGACAGACATGCCATCCTGATGGGGCTCCAAGTTTGCTTGTACGAATCGTTGAAAGGCCTGCCAGGGTGTGAGAGAGACGGTTCGGGTCGCCATCACCACCATGGCAATCTGCGGCTATCCGTGGTCATCACCAGTGGTAATCCGCGGCTATCCACGTGTCAATCCGTGTTCGCATCAGCACGATGCGATAAGGATCATTGTCCTATTCACATGCAATCTCGTGCAATCAAGTGCACTCAGCAGCACTGACCTGCACGATGCGAAACGGATCATTATCCTTCCGCCAAAGTTTGTCAAAGTTGACCAACGTCTCATCCGCATTGTAGTCGATCAGCGTCTGCACCACGCGCTCGGCGGCGGCCGACGTAGTGCCGGCGATCAGGGCAGCTTGGAAGGCACGGGTCAACCCTTCGGAGTCAACTGCACTCGACATGGCCAGCTGCCATATTAGGGCGGGCCCACGTGGCTCGAGGACGGACGTGTCAGGCCGGATGCATAGCTGGACCCAATCAAAGGGCCATCAGAGGGCCATCAAAAGGCCATCAGAGGGCCATCAAAGGGCCATCAGAGGGTCATCAGAGGGTCATTAGAGGACCATCAGAGGCCATCAGAGGACCATCAGAGGCCATCAGAGGGCCATCAGAGGGCCATCAATGGGCACTCAGCAGCAGTCTCGCCTGCGACTCGATGACGGAAGGCTCCGACCACTTGACCGCATGCATGATCGCATCGACTGTCGAGGCGCAGTCGTCAAGGATGGCCTCGAGGATGACCACATCCAAATCTTTCTGAGCGCCACCGAGATCCTGCATTGAGGAGGACAGAACTTGATAAACAGTGGCACTCAGTGGCAACAGGGGCTATCTCGAGAGGCAATCATCTCGGGGCTATCTCGAGAGGCAATCATCTCACCTGGGTAGAGTGGAAGAACTTGATCATCTTGGTCTGATTCGCGCCGGTACGCCTCATGCCGAGCTCCTTGACGCGTGGGAACTTTTGGTGCACAGCCTTGAGGTACTTTGGATTACGTGTGCCCGCCTCCGGCAGCGCGCCCCATCTGATGATGAGGAAGGCCATCAGTGGCAATCTGGAACGTGCCCCATCTGATGAGGAAGGACATCAGTGGCAATCTGGAACGTGCCCCCACCTGAAATATTTGTAGATGTCGGTTGCAACGCCGCCCGAGTCGGCGATGATGACGATGGGGCGTTTGTCCTCGAGTGCCTGTAGGATGACGTCGAGAGTGACTGGGCCGCCACCCACCTGCATGCAACGCAATCAGAGACCATCAGTAGGATGACGTCGAGAGTGACTGGGCCGCCACCCACCTGCATGCAACGCAATCAGAGACCATCAGAGACCATCAGAGATCATCAGAGACCATCAGATGGATGCCACTCACCACGACAAGCACCATGGGGACCGGGAGGATGCTATCATCCTCCGCCCCTTTCGCCGCTTGTTCATCGCAGATCCGCCTCTCTAACGCAGCACGAAACATGATCTCACCTGATGAGGGAAGCCATCATAGGTCATCAGAGGTCATCAGAGGTCATCAGAGGTCATCAGTGGTCATCAGAGGTCATCTGAGGTCAACTGAGGTCATCGAGCTGGCTCACCGCCAAAAGTCCCCTCCGTCCCGTCATCCACGAGCAGAAAGTGGGAATGGTTCGGATCAAGGTCGACGCGATTCTTGTGAGCCAAACCATTTTGCCGCTGATGGAGAATGGCATTCTTGGCGTGACCGTGCCAAGATTCTCGGCTCGGCCCCACAGAGCCCTCGGCGGCGGACATCTCATAAGACGCGACTGTCATCGGCAGGTGGCGCAAGAAGAGAGAGAGAGGGGGAGAAGTCGTCAGAGCCTATCAGAGGCACTCAGTGGCCATCAAGTCATCAAGTCCACTCACCGATCCCTGACGCGTTCATAAGGAGTTGCTCATGATTATGGACCACGCCCATAGTCGAAATACCAAGGCAGACGATCGGGTCCTCGCTCTCACGCACCGTCTGGCCGACCAGCTGCATGATGCCAGCGCACGTGCCGCCCGTGATGATCCACGCGTTCGTCCGCCGCGCGGCCTCGGCCAGCCCACGCCGGAAGATCAACTTTGGCAGCGACTTGAGCTCGTCGATTGTGCCCAGCGCGGCGCCCGTGACCGAGATGATGACCGGTGGCGGCTCGAGGTGCCACACTTCCGTGAGCAGCTTGAACACGTCATCCATGTTGGTGTTGGCCGACACGGCCGCCCACTTGGCCGACTCGCGCTTGGCGCCAGGGAAGCGCAGTGCGCCAACACTAGCCCTCTTGCCATCGTGCAATTTCAAGCGCGACAACAACAAGCTGTCGACAGGTTGGGGTCCAGCTCTCCTCCTGTTCTCTCTTGTACGCTCCCTCGAGTTTGTACCGTCTCCAAAGTCTGGCGCGGCCATGGCCAGACCTTGGCGAAGGGCGTCAGAGGGCGTGCGAACCACGGGGCCCGGGGGAAGTTTCGTCGGAACGCGTGAACGCCACCTTCTCGTCAGACACCGAAACCACCATCAAATCGCTCCCCCCCCGCTTTTCTGTCGACATTAGTCAGTCAGACAGTCAGTTTCGTCGCGGTCCCCCCGCGCGCACTACACCTCCGCGCCCTAATGTGATATGAGGGGTGGGGGAGTACGTGCCCGCGCTCACGCGTGCGTTGCCTTGGGCCGGTGTGTGGCCTTCGGTCGGCCGAAGATGAGCGTCTGGGGACACGCTGGTGCACGGAGCGCGCCTGCCAAAGTTGCATGCATTTCATTCACCACATCCCTTTTTTGGTACCTATCTGATGTTTCTGTTTCACCGTCTCGACGGACGGCTCCGCTCCCCTCGGTCAACACAAGTACTGAGTACTCGCTCGCCTGTGGGATCCACCACGCCCAAAACGCCGCCTCCCCCGCACTCTGTGTGAAACTATAAACATTGGCTGTGAAACGGGTGTGAAAACCGGCACCGTCGCGGCTTCGGTCGTCGTTCGGGTTGAGTGTGTTGTTCGTGGGTTTGAAAGGTTGTGAGGTTCGTCTGTGTGGTCCGTGTGCCTTTGTGCGTCCGTGCGTCCGCGTGTCCTGGGGTGTGTGTCCCGGCTCCCCGGTGTCTTTTTACCGCTCCCGTAACTATACGTCGGAAAGGGGTGGGGGAGTAAGTGCCCGCGTCTCACAGGACGGCTCCGCTCCCCTCGGTCAACACAAGTACAGAGTACTCGCTCGCTGGGCTACACATTAGCTAGAGACCGGTAAAAAGGGAGCCGGGACACACACGGGACTCACGGGGACACACGCCACAAGCGGGGACCGGATCACACAGACTCGAACCTCACAACCATCCCAACCCACCAACGCACCCGCACGCACGACCTCGCCGCTCGCGACGACCGAATCGCGAATCCGCGGCTGACGCGGTCTGCCTCGGTCTGGTTTCTTTCTAACTAATGCAATTGTGAATTGACAGTATATCCATCTAAATGAATGTTGATGTTCAATGATCAATATCGGACTTTCGAGCATCGAGCGACGGAAGCGGCTCACGTCACCGCACACAAGAGACCAGTCGTGACCTCGTGTGTCGACGTGTGGTCCGGATTTCGTTTCGATTGATCACATCGTCGACATGGATCCAAACACGCTCAGATGCTGCTACGATGCCTCGCCCCCAGGCGCCAGCAATGGGAGCGCGAGACGGTTCGGACAAGTAGACCCACTTCGGACGAGAAGCGTTCGGACAAGACCGAAAATGCATCCTCACGTGATCTCGTCGTGAGCCGTCCCATATCATGTTGAAGAATCTTGAGGACGTACTCATGTTGACGAATCTTGAGACGCGAGGCTCGCAAGGCGCTGCATGGAGGTTTTTCCGCCCTTAGTTCGGCGCACCAAGCCGCTGACGCTGCCGGCCGCCGCGCCGTACTCCGACGCCGACGAGGAGGAAGCGTTCTGAGCGCTCGCAATCAACTCTTCAACGCGCCTTGCACTGACCCTCCTGGCGGCCTTCTTTCTGGATTGGCGACGAATCTCGGCGGCGAGCTCAGCCGGTCGGTAGCCCTTCTCAACGACGCAGTCGACGTACGGAAGCTTTCGCATCTCCTCCTGCGCCACGCACGACGCCATCGGACAGGTATATATATGCAATCAGGGGCACTCAGTGTCACTCGGAGGCACTCAGAGACACTGGGGAGCAGTCGGCTCACCTGCTCTTCTCGCGACGCGGGGCAATCATGGGTAATCATGAGTAATCAGAGGCGCTAAGAGGCACTCGGGGGCCTTCAGTGGTACTCAGGCGCACTCGTTGGCAATCAGCTCACCTGCATCTCCCGCGACGAAGCCGTCACAACGCACGCATACCCGTCGTACCCCGCTTCCGCCGCGCGTCGCAGCAGCTCTATCCCGTCAATCTCGGGGTGGCCGAGATGATTATCAACGAAGAGGACGTCCGCGGGCCGAATCGGCTGTCCAAATTAGGAAACGATCCGAATAAGAAACACCACATCTCAGTGGCAATCAAGGGTACTCAGTGGCAATCCAGGGTACTCAAGTGGGGATCATCAGAGGCCCTCCGAGGCAATCAGAGTGGCGATTAGTGGCCATCACACCTGCCCGGCAGGTAGCAGCTCAAGAGTCGTCACGTCACGTCGTCCCATAGCGACATCCACAAACACATCGAGCTCCGCCGCACTCGCGCCCATCGCCCCCGAGCGCGCACGGTCCTGACGAGGACGGCAATTACATGCAGAGGTCATCAGAGGCACTCAGACGCCAACAGGGGCCAGCTGAGAGAGGCCGTCCAATGCAATCCTAGCCGATCAGTCGCAATCAGTCACACTCAGTCGCCCTCAGTCGCTCACCGCGCCCAGCGCATGCTCAAAGAAGATGGTGTGTGCAATCCGGAGGAACGCGTCGTCATCGATGGCGATACACACGAGTGGCGTGACGAGTGGATCCGACGTCGGAGTGGACGAGGTCGAACTGACGTCGTCTGCATTAGGGAGACGCGCCGTTGTGAGCATGGGCTCCTTTGACGGAACTTCAGCGGAGCAGTTGCGGAGCGCCGTCATGGGCACTCCTTCGGTCACGGCGGCAGTTGAGGCGTCGGGGTGGACTCCAAGTCGCATCATCCCCAAGGTGGTCGAGTGGTCAGGTTCAAAGGAATGGCTCGTCGAGGGCGTCTCTCCCTGTGGGGATTCGGGAAGGGGAGGTTGGGCGCCGTGGTGAGCACTTGCATGTGCGAGGAGGTGCGACGGTCAGAGCGCCATGCTGAGCGCGCCGTGCTGAGCTCACCTTCTTGGAGTCGGAAGGGGAGTCGCAGGTAGAACCGCAAGTGGAGCTGAAAGGCTTTGGTGACTCGTCATTCGTGGGGAGGAGCGCATGGAACGACGTGTGCCCGGAGCCGTCGGGCTCGGTGGAAAGCGAGCTCATCCACGCACGCCCACCTGCCGCCGCGCACGCCTTCGCGACCGAGTCTAGACCAACACCATCACTCAAGGCCGACGCGCAATGCGCCTTAAACCCAGGCTCGAAGATGCGGCGACACTGCGGAGCGAGGGTGCAATCAGTCGCAACTGGAGTGTCAATCAGACGCAATCACTGACCAATCGCGCACCTGCGTAGGCGTGAGCGGCGCGACCCCAGCTCGATTCTGATTGCAGATTGCAATGTGAAGGAACTGATCGCCCGGGACGGCGCCCTTGGGAATGAAGCCGAGGCAGCCGGTGCTCGATTTTTCTCCGTGCGCCAACGACTCGGCGGACGCCTCGGCGGCGGTTACGGCGGCGGCCTCGATGGTGGCCTCCGTCGCTGTCTCTATCGAGATGCTGACGCGGATCTTCGAGGGGTGGAGGGCGCCGTGGTGAGCATATGGGCGCCGCGGTGAGCGCTTGCATGCGAAAGGGAGGAGGAGGGGCGAGCTCTGGGCGCCGCGGTGAGCGCTTGCATGCGAAGGGGAGGAGGAGGGGCGAGCTCTGGGGCAGCCTGGGGGCGGACCTTGGTGTGTGGCTCGCGGTACTTGAATGCATTCGACGCGGCCTCCTCGATCACCTGATGAGGGATGCCATCAGAATGCACTCAGAGGTGCAATCAGAGGCCATCAGAGATGCAATCCATGCAATCAGAGGCCATCAGAGATGCAATCCATGCAATCAGAGGCCATCAGAGATGCAATCCATGCGATCAGAGGCCATCAGAGGTGAGGTTCGAAGCCGGCTGCTCGAGGACAATATTGAGCACGTTCTTGTCGACGAGCACACGCTGCGAGCAGCTCAGGATGAGCTCGGAGTCGAGATGATGGAAGATTTTGGAGAGCTCGTGCTCCAGATCGCATTCCCACAGCATCGTCGCATACGTATTCGCCTCGAGCTGCACGAAGACCTGATGATGGGCGCAATCAAGGAAGCCCTGAAGATGGGCGTAATCAGGGAAGTCCTGATGATGGGCGCAATCAAGAAAGCCCTGAAGATGGGCGTAATCAGGGAAGTCCTGATGATGGGCGTAATCAAGGAGGCCCTGATGACGGGCGCAATCAGGAAAGCCCTGATGACGGGCGCAATCAGGAAAGCCGGATGATGGGCGCAATCAAGAGGCCATCTGAGTCGACGAGAGAAGGGATGCCTTTAGAGGCCAACGAGGAGGCCTGGGCCGCAATCAGATGCAATCAGATGCAATCAAGGGTCATCGCCTTTAGAGGCCAACGAGGAGGCCTGGGCCGCAATCGCACCTGCCGCCGATGCACCCAATCGATCACAGTCTCGAGCTGTTCCGCAATCAGATGCAATCAAGGGTCATCCGATGCATTCACACCTGCCGCCGATGCACCCAATCGATCACAGTCTCGAGCTGTTCCGCAATCATCTTCAGATGGGCATCGTGCCGCTTCAGCATGCTTGTCATACTCTGCTGCGCCGTCTGCTGCTGCTGATGCTGCTGCGTCTGCGTCTGCGTCTGAGTCTGCGGCTGCGGCTGCGGCTGCGGCTGCGGCGGCGACTCTTGCCGTGTTTGCAGCCCATTAAGGCCGTGGCTGCTGGGCGACATTGGTGGAAGCAGCCGCTCCTCTCGAAACGCCTGATGAGGGACGCAATCATTCACCATCAGAGAAGCAATCAGTGAACCTCAGAGAAGCAATCAGTGGCCATCAGAGAGGCCATCCGTGAACACCAGAGAGGCACAGGATGAGGTCCTCAGTCGCACTCGGTCGCAATCTCACCTGACGCAGCAGCCACACTAGCTGTAGCGACGCCCCGACTTTGCTCTTGATCAGATGGTTCAGTCGGCTGTCTGCGCCGCGCTCTGCCGCGAGGATGTTGCGAGCGCCCTCCGCCCTGGCCGCTCGTGCTTGGTGATAGAGGATCTGGACGTGCGTTTGGAAGTAGGCGTCACGATGGAGCTTGTCGATGATGAACCCAGCGAGCTGGCCGATGACCATTGCCGAGATCATGCAGATCGTCTCGGTCGGCCGTCCCGCCTCGCTGAACGGGGCTGCCATGATGAAGACCAGCGCCATGGAGACGCTCCACACCATTTGATGTGCCACGGAGACGACGAGGAGCCAAAACGCAACGCACGTGATCGACAAGAAGAGGGCGCTCGAGATGAGCAGCAGGAGCGGGAGGCGCGAGCTGTCGTCATCAATGGGGAGCATCAGTGAGATGATGCCCAGCAACCCTTCGAAGGCGATCGCTCGACTCAGGTATAGGTGTGCTCGCATTACTTGGCCTGCCGCCATCAGTCGACGAGCGCAGACGCAGCCAAGAAGCGCTGGGAATCCCAAGCCGACGGGAATCGGCAACCATATGTATTGACTCATCACCGGCGCATAGGTGCAGCCGATGTTCGACGCACAGAAGAGCATCAAGCCGGTTATGACGACACTGTCGCAGGACTTGGCGAAACGCTCGAGGCGGTAGTCGACGTCACCTACGGCCCCGATGGCCTCCTCATCGTCGAGCTCATCAACCATTTTCTTCCTTTCTCGGAAAATTCACGTTTACCTCAACGTCGAGCTCATCATTTTCAGTTCTTCACGTGATGTTTTACCAGTATGCATGGAGGATGGATCAGACATGGATAATGCCCCACCCCCCTATTCAAAATAACCCCGCAGGTCTTTCAAGATTCAAACGCCCTCCCGCCCCCTGTTGCTCCAATACTCCCAATTCTTCTCGGCGGTGACCCCCTCGCGGTACCACATTGTCGCGATCCATTTCTTGCCTTCATGCAGCGGGCAGCCGGTATGTTCAGTGTGCCCATTGTCCATGGGCACCCCCGGCTTCGCGTCGCTGGCGTTGAAGAAGTATCCAAAAAAGAGCATCTGCTTGCGCTTGGGTACGACCTTGAGGCCTACGCGTGTGAAGAGTGTGTAGCCGCCGCGCTCGGCGATGGTGCAATAGGTGAGGCTGGAGGCCACTCTGGATCCGAGGGTGTACGCGTTACCGCGGCACTCGCCATCACAGTGGGGTCGATACTGGTCACCTGTGGGGAAAGGACGCCGTGGTGAGCGCTTGCATGCACACTCGCCATCACAGTGGGGTCGGTACTGGTCACCGTCGTCCTTGTAGTAGACGGCGTTGATGGGCTCCTGCCCAGCACCTTCCTGTACATCGTACCCAGCAATGGTCAGGGCAATTAAGAGGGCAATCAGGGCTCATCAACGGTCATCACCTGTACATCGTACCCAGCAACCTCGCGCGCAAAGGCGAACTTGCGCCGACACACGCGCGTAATGGGATGCTCCTCCCACTCGAAGTCGGGCACCTGTGGGGAGAGGACGCCGTGGTGAGCACTTGCATGCTGGGGTGGTATCTGCGAGAGGAGCCTCAAGGCGGGCACCTGTGGGGAAAGGACGCCGTGGTGAGCGCTTACATGCGCACACTCGCGTGATTGGAGTACCTTCCACTCCTAATCGGGCACCTTGCCGAAGCAGGCCATTCGAGGCCTTCAGAGGCCATCAGAGGCGATCAGAGGCCAACAGAGGTCATCAGAGGGCAGCAGAGGCCATTAGAGGCCAGGTTCGCACCATGTTGACAGAGTCGCCAATTAGGCAGGCCATCAGAGGCCATCAGAGGCCATTAGAGGGCATCGGTCGCACCATGTTGACCGAGTACGATCGGCGCCAATTTGAGAAGCCGCCGCCGCCCACCTGTGGGGAGAGGACGCCGTGGTGAGCGCTTGCATGCACACTCGCCAATTGGAGAAGCCTCCGCCGCGCACCACGGAACGGCCCATGCGTGGCATCGTGTAGTCGAGCATATAGTCACACTCGGACTCGTCGACGAAGTCGTCGACGAGATACACTGGAGGTGACTCGCGCAGCACGTGCACCTGATGAGGGAAGCAATCCGATGTCATCGGATGCAATCAGAGGTCATCAGCGGGCCGTGCAACTGATGAGGGAGGCAATTAGAGAGGCAATCAGGGAGGCAATCAGCACGTGCACCGAATGAGGGATGCGGCCCATTAGCACTCGGGCGTCTGCAATCAGCGGCCCATCAGCAGCGGTCCCTCATCAGGACTCAATCACCGTCAGCTCGTGAGGACGTGTCCATGTGCGCTCAGCCCGCGCCTCGGTGCTGCAATTGGTCAAATGCAACTTGTGCCATGCATGCCAGCCGCTCGCGGCGGTCTGACCGTCGGCGAGGCTCTTGAACATCATGTTGTGCGTCGCCTCCGGACCGCGGGCTGCGTCGTCGGCCTGGAAGGTGAACGCCAGGCAATGCATGTCAGCCGCGCACACCTCTCGCGCCTCCCGCTCGGTCAACAACTTCGTGTACAGGTCGTTACCCGCCGGAAGGAAGCCCGGATGGTACTTGAACCCATCGGCCTTGGTGGCATCGTCGCCGTCGCTCCTCGCCGCGCCGATGCCGTCGGTCGCGGCGCAAGGGTCGACTGGCTTGTACGTCCACACGAAGCTGCGCACCGGCTGCGAGCCGCCATCGGCCACCTCGCACGAAAAGTTGCGCATCAAGTTCATGAGCTCGTCGGAGTTGGCCGAGACGTGTCCGCCGGGGAGCAGCCGTTCCAGCTCGTCCTCTCTTAGGTCCTCGAAAGGAAACGCGCGGCCCTCGGCCTTCCACATCGCCTCCTTCGCACGCAGGTTGGTGATCACGCAGCTGATCCATTCAACGCCGAGAGAGTTGTTGAGCGAGGCGCGGCAGTCCTCGGCAGCCTCGGCGAGCACGCGCTCGCGGCCGAGGCGCCGCGCCTCGGTCATCCCGAAGAGCGAGCCGAAGGCGGGCACGAGGGCAGGAATCGCGACCCCAAGCATAGAGTTCGAAATCTAAATCTAAATTGCTCCGTTCGTGAGAGCCCACGCATTGTACACATGATGTGATTGCGGTTGGCCACCCTTCATAGCTGACCTGCACCCTTATCTGCGGCTCATTTTCGCGCTTGTTCGATTCGCCTTTCCTTTTTCGGGCATTTCCGAAACTCTCAAGTCTGATCGATCGCTTCGAGCTTTCTGTCGCAGGTGCCCTCTGTAGGCGCTCACGAGCCTTGGGGAGCTCGTCTCTTGAGCACCCGAGCACACCCTAGCTCAGTCGCAGCCCATGGGCTGGCTCAGGCCTGCCGATTCGTTGCTCGAGCCCAAGGGCATCTGGGAGGACGCGCACCGCGACCCGCCGCCGGACGGTCCGGTGCCCGAGCCAACGGAGGGCATTCTGGCCCTCGGCAAGCGCGTGCAAGGCGTGCGCATCGGCGGCAAGGGCGCTGACCGCGTGGAGGAGCTGGATCTGGAGGCTCGCAAGGCGCTCGACTGCACCGACCACGAGTGGGACCTCGACGGCACGTTTGACTTCGTGCCGGTCGCACTGCTGCTCGGCGTGCCGCTCATGTTCAAGCGGCTCGAGCTGGGCGAGGGCCCGACGCGCGAGGAGCTGCGGTACGAGACCAAGATGTACGTGTACAAGCTCATGACCACGCCGGGGATGGGGCTGCCTCTCACCTGGAACCAGAACGGAGACGGCACGCCGCTGCCGCCGATCGCCGTCTGCCGATCCGATGGCGAGCCATTCACCTCGCAGGTGATTGCCACCGAGTGCCACTGAGTGCCATGGAGTGCATGAGAGAACCTCTGATTGCATGTGGATTGCATGTGGATTGCATGTGGATTGCATGTGGATTGCATGTGGATTGCATGTGGATTGCATGTTGATTGCATGTGGATTGCATGTGGATTGCATGTGGATTGCATGTTGATTGCATGTTGATTGCATGTTGAGTCGGCCACCTCCCAACGGACTCTCACTCGGTTGCCACGCAGAGACCACTGATTGCGACCGAGTGCGACCGAGTGCGACTGACTGCGACGATTGCGACGACTCTGCGACAGGACTGGGCGTGCCTGTGCGAGTTCCACGAGTACATGGACGAAACCTATGTGAGGACGGAGCACCCGTGGTACACTAACAAGGCCGAGTTCAAAAAGTGGATCCAAATTTGGGTCAAGGGCATGTGTTACAAGAAGGAGGTCGAGTTGCCGTGTGCTTTCCCTGATGTCGCGCCGTGCCTCGAGTATCGCTTTCCGCTCGGCCTCAAGGTGAGATCGCCACTGATGACTTCTGATGGCCTCTGATTGCGGCCTCAAGGTGAGATCGCCTGAGATGACCTCTGATGGCCTCTGATGGCCTCTGATGGCCCCTGATGGCCTCTGATTGCGTCCCTCATCTGGACCTCCAGGTACGTGCCTGCAACCTCGCGGCCAAGCCCGAGCTCAACGGTCGCGTGGGCGTGGTGGCCAAGTACGACGAGGCAAAGCTGCGGGTTGGTGTCCTGTTCGACCCCCCGCATGGCCTGCTGGCGCTCAAGCATACCAATGTAGGCATGATGGAGGGCGGCGCGGCCGCGCGATCTCGGGCGCTCCTCGACGATCTCGAGAAGAAGGGCAAGGGACCGGTTGCCCGGGGACCGGTATCAACCGAACGGTCGCGACCAGGGGGGGGCGCCAGCCATTAGCGGGAGGGGGAGCAGCGGGAGAGGTGACACTGAGAAGGGGGGAGTCCTACTCGTACCTGTACATGTAAAATCTGACCGATGGTACCACCGACATTCGACAGCGGTCACCCACGACTCTCACTTGCAAATCGCGCCTTCCCGGGGGCCGCCTGAGCGGTAAAGTGGGGGAATCTGGCTAGATTCCTGACATGTCCAGGAAAATGAGATTTTCCTGGATGTCCGGGGTCCAGGGGGCTGGGCCCCCTGGCGGGGGTTTCAAAGGGGGCAGCG